>Ga0070707_100000063_pt1 | contig 96192 bp, 103 predicted proteins | sample KBSK5502metaG_FD_65468 | JGI IMG/M metagenome (GOLD analysis project Ga0070707, IMG submission 65468) | Corn, switchgrass and miscanthus rhizosphere microbial communities from Kellogg Biological Station, Michigan, USA - KBS K5-50-2 metaG | ecosystem: Host-associated > Plants > Roots >... | reverse complement strand
CCCGTCGCGCGGGGAGGGGGACTGTAAAGTAGGGAGTCCGCTCGGCGCCTGTAGCTCATCGGACAGAGCGTGCGGCTCCGGACCGCAAGGCAGGGGGTTCGATTCCCTCCAGGCGCACCATTTTTGAGTTCAGGGTGTCTCCTGGGACTTTACAGCCAAAGCGCCCGTACATCAACCGTACATCAGTTGGTGTCCATCGATGGCTCGTTGGTCAACCGACCTCATCGTAGACCGTGCCTTATGGTTCGGCTGCTGCGGCGGCGGCGCGGTAAAGGGAGCTTGACGGGTGGTGCATCGTGGTGCAGAGTGCACCACTAAATGAGCGTGTCGATGCGGAAACGGCGCGCCAAGCGGCTTGGCTCGAGGCTGAGTGTGAGTCTGACGACCGACCAGAAGGATGCGATCGAGGATCTCGCCAGCCGTACCGGCGTACCTCTTGCATGGGTTATGAGGAGAGCGGTCGAGCGCCTCCTCGAGAACCCTGACGATCTCGGCTTGCCCACCACCGGCAAGGGCGACTGACGGCCTTGGGCGCTTCGGCAGCGGCATCGCCAAACGGCGGAATCAGCACGGCCTCGACACGCACGCTGACAGTGGCCGGGCTGTTCGCGGGGATCGGGGGCATCGAAGTAGGTCTGGGCAGGGGCGGGCACAGGACGGTGTTCCTCTGCGAAAAGGATCCCGGCGCTCAAGCGGTCCTCCGACACCACTTTCCGACCATCCCCCTGGAGGACGATGTCCTAGCGCTCGACCGGGTGCCTACAGCTGATCTCGTGGCCGCCGGCTTTCCATGCCAGGATCTGAGCCAGGCAGGCGCAACGGCTGGTATCAGAGGGTCGCAGTCCGGCTTAGTCGACAAGGTCTTGACGCTCTTGGAGACCGCCGACCCGCGTTGGCTGCTCCTCGAAAACGTGTCCTTCATGCTCCACCTCCATCGAGGGGCCGCGATGAAGTACCTGACACGGGAACTTGGCCGAATGGGTTTCGCCTGGGCCTACCGCGTCATCGACACGCGAGCATTTGGCCTGCCTCAGCGGCGACGGCGCGTATTCCTGCTTGCATCCCGCTCCCGCGACCCGCGCCCGTACTTGCTCAACCAGGACGCCGGCGAGACGACCGTCGCGTACGCGGAGGGCATCGCCTGCGGTTTCTACTGGACCGAGGGGTACCGTGGCCTTGGTTGGGCGGTCGACGCAGTTCCGACCCTGAAGGGCGGATCGACGATCGGCATCCTTTCTCAGCCTGCGATCTGGTTCCCGGATGGAAGCCTCGGCCTGCCCGATATCCGCGACGGTGAGCGACTACAGGGCTTCGATGCCGGTTGGACGACTCAGGGCGCGGTCGTCGGGCCGAGGTCGAGGGGCCACCGCTGGAAGCTCGTCGGCAACGCGGTCAGCGTCCCTGTCGCGGAATGGATCGGCCATCAGCTCGGCGAGCAGCCCGCCGACTATGACCCAGGAGGTGACGAGCCGGTTGCCATCGGAGAGCGATGGCCCGAAGCCGCTTGGGGCCGGGATGGGCAGGCCTACAAGGCAAATCGGTCGACCTGGCCAGTACAGCGGGAGCAGCCACGCTTGACGGACTTCCTCGAGCACGCAGCAACACCCCTCTCTACGCGGGCGACCGAAGGGTTCCTCCGGCGTGCCGAGGACGGCCCTCTTCACTTCGTGCCCGGCTTTCTCGCGGCGGTCCGCGACCACCTGGCGAAAATGCGCTCAGTCGTCAAGGCCGCGTGATGGCGACAGGTCGACGGACCGGCATCCCCAAGGCCTCGTCGCCGGCGGCACTGGCTCGGATGATTGCCGCGCGGCGTCGCGACACCGCACCGGAGCGAGCCCTGCGGTCAGCGCTCCATCGTTTGGGGCTTCGGTTCCGGGTTGACATCAGTCCAGAGAAGGGCTCGCGGCGGCGAGCGGACATCGTCTTCCCTCGGGCGCGTGTGGCGGTCTACGTGGATGGATGCTATTGGCACGGATGTCCTCATCACGCGACGTGGCCGACGGCAAACGCCGAATGGTGGCGTTCGAAGATCGAGGCCAACCGGGCTCGCGACGCCGATACCGACCGGCAGTTGCGCGCCGCGGGGTGGACAGTGGTCCGCGTCTGGGAGCACGAGGGCGCCGCAGCAGCGCCACGCATCCTCGAAGTCGTCTCGACAAACCGGCAGAAATAGAACGAGAGGGCCCCAAGATCTGGGGCCCTCCCAGAGGGATCCTGGAGCTACGCGGCCGGCGTTCCGCGCACCCGGCGGAAGCCGTCGTTGTCGGGGTTGGCGAGCACGTTGTAGACGGCATAGGCGACCTCCTTCGTCCCGCCGACGATGAAGTTGCCGCCGTCCTCGTTCACGCGCCCGGCGATTCCAGACCAGCGCTGCCCCTTCTTCCAGTCCACGGACTGGAGGTCCGCCAGCAGCCGGTTGCGGACATGGGTCCGCTCGTCGGGCTTCGCCGACACGATCTGGTTGCCCATCGCCCCCACGGCGGCGAGGACCGGGGAGGCGCTGATGATGTACGTGTCGCGCTGGGCGACGATCGTGCCGAAGGTGTTAAAGAAGGCACCGAGCCATTCGAGCGAGACCCACTTGAGGTCGTCGAGGTCCAGGTCCTCGGTCGGCACCGGCCGCGCGCCGTACTGGATGCCCGAGATCCCCTTGGCGATGTTGATCACCATCTGCCGGAGCGTCTGCATCGTGATGACCTTGTCGCTCCTCTTGCGGAGCTGCCGCGCCTGCTTGTCGACCCGGCCTCGCAGGAAGTCGATCGAGCTCTCGAGGTCCTCCAGAAGCGCGATGAACGGATCGCGCGTGTCCATAGAGAGCCCGAGGCTAGTGTTCGGCCGGACAGCCAGGACGTTCAGGTCGTGGAAGTACTGCCGCGCCGTCCGCACCGTGACCCCGTGGTGGATCACCGCCATCAAGGCGAGCTTCCCGTGCTGGTCCTTGGTTTCGGAGGTGACAACGCTTCGCTGGAGATCGAAGTGGGCGGCCAGCTGAGTCTCGCCGTCGATGGCGAGCAGGTGCATGCCGAAGGGCACCACAAGGAACGGATTGCCGTTCACCGCGACGACGTTGAGGGCCTGCTCCGACCACAGGTGGATCGGCGGCAGCACCCCGACCTTGCCGTCGACGACGTCGGCGATATAGTCCCGATACCGCGGCACGTTGCTCTTCTTGTTGCCGGTCAGCGCCCGCTGGATAAGCTCGTGGACCTCCACCTCGTCCTCGATGTCCTCCATGTAGCTGCGGCGGCGCCCGCCAGCCTGGAGAAGCTGCGGGTCTCGGGCGAACGTCTTGAGCTGGTGGAAGTGCGAGACCGCGAGGAACGCCTCCTCGCGCACCTTAATGCCCTTGACGTACGTGCCTGCGGAAGGGTCGAATCCCTGCATCGTGTCCATGACTACCTCCTATGAGAGAGCCCCGAGGTACCATGTACCTGCAGGCGACCAGGGTCTTGAGCTCTCGGTTGTACTGGGCCGCCGGGCTCTACACCCCGGCGGCTTCTCTGTGTCGGGGGAATATAGCATGCTCGGGGCGGTTGTGCGCGGCTCGGGTCTTGCCCCGAGGTTGCTATTCGTAGCTCGGGGCCGAGCGATCGGGCTCGATCTCGTCCCCCGAGGAAGGCCGATGGAGGGGCCAGGTTGAGTACGCTGCCCGCCAGGCGCGGCCCCGGCGAGCTGTTCGTCGAGGATTGTGTGAAGGGCATGGCGCGTCTGTCGGACGGGTCCGTCGACGCCGTAGTGACCGATCCGCCGTATGGCTACGGGATCGGGGCTCGTCCGTGGGACAGCTTCAAGGGCCTGGATGCCTTCCAGGGCTTCACGGAGAGGTGGGCTACCGAAGCGAGAAGGGTGCTTCGGCCTGGTGGTGCGTTCGCAGTCTTCGCCGGACCACGGCTTGCCCACCGAGCAGCCGTCGGCCTCGAGCGGGCGGGTTGTACCATCCTCGACCAGGTCGTGTGGCTCTTCGGCAACGGAGCCGGCATCAACGTGCAACACGGCAAGCTGAAGCCCGGCCATGAGCTGATCATCCTCGCGTCGCGCGAACCGCTGCCGAAGGGTCGCGCGTCTAGATTGCGGGTGGAAGCCCGTCGTCTAGAGGCAGCCGGCCAGCCCGTCCGGGAGCCAACGAACGTCGTTTTGAGTGAGGGCGTCGCCAAAGAGTTGGATGAGGCGATTGGGCCCCTGACCAGCGGATCTCGGAGGGCTGGCGTCCGGTCGACTATCGGGATGATGAAGGGGTCGTCAGGCGACGACAGCCCGCCGATAGTAGGTAGTAGCGGCTATGCGTCCCGCTACTTCTACGTCGCTCGCTATCGCGGGCATCGGGATCGGCCCGACCACGTCACGGTGAAGCCGGTGTCCTTAATGGCCTGGATCATCGGCCTCGTGGCAAAACCCGGCGACCTGGTCCTAGACCCCTTCATCGGGTCGGGCACCACTGCAATTGCGGCGCAGCTGTGCGGGTGTCGCTGGATTGGCTTCGAAGAGGACGCAGCTGTTGCCGAAGCTGCTCGCGAGCGCATTGCGAAGGAAGCGGGCGGGCAAGGAGCCCTTCCGTTCTAGCTTGCCAGGTGTCGGTCGTCGACCCGATGCGAACTTCGGTGCGCGTCATATGAGGTGTCCTCCTTCATGAGACCCCTGAACATAATCCCGAATCACTTCCGCGTCCTCGACTTCATCGCCTGGCAGCGCGACGGTAGTCTCCAGCTCAACCCACCATTTCAGAGGCGCTCGGTTTGGAAGCTGGGGGCGCGCTCCTACTTCATCGACACGCTTGTCCGAGGCCTCCCCGTGCCACTCATCTTTCTTCGCGAGAGAATTGAACTCGACACTCAACACGTGATTCGCGAAGTAGTGGACGGCCAACAACGCCTCCGTACGATTTTCGCGTTTGTCGACGAGTCGCTGCTCCCAGGTTTCGATGATCGTCGAGACCGTTTCACGGTTCAGCCGCAGCACAACGGTGCGATCGCCGGCAAGTCTTTCCGGGAGCTGACCCGGTCAGAGCAGGAGCAAATCCGAGGCTATCGCTTTAGCGTGCAGATCCTCCCGTCCGAAGTCGAGGATCGGGAGGTGCTCCAGATCTTCGGCCGATTGAACTCGACTGGAACCCGTTTGAATCCACAGGAGCTGAGGAACGCGGAGTGGTTCGGCGCATTCAAGAGTCTCATGTACGAGCTCGCATACGAACAACTCGAGCGATGGCTCAGTTGGCATGTGTTCTCTGAGGACGAGATTTCGAGGATGCTCGAAGTAGAACTCGTCAGCGATCTCGCCGTCAACATGTTCCAGGGTCTCAGCGGAAAGACCAAGAGCATGTTGGATCGATTCTACAAGAGGCATGACGACGCTTTTCCCGAGGGCGGCGTCTTGGGGCGAAGGTTTCAGCTCACCATGGATGCCATCGATGAGTTGGCGGGAGATTGGATCGCGACCAGTGCGTTCAGTCGCCAGATGCATTTCTTCACGCTTTTCGCCTACTCGTATGACCGCCTGTTTGGACTGGGTTCGCCCCTTGATCGGCGAGCGGCGCGGCAGTTGCCCCGCGCAATGAACAAGTGTCTGAAGGAGGTGGATCGCCGGCTCCGCGAGGACGACGTGCCTGAAGATGTTCTAAGAGCCGTATCAGGCGCGGCTACCGACATCGGTCGGAGGCGCTCGTTGTTCACCTTCATGACAGCGATCTGCGGTGCCAAGGCCAGCGACTAACGTTGTCGCGGGATTGGCGGCCAATGCCCGCGGTCTAAGTCAGTACCTCGGCCGCGTGGAGCGATTGTCAGCGGCGCGCCAGCTGCCTGTAGTGGATGTGCATCGCGCTTACGCAGGCGCATTGCTGTGGTATTACGTTGGTTTGGAGCGGACTATCCAAGAAGTATTCATGGGACTCCTAATGGGTCGCCTCACCGTCTCGCGGCCAAGCGTTCGGTCGCTGGTAACGATCCGCTCCGAGTCTGTGGCTCGCGAAGTGGTGCGCGGCAATCGACCGTTCGTGGATTGGCTGCCGTATTCGCTGACGCAGCAGCGCGCGGAGGCATTCTTCTCGCGTGGAGAACCGTTCTGTGCCCTGACAGCTCAAGAGATTCAACGCCTTGAGGACATCCGAGTTATCCGCAATGCCTTGGCCCACGGTGGCGAACATGCAATCACTCAGTTCCAGAGAAGATTCACCATAGGTCTCCCGCTACCGCCGGACCAGCGGCGTCCCGCGGGATACCTCCGAGGCCAGCACGGCGTGGGACAAACCCGGTTCGCCCATCTCCTTGCACAATCACTGCTGGTCGTCAATAGCATTGCGCGGTGAGCCAAAGGGCTGGTTGCCTTACGAGGTAGGCGTGATAGTCTGACATCGATGCTGCCGTATCGGAGCTGTCCGGCGGTCTCGATGATCGTTGAGGAAATTGCTCAGACTGGGGCGCGGTGCGAATGCAGCCGCAGGGCCGGAAAACCGGCGAACAACGGCCCTGCGGGAGTTGTCTGAACCGCTGCCCTTAAGGCCAAAGAAGGCCAGATCTGATGTCCAGAGCCAGAGTCCTTGTCAAAAACCGTCGGTCCGCACCCACTTTGGGCAACGCCTGGGCAATGCCTGATGTTCTGGCGCACGCCGTCAGTCAGGCTGCGAGGGTTGCAGGTCGCCCCGATCCTGGGCAGGGGAGAGGGTTCACATGGATTCGGCGCCGCGGCAACCGTCCGGAATGTGGGCGCCTGCTGATCCGCACCTACGAATAGGAGGTGGATGGCATGCTTGCTGATCGGGGCTGGAGTCAAAACCGCCGCGCACAGATTGCCTTCAAGGGAGTGACGGACTCAGCTGGCCGATAGCGTCACGAGACCGCCACGGGCGGTTTTTCAGACCTTGTGTCTCCGGCCATTGAGTCGGTTTTGAATAGAGCTGGTGGAAGCGGTCTGGAAAAGCCGCCGCAATCCACGCGGACTCTGCGCTGCCGCAAGCCTCAGCGCTCAGCTTCCCGGAGCAGGTCCTCCATCCTGGTCGCCGCCTCGCGACGTAGTTCAGGGATGACGTGCGAATACGTATTCATGGTCATCGCGATTTCGGAATGACCGAGGATATCCATGACAACCCTTGGCGAGACGCCCTGCACCAACAGCAGGGTCGCACACGAGTGACGGAGATCATGAAACCGGCGCTGGGATAACTCAGCGCGCTCCAGATGCAGATGGAACTGTCGAACGATCGTCCGTGCCTCGACCGGGCGACCGTCCCACATGCAGAAGACCAGATCCCAGTCAGGCCACCGCGCGGCAGCACGCTGCCGGTCGGCCGCCTGACGATCGCGGTGAGCTCGTAAGACATCCGCCACCGGTGCTGGCAGAACCAGCACTCTCCTACTCCGGTCGGTCTTGGGTTCGACCAGCTGAAAGCGACCGTCGATCCGCTGAAGCTGTTTCGAGACCCGAAGCGTCCCGAGATCGAGGTCGACGTCTTCCCACCTGAGCCCGAGCGCCTCTGCCTGGCGCAAACCCATGGTGAGCGCCACCGAGTACAGCGCTTCAAACCGATCACCTTGGATGGCGGCCAGGAAGCGGCGTGCCTCATCGGGCGTGAACGGGAGAATCGCGAATCGCTCAACTCGCGGCGGGTCGGCGAGGGCGGCCGCGTTTTGAGCGACCAGCCCCCACCGTCTTGCTTGATTCAGGGCGGCACGGAGGGTGCCCCTGATATACCGAACCGACTTCGGCGACAGCCCGTCGCGCAGCTTCCTGTTCATCAGCGCTTGGACGTGCATGGGTGTCAGCCGATCCAGCCGGATATGACCAACCGCCGGCTTGATGTGCTTGCGGACGTGCACCTCGTAACCGAGATACGTCCACGGTCGGACAGACGGCTTTACGACCTCAGCGATCCACTGATCCAAGAACTCGCCGACGGTGATGCCGTGCGAGTCGACGAAGCTTCCGACGTCGCGAGAGCGGACGGCCTCGACAAGCTTTTGCCGGACCTCGTCCTTGGTCTTCCCGTAGAAGAACTTGCGCCTGGCGTCTGGCAATGTGAGGGCCGCTTGCCAGGTTCCATTGCGCCGGCGGGTGATAGTACCTTCCCCGTTCGCCCGCCTTCGTCCCATCTAGCGGCTGAAGTCGCGCGCCTCGAACTCGCCGCGATCACCCGCAATCCGGGTTCTGTCCCGAACCCAGCCATTCAGAGCCTCCCGTGGGACGCGCACGCAGCGCTCCACTCGAACGGTCGGCAGTTCGTCGCGCGCCATCATTTGAAAGACCTTCGTGCGCCCGATGCCGAGTAGACGAGAGACCTGGCGGCTGTCCAGGAGCAAGGGCGAAGTCCAGCTCGGATCCGTGTTCGTCAAGGCTTTCTCCTTTCGTTTTCAGTGAGACGCACGGGTGGGGAACCCGATGCGGCGCGGGTTCCCCACACCCTTCCGCGCCGACCCGTGACAGCCGCCTAAGGAATGCGGGTCGGCGCAGCGGTGCCAGGCGACTAGCTGCGTCTAATTTCCTTCCGAAGGCGACCGGCTCTCGCTATGGTCCAGCGACCAGCAGAGCCGCCGATGCGACCGAATCCGCGCCTGCCGAGGCTGGTGATCGCATTGGTGGGCAGGAGCGAAACGCCGGTGGCCGCCCACCCCCGAGCGACGCTTCCGGCGGTTGAGTGAGTAAAGCGCAGCGCCTGGACGAGGACGACCGGTGAGAACGCAGCGATGCACAGGATGGCCAGGCCGCTGACGACCCAGTCGCCGTGCGGATCGGCCTGCACGCTGGCCAGGACCAGGCTGTAGCCCACGTAGACCGCGGTGGCGACGACGAACTTGCAGAGCAGTAGTCCGACCAGAAACTCGGCGAGGTGCGCGATCGCGCCGGCGGTCCGAGGCCAGATCGAGAGCGCGCACACCAGAGGCACGAACGAGGTCACGAGCAGCATCAGGGCTCCCCTGACCACCAGCTCTAGATAGACGAGCACGGCCATCACATCCGTCAGGAGCGCAACGATGATCAGGCTGGCGACAGTCGCCGGTGAAACGTGACCGCTCAGCCGGCCGTTGGAGGCGACCTGGCCGGCAACGCTCAAGTGGCCGTCGATGCGGAGCAGGTCGGGTGTCCAGGTCGTCGCCAGAAGGGCGGCGTAGTGAGCCAGATACTCCACGACCTGAATGCCGGCGAAGGCGAAGAAGATCGCCACCAGCGTCCGCGGGACCACGTTCCAGCCCAGCCCGTGGCTGCCGCCGAGAATGGTCTCGATTAGACCGAATGCGATCACCGCGCCGGTGATCAGGAGCGCGATCGCAAGCATGCGGTCGTAGACGGGTGCGATCGCGTGGAAGTCCGGCTCGGTCCGATCACCAAAGGCGTTCAGGAGCACGGATACCGCGCCCTGCGCGGCTTTGAGCGACCAGACCGCGAGGCCCAGCATCAGCTGGTCGACGAAGCCACCCGCGTAGCTCGTGGTCGGACCCATCAGAGGAACAGCCGCGCGGTGTAGTTGGCCGCGGCCACGCCCAGGTAGAGGAGGGCAATGGCCAGGATGGAGATAGCCAGCCCGTGCTTGGCGCGCTCGCCTAGCTGCGGATTGCTGGTCCAGCTGGCCACCACCAGGCCGAGCAGAGAGACCACGATGCCCAGCCCGGAAACCAGTGTCAGCAGCGCGGCAGCGTTGTTCGTCAGGTGGACGAGACCGGCGTGCACGTTGCTCGGCAGTCCCGTGAAATCCGGGCTGACCGCGATGTCGAGAAACGGGAGCAAAGTCCTACCTCCTTGCCGGCGATCGCCGGCACTAACCGAGTTCAGCGACGCGGATGCGCCGCTACTTGGTGCCTGGTTCCGGCTCGATCAGGACTCGCCAGGGCCGAACCTGGTCCCAGCGCCTGAGCTCGACTCGCGCGGGCGGAGCGTTGGCGTAGAGCAGCAGCCCGCAGGTCAGCCTCCTGAGCTCGTCGACGGAGACCAAGGACTGGCCGTTGCGCTGCTCCGCGATCCCTGTGTGGCCGCGATCCAGGTGCCAGCTGCGGTAGATCCGGGTCTCATTGCCGATGGCACGCGAGAAGCGCTCCAGGGTCGGGAGGTCGCCCTGACCCGGCAGCAGCAGGCGCGCCCGGCAGTTGTTCCAGACCGTCCGCGCCTCCTCCGGTCCATAGCCGGCCTCGACCTGTGCCAGGTCGTGAAACGCAAGCAGGAGCTGGATTCCCTGACCAGGTCCGGAGGACGCATATCCCGCCAGCCGGGGGATGCGCGTGAAGTTGGCCGCCTCATCGAGCGCCAGCAGCAAGCGAGGCGAGAGCACGCCACCTTGAGCCCGAGCTCTCGCGGTCGCCTTGCGCAGCAACCTCTGCAGGAGCGCAGAGAAGAGCGGCCGACACCGCTCGGCCTCCTCTGCGGGCGCGACCAGGTAGAGAGTGCCGCCCTCGTCGAGCAGGCGGTCTAGGTCGAGCTCGTGGCGGCTGCTGCCGGTGGCGGCTGCCACGCGCTCGTCCACCCATAAGGACAGGCAGGAGCGGGCCGTGGAGGCTATGGAGCCGGCCTCCTTGTCGGGTGTCTGGCCAAGGGCGAGGAGAAGCTCGCTGGCGACGTCGTCCTCGACCGCCGCGGCGAGGTCCACGTACTCCGAGATCGGCGTCTTGTTGAGGCGCCGGAGCACGCCGCGCATGTCGCCGCCCCGCTCCTGCTCACAGCGGATGAGGGCCGTCAGCAGGCTGGCCGCCGAGAGGTACCAGTGGGCCGAGCTGCCACGCTTGCCCTCATGGGTGAAGTGGTCGGCCAGCTCCGCCGCCTCAGCGGGGGTGGTGGCGGCGGCGACCGGGTTCCAGGTGGCCGCCGCCAGTCCCAGCCGGCGCAACCAGGTCGTGTCCTTATCGAGCGGCGCGAACACCCAGACCGGGCCTACCGAGCGGCGGTGCTGGGCGGTCAGGGAGACGAGCTCCTCCTTAGTGGAGGTGGCCACCAACGCGCCGCGCCAGCCGACCACGGTGGGCACCACGATCGTCGAGGTCTTCCCGGACCGCTGCACCCCAAGGACGAGCACGTTGTCCTCAGCCGGTGCTTGGAGCAGCCGCCGACCCAGAAAACCGAGCACGATTCCGCCGCCGGCCGGCCAGTTCTGCAGCGCCTTCAGGTCACGCGGGAGAGCCCACTGACTGCCGCCGTGGCTATTCGGCACCGAGACGCCTCCAAGCCAGCTCGGCAGCATCAGGAGCGCCACCCGTCCCAGCAGGCGCAGGGCGTCCAACGCGAGCCGGCCAAGACCGCCGGCAATGTTCTCAAGCACGGTCCATCCCCTCCCGCTCCAGCCGTCGCCGCTCCAGCTCCGCCAGCCATTCCGCCTGCAACCGGTAGCGCAGGGCGAGTCGGCGCAAGGTGCCTCGGTGCGGCAGCAGCACACCCCACGCGGCCGGCCTCCATGTCACCGCCGGTCGCGGTCGTGGGCATTGCGCCCGCCGGCGTCTGATGGGTGGCTTCGAAGGCGCGATGCGGTCGACCGGCAGCCGCGCAGGGATCGCTCGGTGAGTTATCGGTGAGTCACCGGCATCAGGGAGTGCCGGCGTCAGCTCACGCTGACGCTCGATCTCGAAAGCCAGCGCTTCCTTCATGCGAGCGAGGCGAGGCTTGGTGACCAGCAGTGAGCGGAAGTTCCCCGGCTCGACCTCGCGGAATCCGGCCAAGACGATGTGGACGTGCGGGTGTGCGGTGTTGCAATGCTCGGCCGCAATCCAGCGCAGGTCGGCGCCGGCGTCGCCCGCCAGCCGATCCATGGCGGCCCTCGTCAGCGTTGGTAGGTCGAGCCCGGCCGCCTGCTCAGGCGAGAGGACAAGGCGGTAGACCGCCCGGCGTCGGTCGGCCAGCTTGCCCTCCGGGCCCCGCGCGAGCTGGGGCCTGGTGGCGGCGACCGCTCTGCCAACGAACGTCGCCAGCCGCCGGCGCTCCTCGTCACCAACCGGGCCGCCGGCGTCGAAGAGTCGGGCACGCCCTCCGGTGCGGTCGCGATAGGCGACGTACTTGAGCATCCCCGAGACCTGGCTGGGAGCCGTCGGCCCGTCGGCGTGCTTGTCCCTGTACTGGACGTAGCGCAGGAAGCCGCCGACAGCGCGGCGTACCGAGCGAGCGCCGGTCACGGGCGTGTACTTCACAGCCAGGATCACCCGGTCGGCGGTCACGCCTGCCCTCCCGGAGCCACCTCGGCCGTGAGGTCTGCGAGGCGTCGTTCGGCTGCCCGCGCCGCCTTCTCGCGCAGCCGCTCAGAGGCGGCTGGCCCACCCGGAACCATGGCTTCTAGGAGGAGGCGCACGTGCTCGGCGGCGACCAGGCAGGCGAGCGCAGGCGCCGACGCGCCGCCGGCCGCGGAGGGCGCGGCGCTGATCAGTAGCTGGCGCAGCGTGGCGCTCAGGCTCAGGTCGGACGCGGCCGCCCGGGCGCGCAGATCTGTTTCCTGCTGGTCGCTCAGGAGCACGCGCACGAGCCGCGTGTAGCGGCGCCGAGTCGCCGGGTGGGCCATGGGCATGTGACCTCCTGCGGTGGATTGGGACGGTGTGCCTTCCCACCTCCTACATCCGCGCCCGGATCGGCCCGTCAGCGTCCGTTGTGCGTCCGTTCAGCGTCCGTTGTATTCAGATCGGGACTCGCCGAGGGCCGTTTGGAGGTGTGCTTGAGCCGTGGATGGGCCTCCCGAGCGCTGCAACACGCTCCCCATTGGCGATTTCGACGACTGCAGACCGCCTGTGAGCCCCCTGAGTCCGGCGGCGGTCGTCCTCAACGGACGGTCAGCGGACGGTGCCTTCATAGGTTCTCGGCCATCTCACAGGAGGTGGCCATGCCAAAGCCCAGCTTTGCCGAGAACATCCACGCCGCTTACCTCGTCGCCATGCGCCCGGAGGTCGCCGCTGGCGTGCACCCCAACCTGCTCGTGGCCGACCACTGCCGGCCCGACCAGCTGGTGGACATCGCACACGACAGGACGGCTCCGATGGAGGTCCAGGACCGGGCCTGGGTGGCCGCCATCCTCGCCTACCAGCGAGGACCCCGCGACCTATGGGGCGCCGTTTTGCTGGAGATGGCGGCCCCCGCCCTGGCCCGAACGGTGGCCAGGTACTTCCCGCCCGACCCCGCCGTCGACGAGGACGATCTTCGTCAGCTCCTGGTGATCGCCTTCCTCGAGGTCGCCGCCACCATCGCCATCCCTAGCCAGCCGCGCTGGATGATGTGGCGGCTCGTCAATCGGGCGCGCAGCCGGGTCACCCGCCAGCTACGCCGCGAGCGCCGCCACCGACACGTCGATGAGACGGTAGGGACGATCGTGCGCGACCAAGCAGTCGCGGATGCCTGGCTCCGCAACTGGTCGAATAGCCTCTATCCTTCGCCGCGCAGGCGCGAGCCCCGGCGACGGAGGCCAGCATGAGCCTGCGGGGAGATATGGCAGGGCTGCCTAGAGCGGCTGGACTGGTGAGCGCCGGGCGGATCGTTGTCCTCGCGGCCGGCTATCTGACGCTGGTCGTCGCCGGGGGCTACTCGATCCTCCGCGAGGACAGTTTGGGACTCGTCTATCTGGTCTGCGGCGGTGCCGGGCTCGTGTTCCTGCCTCGGCGGTTGCTCACCACCGGGGTCTGGTTGGTGATCGCCGGCCTCGCCGTCTGGGGTCAGAGCTGGTGGGTGGTGATGGGTTCGCTGCTCGCCGCCGGTCTCGCCGCCGCCCCCGTCTCCGGGGCGCGTGTGCCGCCGGAGGCTGACGCACCTCCACTGCCAACGTCCGTCCTCCCGGACGGGTCGAAGGCCCGGCTGGTGATCAGGAGCCTGGGGCCGCTGATGCTGGTCAGCAAGGACCGTGACCACGCCGGAGACCTCCTGCGCCGGCCGGTCGCCAGCTTCATCTTCCTGTACCTCCTGGCGCGGGCCGTCCTGACCCCAGGGGACCGCGTCAGCCGCATGCAGCTCCAGCAGGAGCTGAACCCCATGCTCGACCGAGACCAGCAGCGCGAGAAGCTCCGCCGGAGGATCTCCGACCTCCAGAAGCTTCCTCCAGACCTCAGCTCCTGTTTTGTCATTAACGAGGAGCTGGTCGGGCTGGACCTGGCCGGGTGCGACTATGACGTCGATCGCTTGCGCCAGCTTCGCGCCAGCCTAAAGAGCTCCCCGAAGGTCATGAGCGACCAGACTTTCAGCGACCTGCTGGCCGCGCTCGAAGGCATCGGCTTCGGGGAGTTCCTGCCCGACTGGGAGGAGTGCGAGCAGCGTCTAACCGCGGGTCGGGGCAGCGCGGACCAGGTGATGCGGGAGGCCCGCCGGGCCGTGGACGAGCTCCGGGCCGATGTGGTGGCCGGCGCCACCGACGCACTGGCCGCCCGCGACCGGCTGCCGCAGGCGATCACGCTCCTCGAAGCCGCGCTCAAGGAGACGCCTGAGCGCCAGGACCTGGCACACCGGCTCCGCAACGCCTACATCGTCAGCAACCGCTTGGACCAGGCGCGCGCCATCGCTCGCGACCACCAACTGAGTGAGGTTTAGTGATGGCTGAAAGAGCCGAGGCCAAACCTCTGCCCCTCGCGCGCGCGGGCGCGCTCCTTACTAAGCGCGGCTGGCTGCCTCAGGTGCTGGGGCTGCTCGCCATCGTCCTCATTGGCGGCGGCGTGTTCCTGAACCACTACCTAAGCGATCTCTACGGCCCCGACCAAACGGCCCTCGCCTACGTGTCGGCACTCCAGTCTCGTGATGCGAACGCGGCCTGGTCGTACGTGAGCATGAGCCGGCTCGGGATGCCCAAGGTCGACGCGGACCTGGCCACCGAGGACGGCCTGTCCGCCCAGCTGAAGCACGGTGGCGTGAACATCTCGGGCGCACACATCACGGGCCGGCGTCAGATCCTCGACGGGGCGTTCGTGACTACCGTCTCTTACAAGTCCGGAACCAGTTCGCGGACGCTCGACCTGAAGATGGTGGTCTCGGACAGCAAGCACTTCGGACTCTATCCCGTCTGGCGCGTCGTAGAAGAGCCAGCTCTCCTGGTGATCGCTGGCCCGGCGAGCGCCGTCCAGGTTGACGGGATCGCGCTACCCACGACCGCGCGCCAGGTGGCTGTCCTGCCCGGTCAGCACCTGATAACCACGCCGGCGACCGTGCTCTTCGCCGCCGGCACTGTCGCCGTCGATGCCCGGACTCCTTGGGACACGCCGACCCAAGCTGTTCTGCAGCCGAAGCTGTCGGCTGCCGGCAAGGCGTCGGCCGCCAAAGCTGTCCAGGACACCGTGAATGCCTGCCCATCCACGCCCTTCGTCCATGCCTGTGTCCAGTTCGTCGACACGCTGCACAACGGGGAGCCCTGGCAGGTCATTGGCGACCCGACCGCCGACCTATCGGTCACGGTTGGTTCTGACGGCCAGATCATGGGCGCCGGGCACCTGCAGTCGGTTTACGCACACCCGACTTCCTCAGGCACCGAGCACATCTTCTGGGGCGGCCCGTATACGGCCCAGCTGGCAACCCACAACGGCGACTTCCTGGTGCAGGAACTGGCGCTGCACCCCTCCGGCGGCACACCGCTGCAGAGGCCGGCCCAGATCACCGACGATGCGGTCCGAGCCGCCGTCTCCCAGGGCTTCGCTGCCTGCGCGGCGAGCACCTCCGGCCAGCCCGTCGACTGCCCCAACCAGGCATACGTGCCAGGTGCCACCGTGAGCGCCAGCTGGCAGCTGTCAGGGGATCCGCTGCAGGGCGCGAGCGTCAGTTTTGATGGCGATCGCGGCTTGTTCGTGGTCCGTGGCACTTACTCGATGAGCGTGCAGTACACCTGGCACGACCTGTTCACCGGGGGCCACGACAGCGGCACCGCGGGAGGGGCTTACCGGGCAGTCGCGCTCGTCGACTCTGGGCAGCTTCGGCTGATCGCGATCGCGAGCTCATGAGACACCTGAACCCGGTCCGCCCCGAACGTCCACTGTCGGAGCCAGTTAGGAGGAGGACGCAATGGCCAACATCATTCGCTGGATAGCCCCCGACGTCCTCCAGATGGAATCGGCCGTCACGGGCTACATCGCTAAGGGCTTCTTGGTTGCGAACCGGACTCCTACCTCGGTGACGTTGGTCAAGAGGAAGCAGTTCTCGATCGTGGCTCTGGTCATCGGGCTGATCCTATGCGTGGTCCCCCTGCTGATCTATCTCGTGTACTACCTCACGTTGCAGGATCAGCTCATCGAGATCACCTTGGCGCAGGTCGGTCAACTCTCACCAGATGCCCACTGGTCGTGGAACGGCTCGAGCTGGGTTCCGGTTGCTGGCCCCACTGCTGCGACGGGCAAACTCATTCCCGCCGCCGGCGATAATCCGGCAGCGGAACCGGCATGACGAGTTCTGACAGCCTCTACCCCACACACGCGGGCTCGACGGACGGTCAGCGGACGTCCGTTGAGCGTCCGCTGACCGATCTCGCAGGCAACTGTGCCTAGCCAGCCGGCACAACTCAAGGACGCCATCGCGACGATCCGCCGAGCCGTGGACGCTTTGGAGCACCTGATGCTCACCGACGCGAGGGACGCCCTTCCTTCAGCCCGTCAGCAGGAGCTGGCACGGGTGGCTCAGGAGATGACCCGAGGCGCCAGTGTTCTGGAAGCCATACGGCAGGCGACCGTTCGCGCCCATACGGTGTTGTGACATGGCCACATCTGAGCCATCCCGATGGGCAGAACGACGCCATTTTGGCGTAACAAGATAACGCGTCGTTGACGCGACGCGTCACACCGGCGGGGATGAAAACTAGTTGCCCCGGCAACCGGCAAAGTGGCGGCAAAAGGCGGCCGGTGTCCACCGGCGCCGGCAACGAGTGGCTACGCAGCGCCCTCATTGAAGCCGTGCTCGGTGCTGTTCGCGCCAGCCGCAAGAAGCCCAACTTCTTCGCTGCTCGCTACAAGCGCCTGGCCGGTCACCGGGGAACGAAACGAGCAGCGATGGCGGCGGCGCATTCGATGCTGATCGCGATCTACTACATGCTCCGTGACGGCACCCGCTACGAGGAGCTCGGCGGCAACCACTGGGACGAGCACCACCGCGATGACGTCGTCCGCCGCAGCATGCGCAGACTTGAGCAGCTGGGCTATTCGGTCGCTCTCAGCGGGACCGCGACCGTGACGTAGCGTTTACAGGGGAAGGCCGCGATGCGGCCGGCGGTTGCGCTCCGGCGGGGCCCACGGCCCTACGTCGCCACGCCTCCTTCTGCGCCCCGCGGTGATGAGCGCAACCCGATCAGCCGCAAGGACCAACCGCGTTAGCCTTGCTCGCGATCAAGCCGTGTGGCAGTCTGGGCGGGTGGATCCAATCCATCCTGACTTCGTAAGAGTCGCGCTGGACAAGGTGACGGGCTCCCAATTCGAGAAGTTCGTCCATGAGTTCTACTCCGGTTACCTCGGAGAGGCCTTCATCCCCCTCGGGGGTATGGCAGATGGAGGCGCTGACGGGTTCGAAGAGCCTGGTGTGTGGGTCCAGGAGCGAACGAGGAGGTTCCTGCAGGCCTCAGTGGAGGAAGACGTCAACGCCAAAATCGCGGCGACGATCGCTCGCTTGCGGGAATTCGGTCGACAGCCCGACCTGCTGACTTATGTCACGAGCAGAGTGGTGAAGCACGTCGATGTCGTCGAAGAGCAGCTATCGACCAAGCTAGATGTGGTGATCCGGATTCGGGACGGAGCCTTCATAGGCAACAACATCAATCACTCGCCACACACTGCTGCCGCCTATCGAAATCATCTGGAGTCCAGCACCGCGTACCTGTTCAAGCCTGGGAACACTGGGCTGATGGTGCCGACGCCCGAAATCCGGTCTCCCGCTATCTACGTCTTCTTGCGTCAAGAAGTAGAGCGCCGCGACAACGAATCGAGCCTACTTGACGCGGTCATCGATAGCATGGCGATCTGGGCGTTGGAGGAAACGGACCCCGACGCAGGCATCTTTATGACGCGCGAGGAGGTTCTCGAGAAGATTACGGCGGAAGTTCCAACAGCTCGCGATTTGATCGACCGACGACTCGGAAAGCGTCTCGAAGCGATGTCCAAGAAATCGTACCCAGGCGGCCGGGCGGTTAGTTGGCACCGGGCTGAGGACCTGTTCTGCCTGCCGTATTCCGCACGCACAAGCATCGCTAACGACAACCTGGCGGATGAGGCGCTGAGGCTCGCCGTGGCCGACGGAATCGCCGAGCGCATCCGCGAGGTGAGCACTGGGGGGGACGTCCCCGAGGCCGACGTCTCGTTGGCGACCGACCTCGCACTCCGGACGCTCCAGCTAGCGTATGAGAGCGAAGGCTTGGAGTTCACCAAGTTCCTGGAGATGCGCGATCAGGGCCAAGAATTCCCTACGGTCGCCGACCACCTACGCAGGGCATTTGACGAACTAGCGCCCAAGCACCGCAATCGAATCGCACTAACCGAGGTTCTGTTCTCAGTTCTGCGGGACATCCTGTACTCGAGTTCTGAGACTGAGAGGCGTTATCTCGGCAGGCTTTCGCGGACGTACGCGCTGCTGTTCGTTATGAGAACCGATCCGAAGTTGGTGCACTACTTTCAGCGCATGGCGGCGAACTTCTATCTCTACGTCGGCGCCGACCAGCTGGTCCGGGCCATAAGCGAGCGGTATCTCCCAGAGGCCGATCAAGCAGTCCGGATAATGTTCCGGATGGCAGCTGAGGCTGGTGCGCAACTAGTCTTGACCGCACCCGTGTTGGACGAGGTCGTGTCGCACCTTCGCGCGACCGACAGCGAGTACATGAACCATGTCGCCCCAATGGAGGCGCATCTCACCATGGACTTCGCGCGGAACATCCCGAAGATACTGCTGCGGGCCTATTGCTACGCGAGGCTCGACCCACAGCGCCACCAGTCTCCGCCGTCGACATGGCCCGCATACGTCGGTCACCTCTGCGACTACCGAGACCTCCGGAAGCCGCGAGCAATCGAGCAGATCAGGAACTATCTCTGTGCGCAATTCAAGATGCAGTACATGTCACGTGAGGATTTGACAGCCTTAGTGAACGAGGCCGACTTGGAGCGGCTCACTAGCAAACTGATGCCGGCGAAGGGGGGCAACCTGACTCTTGCTCGCAATGATGCAATGCTTGCCCTGTCCGTATACGGTCGCCGCAGCCGCGAACGCGAGACTTCGATCACATCCGTGTTCGGGTACCGAACTTGGTGGCTGACGGATGAGGCGCGAATTCTTCCATTGACTGCGGAGCTGATCGCTCATCACAACGATGCGCGCTATATGATGCGTCCCGACTTCCTGCTGAATTTCATCGCATTGTCGCCAACGACTGCGCAGGTCCGGGAGACGTATCAGCGTGTGTTCCCGACCCTCCTCGGGGTGCGGATGTCCCGCCGAATGGACGAAACGGTTTTCCACGAGCTCATCGCGACGATCAAGGGATGGGATGCGTGGGATGAGGGCCGCAGGGTGGCTGCGCTGGCAAACCTTGCAGACACCCTCAAGGCCGACTTTCAGAAGCAGTATGCGGTGACGATAGCCGGCCCGGGCGAACCCGTCGCGCGCACCAGCGCTTGAGAACCGGAAAGTAAGCGGTATAAGGATCCGGCCTTAGACTCCGTCGAGGTGGCTTCCACGGGTCGAGCCGCAAGGAAACGGCAGCGAACTCTTCCGACCGTAAGGCAAGCGGAAGTGGGCAAGGCGCTCGCAATCAGTAACGCCTGGACGCACATCATCTGCGCCGAAGAGCTGCGCGGGCATGCTCATCTAGGCCCGGCATCTACGCACTTGATTCTGGCGGTGGAGGAGGCCGTGAAGGCTCGGGTTCTCCACAAATGGCCCGCCTTGATCGAAGTGATGACTGTTCGCCAGCTCGAGGACTTACTGTATACGCATCCGGTTCGTCACGAGATAGCGCAGCTGGATTCGATGCCTAGGGCTCTCAGAGCGGAGATTGCCCTCTGGACCGTCGACCATCCGGACCAGGAACTCAACCGCGCAACGCTGACGAGACTGTTCGTCCGTCATCCTGAGGCGTTTCCGGTCACTTGGGCGAAGAACGCTGAGGTAGAGCGGCAACGGGGCATGCGTGTCGATTGGGATGGACGCGTATGGCGCTCCCCGAAGGAGATTACGGAGAGCCACTACAGCCGGCGCTATGGACGCTGCCTCGAGTTCGTTGTACGGACGGCGGCCCTGGTGGGCACCCTCGACGAAATTAAGGACGAGCTTGCAGAAACCGGCTGGGAGATCGATCAAGAGGAGTGGTGAGGTGACTGGGAGTCGTCGCTGGTGCGTCCGGCGACGTTCCGCTCGATGGCTACTTTGTTGAGCCAACTGACCATCGAGCAGTTGACCACTTGAAATTCAGGTGGGCAGTGAATGTGACCGCGCCAACTGCCTAATGAACACCTTTGATGACCGGTAATTTGTTGGGGTAGGGCAGCCAATCAATTTTTCGCGCACGGCATCGTGTAAGATCAATTCGCATTCGGCTCCCCGATGGGCCACTTCTAAGCAGTTGGTCGGGAGTTCGAATCTCTCGCGGGCACAACCAATACGAATGAGACCGGATAACGGTCAACTGGGCCCTTAATCGAGCCACGCAGCTTGGGCAACCCACTGACGCCCAGAGCAACTCTATTCCGCGCCCTCTTCCAACGGGCCCCATGGCACGAGGGCCCCGAAATTGGCCACGTGCGTGGGTTCGATAACAATCAGCTCGCCTACTTGAAACCAATGGAGGACTTCGCATTGCCCGGCCTGTTCCTTGGTGGCGACGCTCCGGTGATGGAGGATGTCGTGGCGGATGCGCCTGAGATCGCCGAAAACCGACACTTTGACATCGTTCGGCTGCACACCCCGAGCCTTTGCCAGACGCGGTCGGATCAGGCATTCCCATTCTGCGTATACGTACACGGCCCACTGGCGACCGAGTAGAGCCTTTGCCGGGCCTCCATCGGCGACGAAGGCGGGCATCTCCGAGGACTTCAATTGCGCAAACACGCGGCTGTCCATTGTATTCGGGTCCCCTGTACCGAATCGAATCGTCGGGTCGGGGTTAGTCGGCAGCCTTGGCGATTTCGCGACGAAGTCACCGGCGGCGATAAGGCCATAGCGCGCAAGGCTAAAGGTCGCGCCAGCCTCGGCAAGGATGCGGTCTAGGTCGGCAAGGACGTCAGCGATCGTTTCGGGCATGACGTACGTATTGGACCACCGAGCGCGAGGTCCAGCGGGAGTTTGCCTGGGCCGCCGAGTCGGAGTCCCTGCTATTGATGGCCGGCCTGGGAACTTCATGGTTCACATACAGGGCATCAGGGCCGACGAGTACCCGCCGACTGTTCTCGACTTCGACCTCGGGGATTGGGGCCTCATAGCCCTTGTTCCGGGTCGGCGGGAGCTGGCGGCAATTACCCGAGACGAGATCAAAGCGGGTGATCGGGTACGTCCGTGACGGCTTTCCCAGCGGGCTCTCGAGCGGCACAATCTTCACGCGGCTGCTGAGCCACTTTGGCAAGGCCCGCTGGCGTTCTAGTTAGAGCTCCACGGGAGGGGGTACAGACGCCCTCCCTCTCTAGGCTTCGTCGCAGAACACCTCCCCAATTGCTCCTGCAACGCGCTCGGCCTCCCGGCGTCGCCGCTACCCTTCCCGTCCCCACCGCCTGACCTCCTTACGCGCGAGCGCCGCGGCACGCGAGTGGCGCCGGGCCGTCCCGGAGCACGAAGCAGGCGCTGGTGCCGTTTATCCGGACCTCCTCGACGGCCGCGTCGGCGGGGTGCTCGGCCAGAGCGCCCAAGGGCGTGACCCGAGCCGAGGACGCAGCGCCAGACCTCCTAGCCGTGGCTGGGCCCGAGCGCCACGCCGCGCTCGTGCTCCTCGGCGACCATGCGGCCCACCAGCTGGTAGACCCAACGCTAGAGCCGGATGCGTATTAGTTCCCTCCCTGCCGGGGGAGGAGGGCCGGGTCCCAGAGCGTCGATGGGTACCGTAAGATGCCGGGGGAGGTCAAACAAGTGTTCGGCAATGCCATCGCGTCGCTGTGGTCGTACCTCCCGGCTGCCATCATCGCGGCGATCTTGTCGCAGTTCGGCGCCTACCTCCTCTTGAGCAGGTCTCTCAAGGCGCAGCGCGAGCAACTCGAAAAGACGCTCTCTGCTCAAGCCGACCGTGACAAAGCCGAGCGCCGGTTCCGCGCTGAGCAGGCGGCGGAGGAGCGAAAACGTCGACTCCAAGAGGCGAAGCTCCAACGCCTTCGGACAGCCTACGCGGTGTTCATCAGCGCATCGATAACCTTGGAGCAGGCGGCCCGTGAGAGCAGTTTCCTGATGGCGAGCGAGACCGTCGAGCAACGCGATGCGAGGGTTCTGGCAGGGATTGAGGAGGCGTTTTCAAAGATTACGGATGCGCGGGTTGCTCTGATGATGGAAACCGAGGGACGCGAGGTACTCGACGCATTCGAACACGCCGTGTACTTCAACTACATCGGATACCGAAGCAGTCTCGCGGAGAATGCTCAGCACCCGGGCTCCACCAGCAGCAGCGAAATCACCGCCCAGCGAAATGCGGTGACGGCTGGGCTTGAGGGAGTGATCACGATGGCCCGTACGCGGCTGGACTTGACCGAGCAGGTGATCGCACAGCAGCCGGAGGGCCATGTCTAGCGGTGGTCAGAACGGTTGTCATCCTCCTCTTATGAGGCCCCTCTAAGGGCTCTAGCCGAATACGGAAGCGGGCCCTCGCGCTCGATCGCCAGCTGTTAGACCCAAAGCTGGAGCCGGATGCCTAGGAAATGCTCAGGGATGCCGCCACGTATTCGCAACCAGGTTCTCAAGGACGTCAGCCGTACCGGTGGGTGGTGGTCAATGACCGCGCCTGGGTGGCCGGCGCTGACAACCATCCTTGAGCACCAGCCCGCGGCGAGGCCAGTAACGTGGTTGGTCAACTATGGCCCGGCCGCGAGAAGGCCCAGAGGCTACCCCGTCATCTACGCGCGCGCGCGCGAAGCGAGGCGCCCGGGCGGAGGGACCGCGGGCGGTGCGACGGGCACGCAAGACCGCTGGCCAGCGCAGCCGACCACTCTCGGCCGAGGAGCTTTACCAGGGCCGGGTCGCCTACTCCAAGAACCGTATCTTGCGGGTCTTACGGGGCCGGATCGCGGTCTATCGTCGCGAGCTTGAGCGCCAGGTCTGTGAGGTCGGTTTCAGCTTCAAAGACGCTCCCCCTGAGCATCGGCCCGAACCCCACCACATGACCGCGGCCATCGCGGCTCTGAAGGCTGAGGAGGCCATCAAAGAGCGCACACTTCGGTTCAAGGGGACGCCCTACGTGTTCTGGTCGCTGGCGTCAGTCGGCACCCCGACCGTAGAGGCGGTGATGGAACGCAAGACTCGCGCTCACGCCGTCTTCCAGACCATCGAGCACAACCCCGCGCTCTCCGGCTACCACGCTGAATCCATCCACCACAAGGCGCTCACTTCCGCAGGCCAATGGCGGGCGGTCCACTGGCAAGGCGGCGCCAAGATCGGTGGCCTCGGCGCCTATGCCCTCACCGAGGAGGGCGACGTTGACCTGGCCGGCTTCCACATCCCCTCTGGGGGCATCCCGTTCGTGGCCCAGGTCAAGAACGGCCGCGAATGGGTGTACCCGCCAAACGACGTTATGTGGGACCTCTTGGGCGCGGCTGCCCAGCTCCAAGCGGTGCCGATCCTGATTGCTCGGCGCCTGCCGGAGGCGACCTTCGCCTTCATGAAGACCGTCGGCGGCTTTGCCTTTCGCTCGATCCATATGATCCTGCACCCTGACCTAGCGACGGCCGTCCCGCTACCCGACCTGCCCACCCTCGCCGAAGCGCTCCGCGAGTTCGGTTTCCACACCGACATCGACTTCATCACGGAGCCGCTGCCGCGCCACAGCGAGTTGTGGACTGGCGCCCTGAATAGCGAGATCGCCGAGATGCACCCCCGCTTCACCGACCTGACCGACGAGATCATGTACATCGCCTACGAGGAGGGCCTCAGCAGCCACCGACACCGCTCAGGGGTGATCTCAGGAGCAGCCGGGAGTGAGATCACGTACGCCTTCGCCAAGCGTGTTCGCGAGCGGCATCGGGAAGAAGGGCTCGCCCGTCACCGAGCGCAGCACCCTCCGGACGAGCCCGAGCCCGAGCCCGAGCCCGAGCCCGATTACGACGGCGAATGATCAGCGGCGGTAGCCCGACCAACTCCCCTATTGGCGCAGGCCGTCGGCATCGGGGCGGTTCAGGGCTGGCCGGCCCGCGAGCATGAATCACTGGGGAGCAGGCTAACCTTGTCCGACACAGAAGGCCAGACTTACTGGGCAGGTCGGCGGGATTAGGTTTGAGCTATGGCGAGCTGGGTATACTCTCCTGAGAGGCAGCCACCTGTTATGCCCTACAAGGCAAGGAGTACCCAGTGAGTATCGAGCTCGTGATTCGTGCGGACGACACGACGACGGCGGAGGAGCGCGAGCGGGCCATTGCGGCCATCTCGAGCTTCGTCGGAAACGCGACCCAGGCAACCGCCCTGGTGGCGGTGGGCCCCCACCACGCAGAGCTGTTGGCCGAGGCGCGGAGGCAGGCTGAACTGACCTACGGCGGCCCGCTCCTGCGGGCGGTCGCGGAGATGACGCTGGCGGGGGATGCGACCACCGGCCTCACCGTGCAGGCCAAGCTCGGCAAGCGCACCGGCGGTATGATGCTGTCGCTGAACACCTACTACGCAAAGTTCGGCGAGAAGAACCGGCTGGTGTCCAACGCGTATCGAGCCAAGGACGCGTTCCCGACCTACGAGATGTCGCCCGCCGTCGCGCGCGCCATCGTCGAGGGCCTGAGCGCCAGCGGGACGCCGGCATAGAAAGGCGGCGGCCCACCCCCCGGGGGGCCGCCGCAAGAGGAAGGGCGGGGGATTTGGCCCCCGCCCTTCCTCGCCTCTGGGCGGGCACGCGCCCATCCGTTCTTCCTCCTTGCTCAAGCTCGCCCTGAACCATCAGGACTGTCAAGCGGTGCTTCACGGGCGACTCCCCATCTGCTAGTGTCGCGCGCACCGGTTTGGAGAAAGACGCGGTCATAGCAGCGCTGGGAGCCGCGGCGGCCCTTGCCGGCTTGGTTCTCGTCTTCGAGGGCATTACGATCGCCACGCTGCAGTCGTTCCCGGGCGACACAGAGCCCGCCGTGACCGATGCCTATCGCCTCTCTGCGAGACTCTTGGCGGGAGTCTTCGCCGCGAGCCTGGCCTCGGTGGCCTTGTCCTTTGCATGGCTCCTGTCCAACGGACCTGACTGGCTCTTCCCTTGGACGGCAGGACTGTTCTTGGCTCAGCTCGGAGCCATCCTTGTCGTGTCCGTCTTCTCTGTCCTGCAGCTCGCCGGCCGATAGGATGGCGCTCACCCGGAAGACAGAGCAGGACTTGTCGGCCGCGGGCCTTACAGACTTCTTCGAGAAGGAGAAGAAGCTCTGGCAGCCGATGGCGGAACATGCGTTCGATTACACTAACCGCTTCATTGATCCGGTTCGGCAAGATGATGTTCTCCAGCTACTACAGCCGGAACTCCAGGTTTGCGAGCCGTTACGCAGGTACCTTTCGGAGAAGAAGCTGCGCGAGAAATATTGGTACGAGCGATTCGGCGAGTTGGTCATCGATCGGCTCTGGCCCGATCTAATCAAGAGGAGCAAGGCATGACTCTCAGCGAGGCAGACAACGAGGCGAAGAAGCTGGTCGATCAAGCGGTCGCGACCCAAACACGCTTGGGGTACGAAGGCCGAGTTCCCGAGGCGGCGTACCAGCAAGCGCTTCGCGATGCCGCGCGGGCCGTCCGCTCGCTTATCAGGGTCAGCAACCGCACGAACGGGGCGCATGCCTCGGCCCACCAGGCACCGCCCTCAAGGCTGCACGCACAGACCGGATAACTCCTGCCGCTTCGCTCAGAGCCTCACTTTGGGGAGTACAGCGCTGAGGCGTGGATAGCTTCTGAGCAGTTGGTTCGGGTTCGGTCGGCAGGCTTCTACCATAGTCAGTTAAAGCGATTTGGGCTGGAGCTCGGCAGGCCGATGCTGTCGATAAGGAGACCTATCACGATCAACACAGGCGTGGGCTGCTGCGGAGCGCCGAAGGACGAGCCTTGAGGCAGAGCACGCCTGCGAGGAGTACGACGTCAGCTGGCGGTCGGCAGGCTCGGGATCTCATGCGGGAGCCAGAACCAGCGCAAGTGCTCGAAGTCGGCGCCGAAACGAACGGGTTCGGGCCTTCCGCGTGGTTCAACCACGATTTTCCGCGCCCCCTCCAAGTATTGAGGGAGCGCCATTTCGGGTTCGAGATGACGATGCGCCGATCTCGGCACGCTTGAATCCGAGTAGTCGATGGCACGCAGACTCAGCGGCGACTCCGGGGGGCCAGCGACATGGGTCCAGAGACCGGTGAAGGCATTGAAGCGGTAGTCGGGCAGCAGCCGCCAGGCCTCCGTCGCGACCAACTCTACCGCGTCAAGGATGAACTCGAACACGACTTCCGAGATGAAGTAGTTGAAGTTCACCCGCACCCACCCGGGCTTGATCCCCTCGCAGCCGAGGCTGATCTCGTGCTCGAACTCGTGCGACTTCTCTAGGTCGATGCCGAGCAGGCGATGTCCGTAAGGCCCGGCGCAAGAGCAGCCTCCGCGAGATTGGATCCCGAAGAGGTCGTTGAGCAAGGCGACGATGAAGTTGTGGTGCATGTACCGGCCCTCATGCCTGACAACGAAGGAAACGATCGAGAGACGATCGAGGTCCGGGTTCCCGAGTATCTCCAGGTTCGGCTGGCGCCGCCACCGCTCGATCGCCCGGCGAATGAAAGACTCCTCCCGTCTCCGGATCTCAGTGGCGCCGACCGCCTCTTTGAGCTGAAAGACGAGGCCGGCACGGATCGAGTCCACGATCGCCGGCGTGCCGCCCTCCTCTCGGTGCTCCACATCCGTGAGGTAGACGTGCTCGGTTGGGTTGACGTAGGCGACGGTCCCGCCGCCGGGCAGGCTAGGCACCCGATTGTGAAAAAGCTCGCGGCGGGCCGCCAGCACACCCGGTGTGCCGGGCCCGCCGATGAATTTGTGAGGGGAGATGAACACGGCATCCAGGTAAGGCTGGTCCGGTCCGCGGCTGGCGGAGCCCATCTTGATCTCAATGTAAGGAGCGGCCGCCGCGAAGTCCCAGAACGAGAGCGCGCCGTGCCGATGGAGCAGGACCGAGATGGCGCGCCAGTCACTAATGATCCCGGTGACGTTCGAGGCCGCTGAGAAGCTGCCGATCTTGAGCGGCCGCTCTTGGTATCTGACGAGTTCCTCCCGCAGCAGCTGTTGGTCGATGTGGCCGTCGTGGTCCTCGTTAATGACGACGACGTCGGCGATCGACTCCCGCCACGGAAGCTCGTTTGAGTGGTGCTCGTACGGTCCAATGAATACGACCGGCCGCTCGGCCCTCGGGATCAGCGAGGCGAGGTCATAGCGCTCGTCCAGGCTTGCAGGCAACCGCAGGTTGAGCACGCCGATCAGGTGGTTGATGGCCGACGTCGCGCCTGAGCCAGTGAAGATGACGGCATGCTCCGCGCTCGCCCCTATGGCCGCCCGGATGATCTCGCGCGCTTCCTCGCGGAAGCGGGTGGTCTGCAAGCCTGTGCCCGATGACTCGGTGTGGGTGTTGGCGTAGAGGGGCAGGACGACCTCGCGGATGAAGTCCTCGATGAACGAGAGCGCGCGGCCGGACGCCGTGTAGTCGGCATAAGTGACGCGTCGCGGCCCGAAGGGACCCATCACCGCCTCGTCCTCGCCGATCACTGAGCTCCGAACCTGCTCGATGAGGAGGGCCGGATCCGCGTCAAGGTGGTTTGCGGAGATCTCTGCTCCTGGCGACTGCATCACTGTGCTGCCCGCAGGCAGACTACTCCTCGTACACCGTTGCGATGCGATCGTAGTTGCTAACCGGATATCCGAACACCAAATCGCAGGGTCGCCGGTATGGGTTCCACAGCGCATGAGACGTACCCGCGGGCACGTACAGGGCAGTGCCCGAATCGCCGGAAACAACCGTTCCGGCAAGCTCGAACTTGCACCTCCCCTTTATGACGAAGAAGAACTCAGAGGCCGTCGGATGCTGGTGCCGAAGGTGACGCTGCCCTGGCAGCATCCGAGCCAGCCCGACCGAAACATCCGACGATCCGGAGAGGCGATCGTTGACGAGCCAGGTGTACAACCCCTCGTCGCCAGGATTCACGAGCGGATCGACCTCGATTGGTCTGAGATCCTCGTCGACAACCCGCCGGATCAGCGATGCCAGCGGGTGCGCACTCATCTCGATGCACCCTTGCGAGCAGTGTGTAGGGGTTGTAGGGCGGCGCGCCGAGCCGCGCCAATGTTGCGGTCCCGGACGTTCAACGGAAGCGAGCACCCAGGAGCGATCATCAAGCGCCGGCCGTTTGTTTGAGCGATCGCGTCGTGCACCTCGGCCACCGCCTCAGCTTCGGAGCCCGACACTAGAGTTCGCTTCTGGTCCAGGCCCCCAACTACGCATCGGCCATCAGAGGCAAGTGCTTGGGCGAGGGTCGGCAGTGTGGCTCTGTCGTCCCAATTGAGGGCATCCGCGGGCCAGTCCTTGACCTTGTCGAACATCAAGTTGGATCCATGAAGGTGGAGCATGGTGAGCTGGGATGCAGGCCGGGCCGCCCAGAGCACCCGAAGGTCGACAGGCGCGGCGAGCTGGTCGAACTGGTCGTTCGTGATGAGATCAGCACTCGCGTATTCCATGGCGTAGAAGATGCCGTCAGCACCTTGATCGAGGGCCGCCTGGACGAATGTCAGCGTGCTGGTCGTGATTGCCTCGAGGCCCTCGAGGAGGGACTTCGGCGCCTGTTCCATGTAAGCGGCAAGCTGGGGCACCCCCGCAAGAAGTCTCGCAACCATGAGTGGGCTCAGCACCGTGATCAGAACCAATGCCGTGTCCCTCAAGCCGTGTTTGACTAATCGGAGCGTCTCGAGTTCGCCCGCGACCGCGGGGCTCGTCGAAGTGAGAACGGGTAGCCGGTGCCAATCCTGCTCCGTGGCAATTGGGTACCTCGTGTGGGCGTAGAAGCCAAGCGTTTCATCCCAGTTCTCTCCAAACTCGCAGCCGAAATCAGTCAGCAGCGACATGTTGTGGAACATCAGCTTCATGAAGTCCAGGTCGTGTTGGGCATGGAGACGCAGATGGATATCGGCCTGACCTCTCGGCGTTCGGTCCCCAGGCGGGTGATGACCCCACACACTGAACGGAACTCGATCCACCTCCTCGCCGCGGATCGCTGCGAGAACCCTCTCCTCCTTCGTCATCGTCGCGGCCACCATCAATTCACTCCGTTGTCATATTCGAACTGGCCAAGTCATGTGGGTTCTGGCAGAGACTTCGTGGAGCGGGCAGGGCACCGCGCCCAGGCCGCCAACCATCGTCTAAGCGGTTGACCAACTCCCGTCCGGATGTTGGGTCGCGTAGATCGCGAATTGACCGTTTGCGACCGTGAGCGCGACCAGTGGTGGCTTGCCCGACCGATCTCCACTAGAGCCAAACTGCACCTGGCCCGTGAGACCGGTGTAATTGGTGGATGCGAGTGCGGCCCGCAAGTCGGCCGGCTTGGTCGACCTTGCCTTCTTGAGAGCCTGGCCGAGAACCATCATGGCGTCGTACTCGTAAATGTCGTATGTTCCGGCGTCTACGCCATAAGCGGATTTGTAGTCCGACTTGAAGCTTGAAGCCTGAGCGCCGGTCGTGAGCTCTGTGAGGAGCAGTGAAATCAAGGTGACCCCGTTTGCCGCAGGACCCGCCACCTTGATGAATTGCGGGTCGGCGATACCTGCTGTTCCCATAAAGGCGAAGTTGAGGCCGAGGTCGTGAATCTCCTTGGCGATCACCGCCGCTTCGGCATAGTACGCCGTGTACAGGAGCACGTCGGGCTTCAGGCTGGCGATCTTGGTCACATTGGAGCTGTAGTCCTGTTGGCCAGGGTTTATGGCATCGAAGTAGATGATGTCGGCGCCGCCATGGCTCAGGATGGCAGCTTTGCCGGCGTCGGCCAAACCCTTGCCGAAGGTGGAGTTGTCATGGAGGATGGCGATCCTCTTGAACTTCTTGTAGTCGATCATGAAAGAGGCCTGAACGGGGGCGGTGACGTCGTCGGCCGAAATGATGCGGAAGACGTTGTCATAGCCCTGCTGTGTCACTTTCGGATTGCTCGCGATCGCCACGACGTAGGGAAGGCTGCTATGTCGCTTCAGGACGCCCACCTCGGGAATCGTGGCTCCGGAACAGTAGCCGCCCGCGACCCCGACGACTCCATCGGCGACAACCTTCTCAGCTGCCTGAGCCCCCACCTGGGCATCGCATTGGTCGTCCTCGGGGATAACCTCTAGCTTTCGGCCGTTCACGCCGCCCGCTTTGTTGAACTGAGCCGCGGCTAACTTCCCGGCATTCAGGATGTGTGTCCCTCCATCAGCGTTGGGCCCAGACAGAACGGTCAATACGCCCACCTTGATGTTCGAAGTGTCAGCCGAGCCCTGGCCAGAGCCAGCGCAGCTTGCCACGACAAGCATTGCAGCACCGACCCCTAGTAGCTGGTGGAACCGCATTGTTTCGGGCGTTGGACTCATTGCATATCCCCCCAACAAACGATCTCAGGACGCGCGTAGGCGCGGAACCCAGGCGCGGTCTTGCCAGTAGTTTCGAGTTCGGCCACTTAGTCGATTGAGACCCCCGATCGCTGCTGCCAGTCGATCGGGTAGAGGACGTAGAACGCCCGTGTATGCGGCTTGGTACGGTAGGTCACCTTCGTTCCCTTTGCGATCAGAATGCCCTCTCCGGGCCCGGCGACAGTCGATACGCCGTCCGTCTCAACTTCCAGCTCGCCCCTCTCCACGTAGAGCACCTCGTCGTAGTGAAGCGTCCAGTCGAGGATCTCTCCGCCTTTGCCGGTTGATCGCAAGATGCCCCCGCCAAGCTCGGAGATGCCCGCGGCCGTAATCGTGCGCGAAACCTCGATGTTCGGCCGGAGGGTGACCCACTCCACCTCGCCTTCCCGCAGCAGGGCAACCCCTGATTGTTGAGCGCTTTGAGCTTCCATGGCGTCTCCTCTACTGACGGGCAGCGGCCGTCGCAGCTCCAGGTTGCAAGCCTTCGATAACCGCGTTGTTCTCCTCCGGCGTGAGAGCCCGCAAGACCTCGATTACGTCGGAGCCACCGATCACGGGACCAACCAAGCGCAGCTTGGCGACGGTCACATCATCCGGGGCTTCGATAAGCAAGACCCCGTCGTAGTGCCCCGTGGTCATCCAGTAACCGGTGATCTGGGCGCCCATCGAGCCGAAGACCTCAACGATGCGCTCCGTGCGCTTGTGGCTGTCCATGATGTTCTGGAGTCCGCGGTCGTGAAACCGGAGTAGGAACATGTATTGGGGCATCGCCACCTCCATTCTGATATGGCACGGAGGGAACTCTAGCATGGCACCGCAGGATGGTCAAGCTCCTCAGCGCGTGAGTGGACATCGCTGGCCCCCGGCGCGGGGCGGGTGCTCCCGGAGTCAGCCGGAATGGGCCAAGGGGCCGGGTCGTGGTACCTTTGCGCCCGTGAACAGGGAGCTTCAAACTCGAAGCAACGGTCTCTCGCCTACCGAGAGGACCCTTACCGATACCGCGTACGAACTCCTAAAGGAGCGCCTGATCAAGTGCGATCTGGCGCCCGGTGCCCATATCACCGAGAGCCAGCTGGTGGATCAGTTCGGGATCGGCAAGACGCCCGTGCGCGAGGCGATTGTGCGGCTGGTTCAAGGAGGGCTGATCCGAAGCATGCCGCGGCACGGCTATGAGGTGGCGCCCATCACGTTGCAGTACGCCCGGGATCTCTTTGGGCTCCGGCGCATTGTTGAGCCTGCCGGTGCCGTACTGGCCGTGGGACGTCTCGACATCCCAGCCCTCAGGGAGATCAACGCCCGCTGCGAGGGTCTATACGGAAGCGGCGACCAAGCCGGCCGGACCGCCTTCCTGGAGGCGAATCAGGAGTTCCATCTGACCCTGTGCAAGGGCGCCGGTAACCGCCGCCTCCTGGATCTGATGCAGCGGGTGATGGATGACAGCCAGCGCCTCTTCCACTTCGGCCTTCGCCACTTTGACTACAAGAAGGGCATCGGGACGCATGAGCCGATCATCGCGGCCCTTGAGCGCCACGACGGTGAGACCGCGGCACAGCTGCTTCGCGAAGAGATCGATCGCTCTGACGCGCTGGTCGCAGATTCGCTTATGTCGAGCCCATCGCTGCTCCATCTGCCGCTGACGTCTCCGATCCGCCCTTAGCCCCCAGGCGACTTCGCGCATCGCGTCGACAGAGCCCCTGGCTACGCCGATCCCGGAAGGGCATTGACATCTCGGTTACTTCGGTGATATACCAGGGACCGCTGGTGCAATGGCACCTCGCGAGGAGAGTCTGGACCGGGAATGTGAGTCCAGCGGTTGGTGATGGGCATCCGAGCGCCGGAGTCGGGACAGGAGGTTTCAGTTGAGACGCAATGTCGAGTTGAATGCCGAGGGCGTCACCCTGCGCGGTTGGCTTTATGTCCCAGACCGAGCACCAGAGTCCGCTCCTACGGTCATCATGGCGCATGGCTTCTCTGCGGTCAAAGAGATGTACCTTGACCGATTCGCCGAGGCCTTCTCGGAGGCGGGCCTCGCCTGCGTAGTGTTCGACCACCGCAACTTCGGCGAGAGCGAAGGGGAGCCGAGACAGGAGATCGATCCATGGGCTCAGGTCAACGATTACCGTCACGCGCTCACATGGGCCGCCTCTCAACCAGAGTGCGATTCGGCTCGGCTCGGTGTGTGGGGAACCAGTTACTCCGGCGGCCATGTAGTGGTAGTTGCTGCCATTGATCGCCGCGTGAAATGCGTGGTCGCGCAGGTTCCGTTGGTGAGCGGGCACAACAACGCCCGGGCGCTGGTGCGAGCCGACTTCCTTGCCGGCCTAAGAGCGGCCTTCGATGACGACCGTGGGAAACGCTTTCGCGGTGAGACGCCGGCGATGCTGAAGGTGGTCGACCCGGATCCGTTGGCACCTTCCGCCCTGCCAACAGCTGACTCTTGGGCTTGGTTTTCCGAGACTGGCCAGACACGTGCGCCACGATGGAAAAACGAAGTCACCCTTCGCAGCGTCGAGATGTTCACAGAGTACGAACCGGGATCGTATCTACCCCACATCGCGCCTACGCCCTTGTGCATGATCGTTGCCGCTGGAGATCACCTCACCCCTTCGGAACTGGCGATCGGAGCGTACGAGTCGGCGCATGAGCCGAAGCGCCTGGTTATTCTCCCGGGCGGGCATTTCGATGCGTATGTATCTGGCTTCGATGCTGCCGCAGGCGCTGCCCGCGACTGGTTTGTAGAACACCTCGGTCAGGTTGCCGCTACGAGATCGGCGTTACCAGTCTCCTAGTGGCCTGCGTCGGCCACCAGCCTGGCGGCGGCCTCGGACCGTCCATTTCGAACTACGCCTCGCGCGGGCTCGAGTGAGGCGCAGCGCCGGCGTAGCACTTTTTCTAGGCAACCGAGGAGCGGTGGACATCAGAGCCGCTTGCTGGAGTTCGAACACGTTCCACGGCGGACGCTCTCCATAGGAGCGTTTACCGACATCAGGACCGCTCGTAGGCCGGATGCGCGCCAGACCTGCGAGGATTCCGGCCATTCCGTCGATCGGAAATATTATCCGTCTGTTCGCTCGCGTCCGGCGGCAACGCCGACTTCGCCGGCCCGTCTCAGGGTCTCCATTTCGTCCAATGTTCGGAACGTGAACGCCAACACAAACGCCAACAGCATCAAGAGGGCAGCAGCAAAGGCACCGAAGGATATGTCGCCAGCGGTCGGGGCCTGCGGATCGACCAAAGCAAGATAGAAGTCGGCCCCCATCGAGATGAATAAGAGCAACAATGTGGGAACAAGATAGGCGAACGACCGACGATAGCTGCGAACGGTTGCGGGCAAATCATCGGGACTGGCGGCCTGGATCACCTCGACCCAGAAGTAACCCCAGAAGGCCAGTAGTCCTGCGGTTATCACTCCGATGACGCCGGCCTTCACAGGCAGCATGATGCTGACATTGACTTGATTCGAGACCGATCGGTGCATTAGGCCCAAGCCGAGGGAGATGCCGCTCCCTAATACAGCGGCAGCCGAAATATGTGGTATCGCGAAGCCCAGAGGCGTCGGCCGCCGCGAGACGTGGAGCGTCATTCGTGGCCCTCCAGACATCTACGAACCTTCTCATAATCGTGGTCATACCTCTCAAGACACCGCCGAGGACTCTTGAGCGCTACGACCATTTCCATCGTGATCGGCAACTGCGCCGCGATATCGACCTCGGATAGCTCCGCATCAGCAAGTTGGTTGAACCTAACCCACACGCCTTCGTCTACTTGGGCCGAGAGCCGCCTGAATGAAGATGAGAGGCTGGCGAGTTCGCGGTAGGCTCGCCTGAGGTCATCCTCGCCCCATCCGAGGCCAGACACGGTCCCGCCCGTGCCGCTGCCCCCAGAACCACTCATCGATCGTCCCATGGCGGTGTCCTCCAGGTTCGCTCACGGCAAGGCATGCGCTACGGGCGGTTGGCGATCTCCTCTACCGCCGCCTCCGCAACCTGCGACACCACAGCGTCGTCGAGCAACTGCGGAGTCCGCCTAAGCCGATCGCCGACGCTTAATGCCTGCATCCGCGTAGAGCGGCCCGTCCGGTGCACTCCCTCCAATGCAAGTCGGTATGCGGCAGCGATCTTATCGGGATTGTCCTTGAGAGCGGGCTTCGTCTGCGCAGTCTGGACGACAGCCTTAAGGACCTGGGCAGCTTGGGGGGGACTAAGGGTCAGCGTTGCGCTTAAAAAGCTCAGACCTGAGATACGCGGATAGAAAGCCGCCGACAGCAGCACCACGCCGCCCAGCGTGATGACTGCGACGAAGGTGATGTCCGATGGTCTTCCTACAGGTGCACCTGTTGTGGTCGTCCGGTCAACGGTCATGTCAGGAGAGGCACTGGGAAACACCGTGGTTCTAGCATCCGAAGCGATCGTGGTCTTGGTTACATCCTGCACCGTCGTCTGAAGAACAGACGGCCTCAGTCCCCAGGCTGCCAAGCCCGCGGCGATTATGAGAAGCCCAGACGCGCCCAGGATCCATGGTGTCCAATCCGGCGCGGCCATGACCGGCGAGCCCGACTCTGGTGAGCGCGGCGCCACACTCATGGCGTGGTTAGCAGTCCAAAAGAGTCCCCATTCATCGACCCAGGCAAGCTCCTAGGCCCCTGACCAATGGAAGAAGAACGGATCGATCGAGTCCGGTACGGGTGTTCTGCCGTCGAGGTCATATAGAGTATGAGCTGGCCAGTCGGTGTTGCGCTGGTAGACGACGTCATTAGGAAAGTTGACCTTGTCCGGATGGTTGCTACCTGAGAAGACCCCATAGAAGTGCGGTCCTACAGCAACTAACCTGGCGTAGTCGCCGAGATAGGGCAAGAACGAGTGCACTGGCAGCGCTGCCAGGGCCGTGTGTAGCACTGTTGGCTTGACAGCTGTCGCCCACACATCGGCTGTGACCTCGAACGAGGTCTGCCACCGTTGCGAGGGTCCTTGCCCGATCAGCTGTTGGCAGGAAAGGCCGAGATGACCACTCGCATTCACGGCCAGGCAGGGGTTCTTGCCTCTCGTGATAGTTCTCAAATCGTTGGACCAACTCTGTCCGCGATCCGTTGAGCGACTCACATGGACAGTCCATTTCCCTGTGCGTCCACCAACCCGATCTCCCCAAGCCACCCAAACGATGCTGCTGTTTGTGGGGTCAACCGCGATCGCGCTGTCCGCGCCGAGGCGCTCCTGACCCATCATGGCGTTCCAAACCACGGTTCTGGCGGCAACAACCCTCTGGCCAACGCTGTGGTCGCCAGAATCGCTCAGGGCGGTAAACGGGTTGGCGACAGCGCCCCACGCGTCGTCACGAGTTACGACCACGTCCATGCTGATCGTGGTGCCTTTGGCAGCCGTCCAGCGCTGGTGCACTGCGTACACCGTCCCGTCGGGATGGACGGCAAGCCGCACTGGAGGCCCGTCTTGGCCCACCGTCGCATCCTGTTCCAGGCGATGGGGCGCGAACCCGGCCGGATTCGGTGCTTGGGCGGCGTCCAGGGATAGGTCGACGGTTGCTGTGTGGCCCGCAGTCGCGCCCAGATCGTTGTTGCCCACGTACACACGGTCCGAGCCGCCACCAGGAGCCGCTAGCGGGGTGCCGGCGACCACCCATGGCTGGTCGACGCCAAGACGGTCGACGAGGACGGGCATCGTCGCGGTTGACAAGAAGTTTGACGTGCGCAGAATCTGCAGCCGCGTCTTACCGATAGGCGCGTTGGGCGACAGGATGCCGCAGTAGAGAATCCCACCGGAGGTCGCAAAGCCGACGCTGATATCCATGGTGCCGGAGGGACCGTTTCCCGGAACCACGGTACGCAGCGACCAGCTCTCGCCTCCGTCATTTGACACATAGATTGGCGCGTTTGCACCGTGCATCGGATCCGGTGTGAAAGCGGTCGCGACCATGTCCGTGGGCCGGGCCGGATTGACGGCGAGATTCGGCTCGCTGTCCTGATTGGCTTCGCCTGACAGCGATTGCGGGATGATGTTGACCAACCGCTCCAGCATTAGTTGCCATCCCCTCGCAACCGGTCGAGTTGGTCGGCCGGGTGAGCATCGTCAGCATCCAGCAAGCTGTACGGCGCCATCTGCGCGAGGTCGACGCCCGTCGCGTGCAGAATCCACAACCCCTCTTGGCCGGGCCGGAGCTTGGGCAGATGGGCCCAGTGGACGTCACTTGAGCCGGGGTACAAGACCTGAATCTGACCTGTAGCTTTGCCTTTCTCGCTGTGCTCGACGTTGATGGTCGCCCGCCACCAGTCCGGATCGTGTTCGGAGATGCTCGGTGGCCCGACCTTCTCTAAGCTGAGAATGCGTCCGACTACAACGTCCTCGGCCTCGGCAGCGTGCGCGCGCAACCGGTCGGTTTCGAGCTGCGCCGCCGCCTCTAACACCGGATGGGAGCGACCCGGCCGCGCGCCTGGCAACGTAGCAGGTGCACCAGCGGCCATGATCGATGAGCCCACCGCATCAGGAGCCGTTCGCCCTACCTCTGCGACCGCCATGTGTTGCCCAAAGGCAATCGCCGTCGTGAACAGAACTGCGCGGTCACCAACCGCGAGGACGGGCAGTCCTTCAGCCAGTTGTACCGTTACCTCGGAGCCCGCGGCCTGAGCCAGCGCAGCGGGGCCATGTAGCACCTTCTCGATCTTGGCCACAATCGTGCGCTCGTCGACCGGCAGGTCAGGCAGCATCGACTTCGCTGTCGCTTCCACGGTGCACTCGAAGACGAACTGCGAACGGCGGAGGAGGCCGGAAACGTCAGCACTCATGTTGGTCTGTGCTCAACGACTTATACCGAAGCACTCAGAATAGAATGCTTACTACTGGGTGCAGTTCGACGCCGTTAGGGGCGACTCCCGCTTGCCCGTGGATGAAATCGAAAAAGCCGATCCCGGTCACTGTCACGGGCACCGATACCTGAACGATCATCGGAGCCGAGCTATCAGGCTGAGTGGCTGCAGCACGCTCATTAATTGTGTCCAACGCCCGTATTTGAACTCCGAAACGATCGTCGAAGGCTTGACGAGCCGCTGTAATCTGTCCCACAAACGTGCTGCCCGCGGCCACCGCGGTGGGGTCGGGAATCTCCGCGATCATGGTCGCACCGTGGGGATCGCTCAAGACCAGGTGATAGTCCCCATCTTGCTCATGCTTGTAGCCAACCAGCGTGGCCTTTGTCTTCGGCAGCTCCCATAAGGTCGTCTCCACACCTTTGACTCGCGAAGTGGGCGGCCAGTTCGCAGGAGCTTTGGCAGATCGCAGTTGCGCGATGGTGGTTGGGGTCGGTGCGGTCTTGATCTGCTTGGCGGCCGCATCGGTGCCTGTCTTCACATCCCATCGCACATGCACCTGGCGCTGGACGGCGGCATCTCTGTTCGCAGGGCTTAGGGATAGTTGGCTAGCGGTGTCGCTCATTGCGTCTGACGCTCCCGATTCTGATCTTCTCGCCCGGTCGTCGAGCACGCGAGCGAGCCGATGTTGCACGCCCGCGTTCAAGCCCAAATGAAACGGACATTTCCACCTGACATCTGTTTAAGGGATCATGTCGATCCCCAATTCGAAGAACCCGGGCGGCTAAAGCCGCACCCTGATGTTTCGGTGCTCGAGACCACGTCGGATAAGCCACTTGGCGCAGTCATATCCCGCGACAGTCACGAGAATTACAGGCACCAGCACAAACGGGTATTGCTCGAACAACCCCATCCCAATTCCCTCCGATACGCGACCCCCGCCAGCGTCGACGGTAAGTTACGTCGCAGTCGCCTCCCTGTCAAGCGGATTCTTCGTCGACCCTTCAAGGCTCACTTGACGGGGACGGCGGCTGGCGGCCCCTTCGATCCGGCGACGGCCGCAGTTAAGCCCTCGGTAGTGCCACGAGGCGGAGTCGACCCAGGAGGTGCCCTTACCGATGTGTGAGCCCATGCGTATGGCTACCGCTCAGCGAGGCGTCCACCACGATTTCAGAGACGCAGCCGAACCCGCTTGACCCAGCGTGAGCGGCAACGGGCACCGGTGGCATAGTGAACGATGAGGTGACCGAGGGCAAAGGCGCGCGGCGTGAGGTCATGAACCAGGCGCGGCGCAAAGTGGAGCGCGCGCTAGCCGAAGACGGTGCGGCCGAGGAACTCGCCGCGGCCGCCGCAGCCGTGCTGCCAGCGGCGGAAGGCAGGCCAGATAGTGCCGAACTTACGAGCCTGCGAGCGGCCCTGGCGAGATATCACCGGATTCGGGGGATTGAGGCCAGCTCCGGCGATCGACCGCCCACCGAGTAGTGCCAGTTACCGCACGAATCAGTTCCCCGCCCACCTAGCGATAGCAGCCATTATCGACAGCGCGAGTAGAAAGGTGGCGAACTGGTCACACAAGGTTGGCCTCGCGGGCATGCTCAAGGACGTCGCCCACCGGAACCGGATAGCCGGACGCGGACGCCTCTCAGCCAACCCGTCGGCGCAGATACCCGGGGCGCCGTGACCGGGGTGCATCTCAGTGCCAGCATCTCGCGGACCAACACGTCAGTCGTTACCCGTCTCGTAGGCCAGGGAGCGCAGGCGTAGGCCGGCCCGGACAGGCGCTGGCCTAATCAGAGCGTTGGTGGCCGCTATAGCCTACGGCAGCGACCGGTCAGGCGTCGGAAGACCGGCCCTTGGGCGCGACCATGTGCCCATGGATGTGACGATGATGCACAATTCGCTTCGAGTGAGTGACACCCTCATTGCCGTGGGCGCAGCGCACCTTAGGTCTGTGACATGCCGACGATCACTGAGATACTCAACCAGATCCCGACCGGCGAGTGCACGCGCCTCTCCGCGGAGGGCGACGAGTTTCCGACTGTCAGTCAGATCCAGCACTGCGCATCCTTATTGTTCTACTGGTCTCGTTATCGCGAACGATTCCGAGCAGCTGTTCACCCGGCTCGAAGAGCTGCTTCGCCGCTACAAGGCGTCGATCCTTGCGACCGTTCGCAGGCAATCCCATCCTGGATCTGAAACGCCTGATCGCGTCTGTCAAAGAGGGACACAAGCAGGCCTACCTGGCGGCGCAGGCGCGTGATTGACCGAGACACCTTCGCGACGCAGGCGGCCCTCCGGCGCCTGTCCGAGCGCTACGCAGCCAGTCTCGATCATCGCGATGCCGAAGCAATGGTCAACGTCTTCCACCCAGATGCCAGGCTGCGCGCCTACCATCCGTCCGAGAGCCCAGACCCGTTCAGCGATTCGAGCGGCCACGCTGCGCTCGCCCGGCGTCCCGACGCGGTCGCAAGGTGGGCCAAGACATTCCACTTCCTCGGCCAATCGACCTACGAGATCGGCGAGGGAGTGGCGACGGGCGAGGTGTACTGTGTCGCGCATCACTTCGCACCGGCCCCCGGCGGCGGCGCCACCGACTACGTGATGTTCATCCGCTATCAGGACAGGTACCGGCTGGGGTCGGACGGCGAATGGCGCATCGAGGATCGTCGAGCGCTCATCGACTGGACCGAGACCCGGGTCGCCAACTCTTTGGGCGAGAGCATCGTCTCGGCCTGGCCGGCGCGGCCGGGCGAGAAAGGGATCGGAACTACACCTTGACGACGACTTCCTCGACGAGCCGATGGCAAGCGTCCACCAACTCCTGCACGTCTTGGTAGCCCTCCACGATCAGGTGCATCTCGTCAACGCCCGCCTCCTGGCAGCGGCGGAGCCAATTTAGCCAGTCGAGAACCTCCGCGATGGTCTTCGCATCCAGCCAGCGCCCACGCCGACGATCAGGCGGCCGCCCGACAGGAAGTCGAGCATCGTCAGCATCTTGGCGCAAAAGATCGGATTGCGATAGGGCGCTACGAGCACCCCACTCCGAGCCCTATTCTTTTGAGCGCGCCGGGCGAGGAAGCCATGGTACTCAGCGGCTCGTAGAACATTGACCCAGGCCTGTACCGGCCCTTCCGTTGTGTCAGCTGGGCCGAGGCGGCCGACGTCGCCGTGGGCGGCGCCGGCTGGCCGTAGGGTGAAACACCCCGCTTTGCGCATCACCCGATGCGTCGGCAGCGTCATGGAGGCGGGCTATTGAGTTGGGCGGCATCTGGGCCGACGATCATGAAGAGGGTCCGGCGCTCAGAGCCGCCGAGCATGCACGCGATGGGGACGCCTTCAGCCGGCGCGATGCGATGGGTCACATCGCCGCCCTCTTAGACCCGCAGAAAGAATCCAGACCATGGCGATGCAAGCCAAAGTCTGGCAATGGATGGATCATCGCCCTTCGTTCTCGACCACGCTCACCGCAACCTGCGTTCGATTCGATCGAGAGTTATGCGAAGGGTAGGTCTTGTGGCTCCGCTGGCTGTGACGTTACACGATCCGGCGGCTGAGTCCGGCTGCCGTCGATGACGATCCCGTCCGGCGTCAGGAACCCCTTGGTGATGCGGGGCTTCTCGCCAGGACCGTAGTGACGGCCGTCTAGCCAGTCGTAGCCTTCGAGCTTGTCCGTTCCCTTACCGATGATCTGGCCGGTCTCAAGAAAGTGCAATGAGACCGCATCGAGCCCGTAGAGCTGGACCGGGCAGACCTTCATACAAACAGCGCACCCGTGCACCTGAGCCACTACTGGGAGGCAGCGTTCGGGCTTGATCTTGGCTTTCTTGACGCCTCGGTGGTAGAGCCGCTTGTTCGGGATCGCTCCCGACGGGCAGCGTCGTACGCAGAGCTGGCACTCGTCGCAGATCGCGTGGATGCCATAGTCGACGGGTTGCCCATGGACGAGCTGCGCGTTCGTCGTGATCAGCGTAATCCGGCAGCGGGAGCCCACCTGCGGCGTCAGCAGCTGCCCGTTAAGTCCCAGCTGACCCAGCCCCGCAGATACGGCGTAAGGGATGCTTAGGAGTTGGCCTCCAGGCCCATGCTGCTCCGCGTGAAAACCATTCCCGTGAATAAACTCCGTCAGCTCGCACGCGCGCGACATGAGCTCCTGATACGTGCGCATGACCGCCCGCTCAGCCTTGCTGCTCGGGATCGTCTGCGTCACCTTCCAATCTTGCTCGAGCAAGCAGACGATAACGCTCCCCGTGCTTGGCTCTACGTAGCGCGAGGGTATGCCGCCTACGGTACCCCGCCCAGTCTTCAGCTCCTCCCGTGAACCTGAGCGTGCGAACGTGTATTTGGGATCATAGGGGGCGAAGCCGACTTTACTTATGCCCAGGCGCCTCGCCTCCGCGCGAATTAGGTCCGTCAGCGCCTGCGGATCGACTGTCGGCGGCGCCTCGTGCGGCTGCCGCTCAGGCGCCGAGACCTCCTGCGGACGCAGCAGCATCCGTTGGCGCATCGGAACCGTGGGCAGCCGCCACGCCCATCCGTAGCGCGCAAGCCGCGTCGCCCCTTCCGGATGGAGCTTGAAGAATTCGTATAGGGGCCGCTCATCAAAGGCCTTCAGGGCCGCCTCCTCATCGGTCCAGATGCCCGGCACGGTCCGCAGAGTTCGCGGGGTCTTGTGCCGCTCCTCAGGCCATGCCGGTGGTGAGCGGAACGGCAACTGTGGCAAATGCCTTAGCCACAACAGCCGTAGTGCATGGGCGTCGAGCGAGCCGAAGACCTGGCGGCCAATCTCTTGGAGCCAGCCGCGGAGACTTGCTCGGGAGATCTCCCAACGCTTACCCCTCACTTGAAGTGGATCCTTCCAGTCGCCTGTACTCTCCCCGATGCAACCATTCGACAACTAGAGTAACGAGGTGAAGACAGTGCGGCGTTAGGGCTTAGTGTCCCTGCACCTCAATTCCTAAGTCCGAAGTCGCCGTCGGCGCTATGGACGCGACGCTGGTTCCAGCAGTCCACCCACTCGGCACTCCCCAGCTCGACCTGCTCAAGCGAGCGCCAAGGACCGCGGCGATGGATGACCTCGGCCTTGTAGAGGCCGACGCGGGTCTCGGCGAGGGCGTTGTCGTAGCTGTCTCCGTGGGAACCGGCGGACCGCACGGCGCCGGCCTCGGCCAGGCCCTCGGTGTCGGATGGCCAGGTACTGAACGCCGTGGTCGGACTGAACCTGACAGCTTCTGAAAAGTTCTGGACATAGCACTTATCGACGAGCCACGACCTGTTTGCACCAACGATCAGATAGGCTGAACTGCCGCTATCGATGACGCTCCCGGCACCTGCCTGATCGAACAGGGCCGAGCCGGGATATGCAGCAGGATATCTCGCGAAGCAAACCTGTCGGCACGCGTAGAGTAAGACAACGACCGTCGGCGAGATCCGTGATCACACCGACCAGGCCGTAGCTCGCAGGATCAGCGATATCGGCCATGGCCTTCCGTCCCGGCTGTACGCTCTCGGTCGGCGGTGTCAAGAACGTCGATGAGGACCAGGTGCCTCCAGATCACCCTGCGCCTCCTGAATATGCACGCATGGCTCGGTGCAACAATTTCAGGATCCAGCGTGGTGAAGATCGACACGAGGTCGTTCTTTATGAGGTCCAGCTCCGACTGTGGCGCCTCCAGAACTTTCGGAACAGGTGGTCGGCAGCCGACACCCGTGTTGCCAGATCGTCGCTTGCCGATAGTCTGACCTCCGAAGCCGCGTGGTTCGTTTGATCGGTGAACCCGAAGGTACCCCGAGGTGAAGACCGCACGAGACTGGATACCAATGGGCCAATTGCCTGGAAGCGGCGATGGAGCGGCGGAGACCAGCTCACGCGTCGGGCGAGCGGGACGTAATCTCCCAGAGCGTGCACGGTCGGCAACGATGGCGGTCGCATGAAGCGCGCTCATGCTTCGTCGACTGAGTCTTGAAAAGTCAGCGCGATTTTGAATGCATTGCCGCGTCTCTCACGAGCGAGCTCAAAGGCTTGCATGACCTCCGAGATGGGGAGTCTATGCGTAACAAAATCGCTAACATCAACTCCACCACCGCTGATCAGACCAAGCGCGGCCCTGAACGATGCCAGCCCGGGTTCCCACTGGGCCCCGTAGTAGCCTCTTAGCCACGCTCTCTTGCGGAACAGGCGTTGAAGCGGGAAGCGGATCAATCCGTGATGGGGAACGCCGAAATATCCAATGATGCCGTCGGCCTTTATCGCATCGATCGCCTGCGCGAACGTTTCCTCCAGGCCAACTGCCTCAACAACGAGGTCGGCACCCTGGCCATCGGTCGCCTCGAGCGTTGCATCGACTGCCGCATTCTCGACCGAATCCACGGAGATATCGATACCCAGCGCGAGCGCTCTGCTACGGCGGGCGGGAACCGGGTCTGATATTAGTACACGTTTGAATCCCATTGACTTCAGAACCTGCGCGAAGAGCAGGCCGCCCGGCCCCGCGCCAATCACGGTCGCAAAACCCGCACCTGGACCCGGCCAGAAATGCTTGAGGGCGAAGATCACAGTCCCAAGCTGCTGCGCCAGCACCATTTGGAAGGGTTTGCGCCCGATGGCAAAGCAATCAGCGAGCTGCTTGGCATGGCCTGGTACTCGGCGAACGCACGCGTGTAACCGGTGCCCGGGACAGCAAGGACGAGGTCGCCTGGCTTCAGGCTCGAGCCGCCAGGTTCGATAACCAGCCCAACCGACTCGTGTCCGGAGAAGCCGGGTGGGCAAGGGTACTGCAGCGGCTCCGCGGCGGGTTGAAAGACGGTCCTCACATCACTGCCGCAGATTGAGGTGACCAGGGTCTGGATCAGCACTTCGGCGCCGAAGTGGACTTCCGGAGTCGCGCACGAGATGCAGGCGATGCGACCCTGATCTACTATTTGCGCCGCAAGCAAGCGATCGCCTCCGCCGCGCGCCGCCGCGAGCACTCTCGGGACCTCATCGCACCTCCCCGTCGAATGCGAAACCCACAAGGGTGTGGCCCTCGACGTCGCGGAACTCGGCCTCCAATCGCCGCGCCTGCCGCCAGCAGCCGGCCGACCATGCGAGCCGCGCCTTCGAGGTCCACGGACAGGATCACGTAGGGCGCGTCTTGCGCGAAGGAGGGGTGCAGCGCGCGGTTGACCACCGCCCAGGAGTAGATCTCACCGCAGCCGGCAGACTCTCGCAGGTCGGTCCACAAGGAGGCGCAGCGAGGGCAGGCGGGCGTGGGCGGAAACCATTCGACGTGAAGCGTCCGCGTAATGCCGTTAGCGGTTGGAGCGGAGCTCATTAGGGCTTCAGGTGCCCTTGTGAGATTCCCCAGATTCTGGGTTGACCGAGATCTCTTCATAAACAGCGCGGACACGGATGTCCCAGTGTTTTGCAAGTTCTGCTCGGCCCGGGTCTGGCGGTGCCGAGAAATAGGCGTTGCTAAGCGCCGCATCGGCATCATCGAGCTCATAGAGAGTGAGGTAGCGCGGGCGCCCGTCAACAGCCCGAAAGCGACGTGCGGTGCGGAAGCCTGGCAGGCGCAGCCGCGACTCGAGGTGCCTGGGATACCATTCGTTCAGCTGCTGCTCATGATCCGGATCGATATCCATGGCCACTACGAGTAGTGCGCCGCGCTTCCGCTTGGCCGCCCGGGTCATTCAAACATCGCCGATTACGCGTCCTGGCTCGCCAGATACGCCCGCTTATGCCCTAGCCTGGTCGCCTCGATCACGCGCTTTAGGTCTAGTATCGGATTGCCGTGGGATGGGGCAAGCAGCGCGACGTTGTACTCGTCTAGAAGCGCCTCCACTCTGGCGAACAGCTCGTCCGCATCGTCGCGATATCGTGCCCAGTAGAACGCGAACGAGGTGTAGTGCTGTATCTGGTCCACCGTCGGAAAGCCGTCCCCCGGAGCTGACACGCGCCCACACTCGCTGGGCAGGTGCGTATCCGGTGCCTCCTGAGCCACGTCTGGGTGATGCAGATAGGCGAAGCCATCGGCAACAAAAAGGACCCTTACGCTTCGCTCGTAGCCCCAGCGTGTGTTTGGCAAGTCTTTAAGAAGGGCCTCCATCATATGAAAGACATAGCCCCCTCCCAGATTGATGGTCTCACCGATCGGAACCTCTTTGAACCGGTCAGCGTGTTCTGGGTAGTAGAGTCCGTAGTCGCGGACGTCGCCAATGGCCGTAGCGTTGTCATACCTTTCGAGAAAGAGCCCGAGACTACCGCTGTGCGGCAGCTCAGGGTGGGTCGGCATGATGAAGTCAAGCGAGCGACCGTTCAGGCAAGCGTCCACCTGACGGGACATCTCCGGAAAGGTCTGAATGTAGCCGGTGTCAATGAGCACGGACTTGGCTGAGCCCACCACCAGGTAGGTCGAGTTGCCGCTGTGTATTACGCCGCTAGGGCTCGCCCTGACCGAGCACACACCTAGCCAGAACACCCCGGGCGCGATCTCGCGCGGCAGGCCAGGCGGTGTTTGCAAATCTAACGACCGTCCGTCGACCAGGCTCGGTATCGCCCCCATCAGGCCATAGCTAGAGGGGTCGGATATACCACTCACAACGAGTAACCATCGAGAAGCTCGAGCAGGAGGCTCACGTGCCTCTTGATCACGTCCCGACCCATCAAGATGCATCCATGACCTGGTGCTATGAACTCGGGATCCAATGTGTCGAAGATCGTGACCAGGTCGTCTTTGATGTCTTTCGTGCGAGACCCGGGAAGCCACCAGAACTTTTGAAGGATGTGAGCTTCGATAGATTCCCGCATGAGTGGATCAGCAGATTCGGAGAGCGTGAAGACACCATCCGGCCGCGACTGATCCGTCCAGCCGAAAGCATCGGAGGTGAACAGCGTCCGGGTCGCGACGTCGAACGGCCAATATGTGGGCAGGAACCGCAACAGAGGCACGACTATCCTGATCTGCCGCGCCGAGCCAAGATCAATTTCGCTTGTCCTTGCAACTGTGAGAGCGCAGCCAGAGGAACCCTGCCGGGCCGTCACATCGTTGTACCCATCGAATGGATTGGCGCTTCCTCCGGCCATCACGAAGCGCACGTCATAGGCTTCCCGTATGGCGGCGAGGTTGGCAACGGCGTCCAGTTCCGCCCGAGTAAGGAAGACCTTTAGGACCGCATTCGGCGGTAAGAGACGCTGCAGTTGGAAGAGAACCGTGGACGCGTGGGCGGGGACACCGGTATCGATTAGAAGGGCTTCGCCGCCCTCTATCAGCAGGAAGCAGTTGATGCGCTGAAAGCGGCGAAATAGCTTGGGAGCCCAGCTCAGAGTACCGTCGAGCACTGCGCAGTCGCCCAACGCATACACTTTGTTGGGCACGATCGGGATCGGATCGTTGCGCCTGCGGGAGCCCTCGTCAATCGCTCGACTCCTCGAGGTGCTCGCACGAGAGCCTGCGGCCACGCTATCATCCTAGCCTCGCTCGCGATTTCCGCAACCGGACCTGAAGTTGGCGTTTCGCCCGATTGAGCGACACGACAACACGTCCTGACGTAGTCCGGTTGAGCTACTTCCTGGGCGGCTCTTCGCGCTCGGCGGAATGCTGCCACTCGATGGCCGTGTGACGTGGGTGCCGTCGACTGCCACCGGCTTCCAGCCGGCGCAATGGAGGCACTAACACAGTCATGTCTTCGCCGACGTGACTGCGGTCCCTGACGGCTGATGGGGCCGGACGATGGAGTTGTCGCGGACCCCAGTCGGGGCGTCGATCCCGCTCGACCAGTCCGGTCGCTGGCTGGTGTTGGCACCGGCGATCCGGACACTGGCCACCTTCTAGGCCTACGACGCGAAGACGCGGACCGTCTTCACCTCTGATGTCTTTGGCCATACGACCGTCGACCGCGGCGACGCGCGACCCGTGATCGATGATGCTCGTGACGACACAGCCTCTATCGAGCAGGTTCGCGAGCATTTGCTCAGTGAGTTCTCTTTGGCTCAGCTGGGCGCGCACGCACAAGCTCGAGGCAAACCTCCGTAATGGAAGAGGCTTACTCGTTGGCATGCGACCCCTGAGCGCGACCGTATAAGGGACTACCTGTAGAGCACGACCGTGTCGTCCTCGACCTCGACTTGATAAGCACGAACGCGATGGTGCTTCGGATCCGCGACGCAGCGCCCGGTCTCAAGCTCGAATTCGAACTCGTGCCATGGGCAGCAAAGTACCAGCTTGTTCTTTAGCAATCGGTATCGGCCGACATCGGGACCGAGGACCACGGGCTTCAGCCGGCCGCGAGACAAACGGGCTCCCTGATGTGAGCAGGCATCCCGTAGCGCGTGCAGGGTGTCATCCAATGTCCGGATAACGACGATTGCAACGCCATCCACATCGACTGAGCGCATGCCGCCCGGGGCCAGCTCTCTGATCGGAAACAGCTCATGCTTCATTCAGACAAATCTCTTAAACGAGGAAAGGACTCTACGGCGTTTTGGTATCGGATCCGTTGGCTCAACTGCTCTGGTAGCGAAACGAGCGGTCCCGCGCCAGAAGTGTCGGCGTCGTAATGAGGATAGTCGGTGGCGAAGACGTAGACCCTCTCTGTGTCAGTCATCTCCACCAGTTTCTCGAAGTGCTGAGGCTTCACGTCTCCCATCGGCTGCGTAGCCACGCGCACGCTATCGCGCATGATCTCACTGGGCAGCCGGCTGACCCAGGGCACCTCCCTACGCATTTCTCGGTACTGCTGATCAAGCCGCCACATAAACCATGGCACCCAGGCCACCCCGGTCTCCAGAAAAACAACCTTCAGGTCGGGATATCGATCGAAGACCCCGTTGCAGATGAGGCTGAGGAGTTGGTTCTGGGCCGCTTGGGGCGCGGCCACCGTGTGCCACTCAATGAAATGGCGCGGATAACCGAGCACGGTCCTCGTGTGCGAGCCGTGATGAAAAGTGACCACGAGGTCGTTCCGGACCGCAGCCTCGAAGATCGGATGGTAATGCGGATCGCCATACTGACGATCGTTCACGAGTGGTAGGAAGACTTGCACTATCTGAGGATGCTCAGCGACGCGGTCGATCTCCCGCGCCGCCACCTCCGGATTGTGCGCAATGACATGAACGGATCCTCGCAAGCGGGGCTCCCGCTCGAGCCAAACGTGGATTTGCCAGTCGTTGTACGCGGCTGCCAGAGCTGTTGCGAACTCATAGTCGACCGGGAGCGCCGAGACGTGGAAGAACCCATTGAGGATGGCTGCCGTTACGCCCTCGCCCTCCAAGAGGTTCGAGCGCAGGCGCTCCAAATCCTTTTCCCTGTCATCATCGGTCGCGCGCCACTCCCGTCGCTCGCCCGAGCCTGGCGGCGAGTACGGCAGCTGGATCTTGGACAATACGTTGTCGCCTCGCTCTTCAGTGACATGCACCTGCCAATGCGGGTCCAGGTACGGCAGCAGGTCTCGCACCGTCCGGAGCGGCTCGTGAACATCCGTATCGATGAGCAATGCCATGGCGTCCAGGTCGCCTGTCTTGATGCGCCTAACTAGCGGGCTTGTTCAAACCCTGGTCGAGGTGGGTCACGCCGGTGAAGGTGAAGTCGCCGCTCTCCGCGACCACAAAGTGTTCTGTACTCGAGTAGCCAAGCGGGTGGGGCCAGGTGACCCATGGCACAGGCGTGGGAGTTTTAAGGTTCTCCAACGCTTGCCGAATCTTGTCGGGGTCAGTGGAGCCAGCCTGCTTTGCTGCGGTAGCGAAGTACAGTAGCACATCAAAGAGTGCGGAATAGTTTGACAGCGACGAAACCAACGGGCCCTCCCCGATGACCGCGTCATAGGTCGCCTGCCATTGTGCAGTTTTGTGAGATGAGCCTGATGGTATGTCGACGACTTTGTGCTGCTCAGTCACGTTTGTCAACTGATCCATCGACACGAAGCTCGTCAAGTCCTGACTCGCCGTTGTAGTGTTTGCGATCACAGGAACGGTCCAACCCAACTTGGCGCGATTGCGGAAGATGATTCCTGTTGGCGCTCCGAAGGCGTTGAGAATCACCACATCTGGTTGTTTCGCTTGGAGGGCTTGAAGCGCCGGGGTGAAGTCAAGCTGGGAAGGCGAGTATTGCTGAGAGATCGGCTGGATGCCCGCCGAGGTGAAGAGCTGCTGATAGATACCCAACAGTTCCGTGCCAGTTACGTCGTTGCTGATGAATATTCCGGGCCTCTTGTAACCAAGCTTCATCACTTGCTGGACTAGAGCCTGAGCCGGATATTTCTGCTGCACCTGAGCGCCGAAGTAAAGGGGATAATTGGCCGGGTCATCGAATGCGCTGGCGCCGCCCGACGAGGTGGTGAGCAGCTTCGCCTTGGTCGTTGCTGGGAGCAACGCGAGCGTCTCGGCACTGAAGGTCCCGCAGACGCACAGGTCATATTGCACACCAGAGTTCATCTGCTGCGTCAGGAGGCTTACCGCCTTGGTGGGGTCGCCTTGGGAGTCGACATAGTCGATCGTGATCGGCCGATTGAGAATCCCACCGGACTTGTTGAGGAACTTGCGCGCGGCACCGAAAGACTGGACGGCGCCTTGTCCGTAGTACGACGCCGAGCCCGTCAGATTTACGATCATGAGGATTCTGAACGGATTGCCGTTGCTGCTCGGACTGGAACCCGGACTAGCACCCGAACAGGCAACTGACAAAAGAAGCAGGGCAGCTATCACCGGTGCAATTCTCAGCTTCTGTACCCAACCCACATACACGTATTTGCCCTCCATCTTGCCTCGGCCCAGAATGACCTCGATCTCTGAGACCGAATCCTTACGGCCCCATACTCGTACCGGTTGTTGGCCGGTCGTCAACACGCTTCCTCGAAGTCCGTACCGACGATCGTCTGCTCCCACAATCGCCAGTCTGCTTCCTGGCGACTGACCTTCGAGCGAATGCGTTCGAACGCGTCTTCCCCGAGTGGAAGGCGCAGCGGTGGTCGGTCCGCGTCGACTACGGCCAAGATCGCCTGAGCGGCCCGGTCGGGATCCCCGCGCTGGTCGTCAAGGTGAGCCAACAACGCCTTTCGGGGGCCGCTGAGCGTCGGTGCGTAGGCGCGAAGCGGCTGTGCCGCTTGCTCGACCGATCGGCTGAAGTTGGTACGGAACCGTCCCGGTTCCACAATCGTCAACTTGATGCCGAATGGCTCCACCTCCTTGGCGAGAGACTCGGAAAAGCCCTCCAATGCGAACTTTGTCGTGGCATACGTCCCCACTCCCGGCCGTGCGTCCTGCCCGCTGGCAGAGCTGATCTGAATGATGTGTCCAGATTGTTGCTTCCTAAGTTGGGGAAGGACCGCCCTCGCGACGTGCATCGCGCCAAACAGATTCACTTCGAGAAGGCGCCGTACCTGATCCTCCGCTACCTCCTCGAAGGCTCCGAAGATAGCCGCGCCCGCGTTGTTAACAACGACATCCAGACGACCGAAGCGCGCAAGGCTCGCTTCTACTGTCGCCTTCACCTGACTCGGGTCCGTCACGTCGAGTGGTACGGCCAATGACTGCGCGGACTCCGCGGGAACCAGCCCTTCCAGCCGTTCAGGTCGACGCGCTGCCGCCACCACGCGATCCCCGCACCGTAGCGCGGCGGCTGTGATCGCGCGACCAAGACCACCTGCAGCCCCGGTGATGAGCCAAACTCGGCTATCGGACGACAGGGACCCTGACACTAATGCACCAGCCCCAACATCGATGACATATCATTCATTCTTCAGTTGGGCTGTCAAGGGGACCGGCTCAACCACTCCATCGGAGGAGGGCTGAGGCATGAGATTTGGCGTCGTACTCGGCCTTTACGAACCTCAGTTAGGCCTTCCAGCCATGATCCGGCGGGCCCAAACCGCAGAGCAGCTAGGCTACGACTCGCTCTGGGCGGGCGATCACATCGTGATTCCCAACGTTGTCGATCAAACACCCCACTACAGAGACGTCGGTGGTACCTACCCTGAGGGGTCGGAGTATCTCGAGCCGATCACGCTGCTATCTTTCCTCGCCGGCCAGACCCGCTCGATCAAGCTTGGCGTTGGAGTTCTCGTCGTCCCGTATCGAAACCCGATCCTTGCCGCCAAAATGCTGGCCACGGTTGACGTGGTGTCCGGCGGCAGGCTGCTGGCCGGCGTCGGGGCCGGCTGGATGCGTGAGGAATTTGAGGTTCTTCGAACTCCTCCCTACTCGGAGCGGGGCCGGGTGACGGACGATTACATTGCAGTCTATAAGGCCCTCTGGACGCAGGACGATCCGAGTTTCGAAGGTAAGCACTACTCGGTGTCCGATTTCGCGTTTTGGCCGAAGCCGCTGCAAAAGCCGCATCCTCCGATCTGGGTCGGCGGCAACGGAATCGCTGCCATGCGGCGGACCGCGGCTCTGGGAGACGGCTGGATGCCTGTTTACCTGTCGCCGGCCGACCTGGCCACCAAGATCAAGGAGCTGCGAGCGCTCTACGAGAAAGCGGGTCGCGACCCCGCAACCGTCACGACTGCGATCGGAACGCGATTCCGCTTCACTGAGTCGGCCGCCGGGAGCGATCGGCACATGATCACGGGCACTCCGCGGCAGATGCTCGACGATGTTCGTCGCTATCAGGAGGCTGGTGTGGACGAAATCCACCTCTTACACCGGGCGGGCACCATCGGAGAGGTTCCGACCGAGGAGCTGGTGACTAACTGGCGCCGCTTCGCCGACGAAGTGCGCTCGCGCTTGTGAGCTGCGACGGCGCTTCGACTGAATCGTTCAATGCGACCCGTTTTCGCCGACCACGTGCGCGGAGAGATCGCCGGCCAGAGCGCTTGATGATCTGTCGCAAGGCAAACCGCCAGCCTCCCCCGACGCATTCCAAGCGATCGCGGTAGCGGCCGCGTTGATGCGCTGCAGCGCGATCTGGCCACTCACTTGCTGGAACACTGTGAAATAGCTCCATGCAGTCGCCGTCCCGGCGGCCTCGTCCACGTCGACAATGAGATTGGTGGTGACGGGCTTGGTCCTGGGCGTGCCATCAGCATGCTTCCGGGTGCGGGCCGTATCACGAGCTAGAGGCTCAGCCCGGCCGCGGCTCATGACGGACGGGGAGATGTACGTTACCGTGACATCCGAGAAGAGGTCGGCGAGAGCCTCGTAATCGCCCAGGTCGAGCCGCTCTGCGTGCGTGGAGATCAGATCGGCGATGGCCTCATCGGCAGTCTTCATGCGTTTCCCGGCGCGCTCAAATGACGTCCTGCCTTGCGAGGTCTTGGATTTCCCGAGCTGACAGGCCAAGAATCCTTCCGTAGACGTACGCGTTGTCCTCAGCATAGTTGGGCCCGTGGCGGTCGATGCTGCCTCCCATGTAAGGGGGAGTCTCGCTGAACTTGACAGGGAACTCTTTGACAGGCCAGGTACCGATCTCGGTCTGCTGGAGCTCTACCATCCACTCAAGGTACTTGAGCTGCGGGTCGGAATCGGCGCGGTCCTCCGCGGTCTGGCAGATCCCAGCCGCCACGCCTGCTCGCTGCAGCCTCTCCATCAACGTGTTGCCGTCATAAGTCTGGGTTGCCTCACCGACGAGCTTGTCCAGTTCGTCCTGATTCGCCAGCCGTGACTCGAGCGTTGCGAACCTGGGATCCCGGCCCCATTCGGGGTGATCCACCACACCCAGAAAGCACTGCCACTCTTCTTCGTCAAAGCACGCGATCGCGATCCAGCGATCGTTGCCTGCGCTCCGGTAGACCCCATGTGGCGCGGCCGGCTTGTAGGGCGACCGGTTTCCGTAACGTCGCCAAGAGCGACCATTGGCGGAGTGGTCCAGAATCGTGGTCCCGACCAGGTATGTGCCTGTCTCGACCTGGGAGGCGTCGATCCAGCAGCCTTGTCCGGTCACCCTTTGACGGTAGAGGCCAGCGATGATCGCGATGGCCATGTTGTAGGCCCCGAACCAGTCCAGATAGGAGTAGCCAATCCCCGCTGGCGGATAGGGCTCCGGCAATCCTGTCATCTCGCTCAGGCCCGAGAACCCTGCAGCGACTGGTCCGTAGCTTCGCATCTCGCCATAAGTCCCCATCTGACCCATTCCAGATTGCTGGACATACACGATTCGAGGATTGATCTCCTTCAGCCGTTGATAGCCGAATCCCATCCGGTCCATCGTCCCAGGAGAGAACCCTTCGGCTACCACGTCGGCCTTTTTCAAGAGCTCAGTCAGGATGACTTTCCCTTGTGGTTGCTTGAGATTGAGGCTGATAGCGCGCTTGCCCGAGTTGAGGTCCATGAAAAAGCCTGACCGATTTGGACTCTCCGGCCGGGGACCCGGGAAACGGATCGATTCCGTCATCTGCTCACGCGCCCTCCGGCCCCCTTCAGGAGGGATTCCATTGCCCCATCTGACGATGTCCCAACGCGTTTTGTGCTCGACCTTGATAACTTCGGCGCCCAAGGCCGCGAGAAAACGCCCGGCTCCGGCGCTGGCCACCAGCCAGGACAGGTCGATGAACCGCACCCCGGCCAGCGCGAAAGGTTTCCCGCGCTTGCTCAGTTTCGGCTTAAGTGCGCTCCCGGGCACGGCGATGATCCGAACCCGCTCCTCCGGCAGGCTGCCCAGAACTTCCTGGTTGTGCTCGCCAAGGAGTGGAGCTCGAGGACCCTTTGGCCAGGGCACCTCCGAACACAACCACTTGGCGCCGATCTCGGTGAATGTCTTGCCAACCTCGGCGTGCTCGACCTCGACAAACGTGTCTCGAGTTCGCCAGTGTGAGTCGGTCAGATTCTCCTCAGGGCGTCGCAGAGGCCCCCAGGTCAGGCCGGCCTCTTGAAATTCGCGCCAGATGTCGCGGTCGAACAGGAAGCGTCCGACAAAAGCATTGATGACCCTGCCGATGTGGCGCTGCGCGAAGCGACTGGATCTGAAGGCTGGATCGGAGTACTTCTCATCGGTCAGATCCTCAGCCGAGCCGTATTTGCCCAGAACGGCGACGGTGTCCCGGAACGTCTTGTCCTGACCCAGGGAGCTCAACTCCAGATACGTGTGGTACGGCAAAAGCCAGCGCCCATCCTTCGTCAACGCGATCGACGCCGGCTCGTTTGGATTCGGCCTTGAATGGAGACCCGTCCTGCGAGCATGGGGCAACCGAGAGTAGATCCAGTTCGGGATGTCGGTCTCGGTTTGCTTTGCGACGGCATCATGAACAGCCGTGGAGAGGTACTGACCCTTTCCTGAGTGCTGGCGCCAACAGAGCGCGCCCACGATCGCCATGGCGGCCATCTCGCCGGCGATGTGGTATGACTGCCACATTTGGGGCGCCACGGGCGGGGTCTCGTAGAACCCAGACGGATCGGGGTCGTACCCACAGTTCATCATCACCCCACCCAGTGCCAAGTGCACGAGGTCGGAAGCCTTGTAGTCCCCCCAGGGACCGCCATCGCCAAAGGGTGAAATCCGCGCCACAATCAGGCTCCTGTTATGCGACTTCAGCGCTTCGTATCCCAGCCCTCGCTGTTCCAGGAAGCCACGCGGCCGCGTCTCCAGGACGACATCAGCCCGCTTGACCAGCTCAAGGAAGTGTTTCCGCCCTTGATTCTCGTCCAGGTTGAGGGTGATGCCGCGCTTTCCGAAGTTGTAGTGCCAGAAGTAGAGGCTCCGGTGAGGATGCGGATGGTCCTCGTAGAAGGGGCCGTAACGCCGCGTCTTCTCGCCAGCGGGAGGCTCGACTTTGATCACATCGGCGCCTAACCCTGCCAGCACTTTGCCGCAGTATTCGCCGAGTTCGTCGGCAAGCTCCAAAACGCGAATCCCCGGGAGAAACCCCGGTCTGGGTGCCCGCTGCTGGTCGCTCACGCCTCCGGTCCTTCCCGTCGTACCCCCCGGAAGTTCAACGTGACCATGGTATCTTGTGGCATCTCTCGCGTGTAAACGCTTAGGTAGTGGCCCTTGACCTTCCCTGCCGCAGGGTTCCCGCTAGGCTCGCGTACTGTGAGAGGCTCTTGTCGGTGAAACGCACGGGTGCAGGGACCAGCACGGATCTCAAGTCCACGCGCGCTGGCAAGGCGGAGAAGTACAAGCCGGTTCCGATCCCGGATGAGTTGACCGAGACTTTCTGGGAGTCGATCAACCAGCGCCGGCTGGTAATCCAGCGCTGTCAGAATTGCAGAACGTATTACCACCCGCCGGTCGGGCTTTGTCCGGAGTGCCTCTCCACCGAGCTGACTTATGAACCGGTTAGTGGCCGGGGCACAATAAACAGCTTCACGATCACATACGATGCCCGCCAGCCGGCCTTCGAGGCAATTCAGCCGTATACGGTGGCCATAGTGGAGCTGGTTGAGCAGAAAGGGCTCTTCATGCTCAGCAATGTCCCCGGCACGCCCGCGGACGAAATCCGAATCGGGCTGGCTGTTGTGGTTGACTTCGAAGAGATCGTCCCCGGGAGGCTCATTCCGCAATTCCGGGCAGCCAGATCGACTAGGCAGTAATGGCAGCGAAAGCGAGAGTCGCCGTTGTAGGTGTTGGTCACTCCAGGCTCTTTCGGCGTGCCGAAGTGGCGCTGGGGGTCTTGGGGGTAGAGGCGGTGAGGCTTGCCATCGAAGACGCCGGGCTCGAGCCCTCCGATATCGATGGCGTTTCGACTGCGCCCGATCAACCGTTTGAAGGTGCCGGAGACGTCGATGGACTGAATGTCGTCAGCCCGGAATTCTTAACCCAGGCCCTGAAGCTGGACGTGGCCTGGGTGCAGCGGTACGTGCGAACGGTGGCTGTGGGTGGAAGCTTGATGGGCGCGATGCACGCGGTGGCGTCAGGGGCGTGTAAGTACGCAGTTTGCGTTCGGGCCCTGCACAGCCCCGCCACCAGACGTTATGGCCACACAGACCCAAGTGAGGCATCGGGCGCCGGCCAGTTCCGGGCGCCGTACGGCATTTTTCCACCGGCCGTGTTCGGGCCGATGGCGCACGCTCACATGCACAAATACGGCAGCACCCGAGAGGAGCTAGCGGCATTTGTCGTGAGGAACCGCGACAACGCGCTCCAGTGGGAGTATGGCTATTGGGCACAGTACGGAGGTCAGCCGTTGACGCTCGATGACTACCTGAACTCTCGCATGATCAGCTCGCCGCTTTGCCTTTTCGACTGCGACATACCGGTCCAGACCGTGGCAGCTTTTGTTGTAACCACCACCGAGCGCGCCAAGGACCTGAGGCATCCTCCCGCTTACGTGCTCGGTATGTCCAACCGCTCCACTGTCGTCAAGAAGGCGCCAATGTCATTGGAAGAGTACGTGGAAGACGGCCAGCAAGTGGCCCGGCATTTATGGAAGAACGCCGGAGTGGGGCCCAGGGACGTCGACGTAGCCGATCTGTACGATGGCTTCAGCGTCCTCACTCCCCTTTGGGCAGAGGCACTCGGCTTCTGTGGCGAGGGAGACGGCTTCGCCTTCGTCGCCAACCCCACGCTGCCCTTGAACCCATCGAGTGGCAATCTTGGCGCTGGTCGCACGCACGGCATCGGCCACATACTGGAGTCAATCCTGCAAATTCAGGGCCGCTCCGGGCCACGACAAGTGCCCAAGGCTGAGATATGTGTCGCCGTCACAAACCCTTGCAATGTGGGCTTCGGATTCGTCTTTAGCAAGACCCCGAACTGAGCGCTAATTGAGAGGCAGCGCGGCGGGTCGTCTTATGCCTTGCGGTGTGCACCCACGAATACGAATCCGAGGCGGCAGGGACCCCTCCAGCGCCACGTGTGCATGGCACCATTCTGCACTAACACGTCACCCGCTCGGAGAACAACCTGCGCCCCGTCGTCCTGCTCGACCCCGACTTCGCCCGAGATGACGAATACGATGTCAACGCTGTTGGACATGTGCATCCCCGTCTCAGGATCCATTTTCACGATGGCGCCGTTGTCGAGGGGAAGCTGTCCTGGTGTCTCCTGGGGTCCTGAATTCGCCGGCGGCCGCTCGGAGACATGCACGCGTACCCCTCCCGGTAGTGGAAACCTTGCATAGCTGAAATTGGGGACCCCGTCGGTGGGGAGCTCCGGCACGGTGTCCGTGCCCCAGATCAAGTGGTAGCGGAGACCGTTGCTGCTGAGGATCGGCTCGACTTCCTCGTCGATTACAAACACACTCCTGCCCGACCTGTCTTGGCCGGTTATGACCCGCCTGACCGCGCGGCTAGCGGGCGACAAGGGCTCCGACACTAAGGCACTCAGCGCCCATCTCGAGGACAAATCATTCATTCGTCAGTTTGCCTGTCAAGGGGACCGTCAACTGCGCCGTCGGCCGAGAGGGGCGCGCGCCCTGGAAGCCGATCGACGAGGTTGAGCTGGCCGCCGTCCGTTGGGTCGAGTGGTGGTGGAACCGTCGCCGCCTTCTCAGCTCAGTTGGCGACGTCCCACTGGCGAGTTCGAAGGTGCGTTCCAGCCTGTGAGCCTAGTAGAGGCGCTTGTACCCTGGGCGCCGGTCTAGCAGCCGGCGCACCTTACCCTCACGGCCGTGATTGGTCAGCTCGGCGAGACTCGCCGCCGCGACGACGTCGACCGTGACTCGAACCCCGAGGTCCTCGCGAAGACGCTTCTCGAGGTCTTGTCTAAGCGAATCGGCGGCGACGTCTGAGCTGACTGATTCAACTCTTACTGTCATCTCGTCGCGAGCGTTTCTGCCCCCACCGACACGATCGACGACACACAGCCACTGCCCGGTCGTGCGCCGGTCCGATTGGACCGCGTTCAGGCATGCCATCGGAAACACGTTTGTCCCACGGAGCTTGACCATGTCATCGCTCCTGCCGAGGAAGTGGTCCATGCGACGAGATTGGCTGCCGCACTCGCAGCGCCCAGCTGGCAACAGCCGAACCAAGTCCAGCATGTTGTATCGGATCAGCGGCGGGTAGCGTCTGTGCAGCGATGTCGCGACGAGGTTTCCGGTCTCGCCCGCGGGCATGACCGCGCCCGACTCGATGTCAGTGACCTGGACGAAGATCGTGTCCTCGCTGAAGTGAAGGCCTTGCTTTGCTTGGCATTCGAACGAGACGAGCCCTATCTCATGTGAGCCATAGTTGTCGTACGCGGGCGCTGCCCAGGAATCCTCCAGGTCACGGCGCAGATGACCCTCGGTGTCGGGACCCAGGTAGGTACTGATCAGCTTCATTCCCAGCGACCTAGGGTCGATGCCCATGTCCTCAGCAGCCTTTGCGAGGACAAGGAGATACTCGGGGAACGCGCCGAGGATGTTTGCCCCCCAGGTCTGCGCGTACTCGATTTGACGCCGGCTTGGCGTGACCACTCCGCTCCCGGTTGTGATCGGGACGATCCCCAGGTAGTAGTAGCAGGCCTGGAAGTAGCACCATCCGAGATTGGAGGTCGTCAGGGTCACCGGGATCAGCATCACGTCGCCGGGGCGGGCTCCCTGGATGTGTAGGGCACGTGCGGTCTGGATGCCCTGCACCTCCCACTCCAAGGGTCCGAAGAACGTCGGTCGCGGTCGACCGGTCGTGCCTCCGCTGCTCTGCAGCTTGAGCGGATGCCTTGCACTGTCGGCCGGGCCCACGCCCTGGTGGAGCCCAAAGGGCGGATTCGCCTCGATCTCTCGCTTGAAGTCGTCGGAGCTGACGATTGGTAGCTTATCGAGGTCTGCCAGTCCACTGACATCGCCCGGCTCCAACCCGGCGACTCTCCAGATCCGCGAATAAAAGGGGTTGTTCCAGGCCCTAGCCAGCACCTCCGAGAACAGTCGCTCTTGGTGCGCGTAGACCCTTTCCGGAGGCCAGCGGAACATCCCCTGCTCGTACTCTTCCGGCAGCGGGTGGTCTCTGAAGATGGCTTCGAAATCCGTCAGCCGAAAGTAGTTGGGAATCGGCTGCATCAGTCGCCTGCCAGTGCGCGCAGAGTGGGCATCACCGATCGAGCGAACAGCTCGACCGCGGGCGCGGTGTCGGCGAAGGTCATGCCGGGGTAATGAAGCCGGACCACCAAGTGCAGCTGACGATCACCGTATCGCTCGACCCACGGGCGCAGCTCGGCGGTGACTGCCGCCGGATCTCCGAGCACGCTTTTGGATTGAAGGACGCGCGGATCGTGTTCGACCTCGTTGTCGCCTTCGGAGCGCGTGTACATGACGACCTGGCGCTGGATCCCTTCCGCTACACAGGCGGGGATCGAACCATCGGAGGTCACGAACACGTTGTGCAGGAAGCCGATCTCGAGCGCGGCGGGATCCCGGCCGGCGGCGCGTGCGCCGCGATCGAATGCCTCAGCCAGCTCAGCGAACCGCTCCATCCGGTGGCGGGCGGCCATAAAACCATCCGCCAACCTGCCCGCTCGCGCGGCCGCCGCCTCAACGGATGCGCCCATCAAAACATGAAGCGCGTGGGCGGGCTTCGGTGTGATCGCCACGTTGTCGTATGAGTAGATGCGCCCGGCAAAGCTGAACCGCGGCTCTGACCAGCCCATCCGGCAGACCTGAATCAGCTCGACAGTTCGCTGTATTCGCTGCTGGAATGGGATCCCGAAGGATCGGAACTCGTCACGCCGCCACCCGGGCGCCAGGCCCACGGTCAGCCTGCCTCCGGAGATCTGATCGACGACCGCGCAGTCCTCGGCGAACCGCAGCGGATGTTGGAATGGGGCGAGCGTGACGGCGGTACCCAGCTGGATTCGCTTGGTGACGGCGGCCATCGCGGCGAGGATCACGATCGAGGAGGGCATGTAGCCATCGTCGGCCCCGTGGTGCTCGGACAGCCAGACGGAGTCGTAGCCCTGCTCGTCAGCCAGCGCAGCCAGCTTCAGCAGGTCGTTGTACTCCTCGTGAAAAGTGCGAGCCGCCCCTGGCGCTACCTGCCCGGAAAATGGCCCGAGGCCGATCTTCAGTGGCATGGGAGCTCCTCTACTGGATCGCCAACGCGTTGGCGGTCGAGCCAACCCCACCGGCGACGTTGAGAGGGGCCGAGGTGAACAGGAACTCGTGGCGGCCTTCAGCTGCGCATCGCGCGGCGAGATCGTCGAGCAACCAGAACTCGCCGATCGGGATCCCTAGCCTGCCCAGTAGATCGTCGTGCAGCGTGCTCGGGCGACCCGGCAGATACGATTCGAGCCCCGGGTTATCCGAGCCGATCGCGGCAATACCCCAGTCCCAGAGACGTTCCGCCATCGGCTTGGATGCCTCCAAGCCGGGTGCAGGGGGATTCGAGGTCGGTAGCGCCACGCGCTCTTCCGCGCTTAGCTTCGCATAGCCTTCTTGCCAGCCAACGCGCAGCAGCAGGATCGTGCCCTCGGTCACGACGACCCCCTGGGCCGCCGCCGTCTCCTCGAGATCGGCAACCGTGATCTCACGAGGCGACAACCAGTCGATCGGATCGCCTCGCGAAACGAGGTAACGCGCGACGTCAAGCAGCACGCCCCGCCCGGCGATGCCTCGCTCCGCCCAAGCGTGAATACCGCAGGTTTCGTCCGTGTGGCCGTTGTAGAAGGTTCCGGTTACCGGGTCGCCGCAGTGGCGGAAATGGTCCCACTGCGACCCAGCCTGTGGGTAGAACCCGTCGAGATAGTCTTCGCGTCGGATTTTCGCCTTTCCGATGGCGAACACGGTGTGCTTGGGAGCACCCCTTCCGATCCCCGTCCCTGCAAAGAAATTGGGAACGTTGTAATGAGTCAGCGAGCCGTTGAGGCTGAAGACCTGCCCGGTGCGAACCAGCTTTGCGGCGGCTGCTGTGCGGTCGGGGGTCAGGAGGTTCAGGCAACCCAGCTGATCATCGGCACCGAAGACTCCGCGAGCATTCCCCTCAGGCAAGTCGCGATAGGATGGCCGGGGACGATCGGGTCCCGTCGACCGTCCCGTCACGACCGCATCGTGATCACGAGATAGTCGCGTTCGACCGAAACCGGGATCGTGTCAGCAACGTACGGTCCCGGTATGAGGGTCCGGGATTCACCGCCGGACTCTTCGCTCTTGATCGAGCGAGCTATGTCCTTTCCCGGCTCGACGTCGACCGGATAGGGCCTTGCCTTGGTATTGGCCGCCTCCAGATAGGACTGGCCATCTCTGAGGTCGAACTCCCACCCGTGCCAGGGACAGATCAGAAGCTTGCGGCCAGGATCGAACCGGAACTCGCCGGGAGCATCGGACTCGATCAAGCCGGCGATCACGCCTTCGCAGAGTGGCCCGCCCTTGTGCGGGCATCGGTTCGCGAACGCGTAGAACTCTCCCTCTACGTTGAAGATTCCGATGTCGCGGTCCTGCACTCTGACGATGATTCGCTGGCCCTCGGGCACATCCTCCACCCGCGCAACCACGAACTTGCGAGCGTGGTCCGGGCGCGCGGCGGCGCGAGGGCTCGCGGTCATAACCGGTACCAGGCGCGCGCGTTCTCAGACATCAGCTTTGCGTGCATGTGCTGAGGCGTCGCGTTCAGGAGCACTGACAGGTCGTCGTCATGGAAGTGCGGGTAATCGGTGGCGAACATGAGCAGCTCGTCGGAGCCGAGCCACTCGATGACGTTGGCCAGGTCAGAGATCGGCCCCGCGTCGAGTGGAGTCACCGAGAACCGCATATGCTCGCGGATGATCTCGGACGGAGGCCTGGTCACCCATGGGATCTCGCGGCGGAGGCCCTTCCATTCCTTGTCCATTCGGAACAGCCAGGAGGGCAGCCACGCAAAGCCGATCTCCAGGATGGAGACGCGCAGCTCGGGAAAGACCTTGAAGACTCCTTCGGCGATCAGGCTCGTCACCTGGGCGCCATACGCTTGCACTTCCGCCGCGTATTCCTCGACGTACCAGGTCGGCCAGCCCGCGGGCCCGGGCGAAGCCTCGGCTGTTCCTCCCCAGTGGATCCCCATGACCAGGTTGTGGCGAACCATGGCCTCATAGACGGGATGCCAGATCCGGTTGCCATAGAGCCGATCGCTGCGCACCGGCATCAAAACCTGGACAAAGCCCGGATGGTCGCCGACCCGCTCGATCTCGCGGACCATGTCCTGCGGATACCGAGCCGGCACCACAAGGGAGGCCGCCAGTCGCGGATCCTTGTCGAGCCACTCGGCCACCAGCCAGTCATTCAGGGCCCTGACAAACGCTGCCGCCCAATCGGGGTGACGCAGCGAATCGAGCGCGTAATAGCAGGTGAGGATCGCCCGCTCGACCTGCAGCGGGTCCAGCACATGCTCCTGCAGGAGAGCGAGCTCCGAGGCGGGCACGCGGCGATCACCCGGCCTCCACTCCGGCCTGCAGGTTGACGCCAGGTTGGGCGGATACGTACTGGCCAGGCGAAGCGGCCCCGTATAGCCTCGCTCGCGGGTGAACTGCACCCAGACCGAATCCAGGTATGGAAACAGAGTCTCTAGCGATGGCACGTTTGCGTGAACGTCACAGTCGATGATCGGGCCGGACCACGCTCCTCGGATCGCCTCCGCGAGGACTGGGGACGTAGCTTCGCGACTCACCGGCTGGAATCGTGAACGGGGATGCCGTAGAGCTGGCTGGCGTTGGCACCGAGGATCTTGCGCCTGGTCGACGCAGGGAGCCAGGCGGGCAGCGCCTCAGGAGCGTCGAAGTCCCAGTGCGGATAGTCGCTCGAATACATGAGCCGGTCATGCAGGCCGGCGTTCTCGAACTGCTCGTAGATCTGGGCGAACACTTTCGGGTTCTCCGGCTCTTCCATCGGCTGCGTCGTGAACCAGAAATGCTCGGCGAGATATTCGGATGGCTTGCGCCGCAGATGGGGCACCTCGTCCCGAAGAACGCGCCAGGAACCATCCAGTCGCCAGGCGAAGGGCGCCGCCCACGACCAAGCCAGTTCGGCCATAACGATCTTCGTCTTCGGAAAGCGTTCGAGAGCGCCCTCGAAGATCAGGCTCGAGACCAGATTGTAGACCGGGTTGACAAACCCCGTGTGGACTTCGAAGTAGTAGTTCGGTGATCCACTGGGCGTGAAGGGGCCGGAGCGGCTGCCGCCACCGACGTGGAAGGCCAGCGGTAGATTGAAGTGCTCGGCTGCCTCCAGGATTGGCCAGTAGCGCGGATTGCCGATGGGCTGCTGGATGCGCGTGCTCAGGAGGATCTGGTTGAAGCGCTCATGAGCCTTGACACACCTGGCGATCTCCGCCACCGCCTCGTCGGGCTGTTCCGGGGTTATGCAGATCGCTGCGAACCAGCGCGAGTCCTTCTCGAGCCACGACTCTCGCAGCCATTCGTTGTAGGCCCGGATGAGGTCCACGCCGACTGCGATGGGATAGTTGGCGCCGTGGTCGATCAAGCCGCCAAAGCTGTTCAGGATTCCAGCATCGATGTCAAGCTCATCGAGCAGCTGGGCTCGAGCAAACGCTTCGTCGCCGCCCGGCGTTCCATTCGGCGGAACCGAATCGAGCCGGTGGGCGAACACTCGCTGCTGCGGGATCTGTGGACCTAGCAGATTTACGGGCAAGCCGCGGAGCCGGAGGTATTGCCGCGTCGGGTCGGAAAGAAACTTCCATATGTCCGGGCTCAGTGGACTCGCCATGGGGTGTACGTCACAGTCGATCACGGGGAGGACACTGCGGCCGCCGTCGGCAAGGCGCGAAGGCACGACTCTGGTGCTCGTGGTCGATTCCGACTGGGCCAGGGTCTTGCTCACAGCGCCACTCCTCTGATCAGGTCCACCGGCTCATGCCGACGCTACCCAGACCGTACGACTACCGCAGAGGAGGGTCAAGGAATGAGCCTATCTCCCACGGTGCTGCTGGACGGCCTCGTTTTTCCCGAGAGCCCGCGCTGGCACGGCGGCCGTCTATGGCTCTCCGACATGCACGCCCACAGGGTTCTGACGGTGGATCTGAGGGGGCGGGCGACGACGGTTGCCAACCTGGACGACAAACCGTCAGGAATTGGTTTTCTGCCCGACTCGACGCCGATCGTGGTGTCCATGCGCAAGCGGCAGATAGTCAGACTCGATGGCCACGTGCCCTCGGTCCACGCCGACCTGAACGCGATTCCGGGGCACGATCTCAACGACATGGTGGTCGACGGAAGGGGTCGGGCCTACGTTGGCAGCCGCTTTCCGCGCAACCAGGACAATTCAGACCACAACTCGCGAGACGGCATAGTCCTAGTTGTACCCGATGGCGCGGCCCGGTTGGTCGCCGGCAATCTCTTCTCCCCCGACGGCTCCATTGTCACGCCCGACGGCAGCACCCTGATCGTCTCTCAGTCACGGAGCCACCGCCTGGTCGCCTTCGACATCGGCAATGACGGCAGTCTTGCCAGTCGCCGCCTCTTCGCGTCGTTGGCCCCCCCCGGACGCGATCCGGTTCTGGGCCGAGATCCGTCGGCTGATGGCATCTGCCTGGACGCCGAAGGCGGGATCTGGTGCGGTTCCCCCTTGACTGGCGAGTTCCTGCGCATTCTCGAGGGCGGCGAGATCACCCATCGGATCGCGCTGGCCGCCGGAAAGTGGGCCATCGCCTGCGCGCTGGGTGGAGACGATCGCCGGACGCTGTTCCTTCTGACGGCGGTGACCACGCTCGAGAACATGGCCGCTTGCGTCGACTACGAGTCCGATCAAAAAAGCGCATCCAACGGGTGGGTGGAGGTTGTCCGAGTTGACGCGCCCGGCTGCGGGTGGCCGTAATAACGCCGTCAGTCGGTGGTGCCGAGTCCTTGCAGCCGCCGTGCGCGGCTGCGAAGCTCCTGGAAGGTTCGATCCTCCGGACCACGGCCTGACGCCAGCAGCTCGCGAATCTCGAGATCCACCTCTTGGCGTTCCTGGGCAAGAGCCAGAACCTCCACGGCGCGGGAGACCGGGACGACCACAATCCCATCCCGGTCGCCGAGAACGAGGTCACCGGGTCCGACCGAGATCGCAGCCGCTCCCGAACCGAGCTGGATCGGCTCGGAGTTGATGCAGGTGGCGCGGTACACACCATGGCTAGGAGGGTGGGTCGTGCCCCTGACAAAAGTCGGGAACCCTGTATCGATGATGGCGGCGCTGTCGCGGCACGCCCCGTCGATGACGATGCCTCCGAGCTGTCGCTGTACCGCCAGGGTGGCCGCGTTTCCACCGAAGCCGGCGGAGACGTCGAGCCGCCCGCCGGCGTCGATGACGATGACCGTCCCGGCTTGCGCGGATTGGATCAGCTCGATGATCGACGTCTCCTGCAGGTCCCAGCGCCGCCTGTCCTGCAGCGGAACCTGGCGGATGGTCAGCGCCGGCCCGCAGATCCTCGATTCCGGCCGCAGCGGGTAGAGGCCCTGCAGCACGCATCCCAGGCCCAGCAGGCGATGAACATCCGCCACCTGCGCGCACTCGATCGGTTTGAACTTGTCAACGACTGCTGGACTAATCGCCGGGCCGCTGCCGCCGTCGGTCAACTTGACCTCCTTTCAGCTGGGAATCTATCGTAGCCTGCCCGTTCAGAGGCGCCAGAGGAGCACCCAGACCATGTCCTTCACCGCTATCGAGCTGGAGCGAGCCGGCCCGGTCGCCACGATCAAGATCAAGCCCTTCGAGGCGACCCAGTCGGAGGGCGAGAAGCACCCTGACTATGTCGATGTCCACGCGGCAATCGCCTTTGCGCTCGAAGAATTGCGTTGGGACGACTCGATTCGCGTGATCGTGCTCACCGGCAGCCAGGACGGGGAGTTCTACTGGGCCCCCGGGTCCGGTTACTACGATGAGGCCCGGCTCGACCGCATGAACAAGCTCAAAGGACGCTCCGCGCCCTTCAGCCGCGAGCGCGGACCACACCGTGTAATCGAGACCCTGGCGCTGATTGAGAAACCGGTGATCGCGCGCGTGAACGGGCACGCTTCCTCCCATGGACAGAGCATCCTCCTCGGTTGCGACCTCATCGTGGCCTGGGAAGACGCCATCGTGACCGAGAACCATCTCGGCATGGAGGAGGTCAAGGACGAGCGTGGCGTGGCCCATGGCTATCCGTTTGGGATGACGCCCGGCGACGGCGCGGGCGCCCTGCTGCCGCTTTTCCTGCCTCCAACGAAGGCAAAGGAGTACCTGATGCTCTCGCCGGCGTATACGGCGAAGGAACTGGCGGCGATGAACGTCGTGAATTACGCCGTCCCGATGGAACGGCTCGACGCTGTCCTCGACGACGTGATCCGGCGCCTGCTCAAGCGCCCAGCCCGGGCGCTTGCCAGAACGAAGCGAATGGCGAACAAGCTCCTGATCCAGCAATGGAACCTCACCTTCGATCTCTCATTCGAGTCGGAATTGCTCGATTTCTGGGAGCTGGGCCGGAACAACTGGGTCAACGAGCTGAGCCTCGAAGGACCTCAGGATCCGCAGGCGCCGCCCTCTGGACCTGGCGAGGAGCGGTCGCCATGACGGTGCACTTGCCCGGCGTTCCAGCCAGACCTATATTTGGCGCCGCAGTAATCACTAAGGGCTAGGAGGTAATACGGTGGAGCCACGAAAAGTAATCGTGACCCTGGCGCCGACCGGCGGCTACAGCAACAGCGCAAACGTGCCCACGCAGCCGCGGGACATTGCCGACCAAGTCGCCGAATGCGCCGAGTTGGGGGCCGCGATCGCGCATATGCACGCCCGACTTCCAGACGGCTCTCCGACATGCGATCCCAGCGTTTATGCGGAGATCAACCGCCTGGTTCGCGAGAAGACAGACATCGTGATCAACAACTCGACCGCCGGTGGTTTCACGCGTGGATTGGCCGAAGAGAACTCGGCCGGACAGCTCGATCTCAAGCACGCGGAAAGGTTCCGGGTTCTCGAAGCCGGCGCGGAGATGGCATCGCTCAGCCTGCAGACCGTGGTTGCGCTCACGGGGGATGGCGAGATCTTGTTCCGTAATACCCCTAACGGCCAGCTCGAGCTCGCCAAGGCAATGGCCGAGAAGCGAATCAAGCCCGAGCTCGAGATCTGGAGCCCCAGCGAGATCACAAGAGACCTGGTTCGACTCATCGATAGCCACCAGGATCGAGCACCGCACATGGTCAACCTCCTGATGGGATTCGATGCGTTCTTCCAGGGCGCGATCCCTTATTCTCCCCGCGTGCTGCAGTTCGAGATCGAATCGCTCCCTGCGAACTGCCAATTCACCGTCAGCGGCTTCCAAGAGGCGGAGCTGCCTGCCATGACCATGTCGATCCTCTTGGGTGGACACGTGCGCGTGGGACTCGAGGACTGCAGCGAGTACGCGAGAGGGGTCTCGGCCACCAACCAGGACCTCGTCCGGCGAGCGGTACGCCTGATCCGCGAATTCAACTGCGAACCGGCGACGCCTCAGGAAGCTCGGCAGCTGCTCGGACTCCCGGAGCTAGTCATAGCCTAAAGCGATCGGCCGCGCCGCCGGCATCCGTTGGCTATTGCAGCTCGAATCCCTCGTACCCATTTGCTGCGATGGCGGCGCGCTTCTCGCGCATCACGGGGGCCGTATCGGGCGTGATCAGCAGGAACCTCGGCTTGCCAGGGATGTTGGCGCCCACGAACCACGAGCTCGTCTTGGTCAGAATGCTGTTCGCGCCGGCTTCGAGCACATGCTGGGTCCAGCCTTCCTCCGCTTCGAGAGTCGGGGAGATCCTGCGGTAGCCCCGACTGCGGACGTAGCAGATACACTCGCCCAGCCAATCCACCTGCGGCTCAAGGCCCCTTACAAAGTTCCCCGTCGAGACAGCATTGATCGTGAAGAAGTTGGGGAAGCCGACACTCTGTATGCCGAGATACGAGCGCACGCCCTCGGAGTACTTCTGCTTGAGCGTCAGTCCGCCCAGTCCATGTATGTCCATCTGGTCCAGTGCGCCGGTCACATAGTCATAGCCGGTCGCGAAGACCAGGACGTCCACTGGATACTCTCTCTTCGCAGTTTTCAAGCCCCTGGGGGTTATGTGCAAGATCGGGTCTTCGCGCACATCGACGAGGCTCACGTTGTCCTGCTCGAATACCTCGTAATAGCCGCTCTCGCAGGGGACCCGCTTGGATCCGAATGGGTGATCCGTCGGCACCAGCTTTTGGGCCAAGATTGGGTCGCCGACCCGTTCCCGGATCTTGCCGCGGACGAACTCGGCGTACTCTTGGTTGGCCGGCCCCGGCTTCATCACATCGGAGAAATTGGAGAGGAACTTCTTGAAGCCCGGCTCCGCCCAGAGCCTTTCAAACTGCGCGTGCCTCTCGCTCGGCGACACATCCATTGCCGACCGAGGATCGGGCAGATGCATGAAGGAGTTGCCGGTCGCGTCACACATCTTGAAGATCTGGTCATACCTGGCCTTGATCGATGCCATCGTCTCCGGTTCGATGGGACGGTTGCGAAGCGGCACGCAGTAGTTGGGCGTGCGCTGGAAGATGAAGAGCTGCGCCGCGCGCTTGGCGATCTCTGGTGTGACCTGGACGGCGGTGGCGCCGGTGCCGACCACGGCCACCCGCTTCCCCCCCAAGTCAATTCCGCCTTTCGGCCATTTGCCGGTGTGGCACCACTCACCTTCGAAGCTGTCAATGCCTTCGAACGCCGGGACATATTGAGCCGAAAGACCGCCCACGGCGGTGATCACGAATCGGGCTCGGGCGGTCGGACCGTTCGCCAGCTGGACCGTCCAGCGGTCGTCAGCCTGGTCGAAAGCGGCTGAGGTGACGCGCGAGTTGAAGCGAATGTGTCGCCGGAGGTCGAACCTGTCGGTGACATAGTTGAGATAGCGTTCCGTCTCCGGTTGAGCCGCATACTGCTCAGACCAGTTCCATTCCTCGAGGAGCTCCTTCGAGAAGGAGAAGGCGTAGGTATAGCTCTCGGAGTCGAAGCGCGCTCCCGGGTATCGATTCCAGTACCAGGTGCCCCCAACGCCACTGCCATGCTCGTAGACCTGCACCGAAAGGCCCAGCTCGCGCAGTCGGTAGAGGCTGTAGAGCCCGGTGACCCCAGCGCCGATCACGATGACGTCGAACTCGTCAGCGGTCACAGTCGATCATCCTAGCCGCAGTTGTCATTTCCGCAATCGAGGGCTAGTCTTCGTCCGCCATGGTGAGTGGGAATCCAAGCACGGAGCCAGCAGCAGCGACCGGGCAGTATCGCTACGAGCCCGTTGAGGGATTCTTCAAGCGGCCTCGGAAATGGACGTTCATCGAGGTCGCGGATGTTGACGTCGACGCGGATGACAACGTCTACGTCTTCAACCGAAGCCCACGCCCAATGATGATCTTCGACAAGGACGGGCACTTTCTCGATGCCTGGGGCGAGATGAGCGAGCACTACTTCACGATGCCCCATGGGTTGAACGTCGGCGCTGACGGCTTCATCTACACCGCTGACACTGGTGACCACACCGTACGCAAATGGACGAAAGACGGCCGCCTGGTGCTGCGGCTCGGGCGCGTCCATATCAACGCCGCCGAGCACAGCGGCCAGCCCTTCAACCGGCCCACCAACTTCGCCGTGGCTTCCAATGGCGACCTATACGTCAGCGACGGCTACGGCAACGCCCATGTCCACTGCTTCGACAGCTCCGGGCAGTTGAAGTTCTCTTGGGGGAGCCGCGGCCACGGCCCCGGCCAGTTCGACACAGTTCACAGCCTGTTCGTCGATACCGAAGGCGGCGACAAGGTCTACGTGGCGGACCGGTACAACAATCGGGTCCAGTTCTTCACGGCGCGGGGCGAATTCCTGGGCGAGTGGGGTGGTCTTGTTCTCCCCACCAGCGTGCGCAAGGGACCCGACAACGTCTTCTACATCGCCGAGCTCCACCATCGCGTAACGGTCTGCGGAGCCGACGGCACGATCTTTGCCCGTTGGGGTGAAGGGGTCGAGGTCGATGACGAGGAAACCGGAAGCGGTCGCGGCTTGGCGCTGCCAACCGCTCCAGCGCGCAATCCCATGCTTCGAGGCAAGGTGGTCAAAGAGCCGGGCGCCGGCCTCTTCGGCTCGCCACACGGAATAGCAGTCGACTCGCAAGGCGGCCTATACGTGGCGGAGGTTTCGGAATCCGTCGGCGGCCTCGATCGAGGCGACCGAAGCATACAGAAGTTCGTTCGAATCTAGAGGATCGCAAGCGCGTTCGCGGTCGAGCCCACCCCGCCGGGGATGTTGAGCGGTGCCGACGTGAAAAAGAATTCGTATCGCCCCTGAGCCTCACAGGCGGCGGCCAGGGCGTCGAGCAGCCAGAACTCGCCGATTGGGATCCCGAGCTTTCCGAGCAGATCGTCGTGCAAGATGCTGGGGTAATGCCGCATCGGATAGACCTCGAGAGCGGGATTGTCCGAGCCGATTGCGGCGATGCCCCAGTCCCAGAGCCGCTCCGCCATCTCTTTTGTATGTTCCAGGCCTGGACAGGGCGGATTCGAGAGTGGGAGCTCGACGCGCTCCTCTTGAGTAAGCTTGGAATAACCCTCCTGCCAGCCCACACGCATCAGCACGACAGTTCCTTCGGTGATTGCGACTTTCTGTGCCGCGGCGGTATTCTCCAAGTCGGCGACCGTGATCTCCCTGGCCGAGAGCCAATCGATCGGCCGTCCCGCCTTGGCTGCCCAGCGCGCGACATCGAGGAGCACCCCGCGGCCAGCGATTCCACGCTCAGCCCAGGCGTCGATACCGCAGGTTTCGTCTGTGTGGCCGTTGTAGAACGTCTCCGTGTCCGGGTCGCCGCAATGCCTGAAGTGGTCCCACTGCGAGCTTGTTTGTGGGTAGAACCCGTCGAGATAGTCGTCGCGCCGCATCTTGGTCGATGTCACGATCACGGTGTGCCTGGGCGCGTCGCGCTCTGATTTTCCGGACCTGGAGAAGAAGTTGGGCACGTTGTAATTCATCAGCGAGGCGTTCAGGCTGAACACCTCTCCGATCCGGATCAGGGCCCCAGAAGCAGCAACCCGTTCAGGGGTCAGAAGGTTCAAGCACCCGAGCTGGTCGTCCGGTCCGAACACCCCTTGGGCGCTCCCGCCGGGCAGGTCACGATAGAGGGGCCGTGGACGGTTGAGCACCAAGTTCATCATCCTCTGTCCTGGTCAGACTTTCGTGGCCACTTCATCGGCGAACCTGCCCCAGGCGCTGAGCAGCTCTGGAACGTCGGCATAACCAGCGCCGGTCGATATCAAACGGACCTCGTCTACCCCCGCCTCCTGGTATCGGCGGAGCTGGTCGATCATCTCGCCGTTCGTTCCGAACAGGCTGTCATGGTCGCTTCCATGCCGGCCGGATCGCTCAGAGAATCGCATCCTGCAGCCGATCGCCACGCCGATCTCGTCCGGGTTTCGGGCGCTGGCTTTGACGATGCTCCGAAGCTGGCGTGTCTTGGTCGCCATCTGCGCCGGAGTCTGGTTCAGCGGCATCCAGCCGTTGCCGTAAGCGGCCACCCGCTTCATCGCAATCGCGCCATTGCCGCCGATCCAGATCGGCGGATGCGGCTGTTGAATGGGCTTGGGACTGAACACGATTTGTGAGGCCCGGGCGTACCGTCCTTGGAATTCCGGAATATCCTTCGTCCAGAGTTCGATGAAGAGCCTGACGAACTCATCGGTGACCGCACCTCGGTCCTCATACGGTGGTGCGCTGACCAGCTCGAACTCCTCACGCATCCAGCCCGTGCCGACCCCGACAACCAGTCGACCACGCGAAAGCACGTCCAGCGTTGCCAGCATCTTGGCGCAGAGGATCGGATTGCGATATGGCGTGACGAGGACTCCGACCCCGAGCCGCATCGATTCCACGGTCGCCGCCAGGAATGAGAGCGTCGTCAAGGGCTCGAAGACATGCGCCGGCGCCTGGACGGGACCCTCCTCGTCCCCGCCCACCTCGCGTGCGTGCGGAACGGGGTCGTATCGCCTCGGCCAGACGATGTGGTCCCCCATCCAGATGGAGTCGAAGCCTAGCCGCTCTGCCGCCCGCGCAAGCGTCACGAGGTCTTCCGGCTTGCCGCTGTCCCCGGGTGGTCGCGAAAGGTAGGCGCCGTACTTCAAAGGCCGTGCCGCTCGTCAGATGGGTTTGTCGAGGCCGTTGTCGAGATGGGTAGGCCCGGTGAAGGCGAAGTCATCGTCCGCCGAGACTACGAAGTGCTCCGTGCTCGAATAGCCCAGTGGGTGCGCGAAGGTGACCCAGGGAATCGGTGTTGGCGTCTTGAGGCTCTCGAGCGTTTGCCGAATCTTGTCCGGATCGGTTGAGCCGGCCTGCTTGGCGGCGGTCGCGATGTAGATCAAAGCATCAAAGCGCCTGGAGTAGATGGAAAGTGGCGCAACGAGCGGGCCCTCTGCCTGCAGCGTGTCGTACATCGTCTGCCACTGCGAGGTCTTGCGCTTGGCGTCCGGTGGTACATCAAGGACCAGATGAGCCTCTGTGACGCCGTTCAGCTGCTCCTTCGACACCAGCGAGGTCAGGTCCTGGCTGGTGGTCGAATTATCAGCAATGAAGGGGATGTTCCAGCCCAGCTTGGCACGGTTGCGCAGAATGATGCCCGTCGCAGGCCCGAAAGAATAGAGGACGACGACGTCCGGCTGCTTCGAGCGCAGTGCCTCGAGCTCAGCCGTGAAGTCGAGCCCGCTGGCGGTGTACTGCTGAGTGATCGGCTGGATGCCAAGAGCACTCAGTTGCTGCTGATAAAGCGACATCTGAGTCAGTCCGGCGGCATCGGTGCTGATCAGGATGCCGGCCTTCTTGTACCCCTGCTTTTGAACGTAGGGCGCGATGGACTGGTTCAGGTACTTGAGCTGCGGACCATACCCAAAGTGATAGGGATGGTTGACCGGGTCGTCGATGCCGGCGGCCGGGCCGACAGCCATCGTCAGCAGCTTGGCTTTGGTCGTAGATGAGAGCAACGCAAGGGTCTCGGCGCTAAAGGTCCCGCACTCGCAGAAGTCGTACTTGGTCCCTGAGTTGATGCGCTCAGCGAGCAGGCTCACGGCTTTGGTCGGGTCGCCTTGGGAGTCCACGTAGTCGATGGTTATCTGCCGGTTGAGAATCCCCCCCGTCTTATTGAGGAACTTGCTGGCGGCGCGATAGGCGAGCACATCGGCCTGGCCAAGATAGGCTGAGGAGCCGGTCAGGTTGACGATCATCAAGACGCGAAACGGATTGTTGCTGTTCGTGTTGGATGTTGTGGTCGTTGACGTGCCGCAAGCTACGAGGAGGATGAGGGCTACCAGCACGCTAGGCGATCTGAATCTCGTCATCAACAAGCTCCCAAGCACGGGGCCAATGGATCCGTCGAGCTGGCTTAACGATATTCAGACCGACCGAGTTGTCAACTGCCCTGGCTGACACGCGGCACGCGTTATTGCTGGCGATCGAGAAACCCGCTAAACGAGTCGAAAACCGACCAACGTCTGGCCCTGCACCTCGTAGAAGTCGGCTATGACGGGCGCTCCGGCTCTCAAACGCCGGTTATCGGCTGAGGCCAGTAGCCGTCCAAGCAAACGAGCGCCGTGCTCCAGATCCACCGCCGCGATCACGTACGGCGTCTCACCGGCAAAGACGGGGCTCACCGACCGATTAACGACCACCCAGGAATAGACGCTGCCCTTGCCAGTTGATTCGCACAACTCGGTCTCCTGGGAGCCGCACCGCGGACACGCTGGCATGGGTGGAAACCAAGTCAGATCGCAGCTCCGACAGTGCGGCAGCAGGAGCCGGTGCTGGGCTACCGCCTCCCACCAGGCCAGGCTGTCGACGTCGATGTCAGGCGCGATGAGACCGCGCTGCCGCGCCTCGCCAGCCCCCTTCATCCCCGCGTCAGGACGAGCGCCGAGCCATCCATCATGCCGCCCGAAGTGACAACGCAGGAATCGTGCTTGCGTAGCTGGCGGACTCCCGCACGACCCTGGATCTGAAGCGCGGCTTCAGCCACCGTGTTCATACCATGCACGTAGCCCTCGCAGAGCAGGCCGCCGTTGGTATTGGTCGGAAGCCGCCCCTCCATGGTCGTCGCACCCGAGCGAACGAAGTCGCCGGCCTCACCCCGGCCAACGAAGCCGAGTCCCTCGAGGCCGAACAGCACGGTGCTTGTGAAGCAGTCGTAGATCTCGGCGAACTGAACCTCGTCGGGTCCCAATCCGGACGACGACCATAGGTCGCCGGCGAGAAGGCTCGTGTAGTTCCGCGAGTAGTCCTCCCAGAGGAGCGCGTCGCCGATGTCAAGCCCAGACCGATGCCCGATCCTGTAAGCAGCGCCCTGGATCACCGCTGGCGGATTGCGAAGGTCGCGCGCGCGCTCCAGCGTCGTGATCAGCAGCGCGCAAGCGCCGTCCACTTCCGTTGTGCAGTCGGGGACACGGAATGGATCCGCGACGAACGGCGCCGCAAGATAGTCCTCGAGCGTCAGCGGCTTCCGAACGGCCGCTCGCTCGTTCAGTTCCGCGTAGCGGCGTTGCGCCAGAGCGACCGCCGCCAGATCCTCGTAACCGGACCCGGTCTCGATCATGTAACGGCGCGCCCACATCGCGATGTACTGCGAATAAGCCGTGAACCCGATCGGGTACCTGTATTGAGCGCCCGGCCCCGCGAACTGCGTTGATCCAACCCGAACTCCGCTGCGGCCGTTGAGCGCCCGGTAGACCAGCACGTTCTCAGCCACCCCGGTTTCCACTGCCATGGCGGCGAGCATGACCATGAAGCTGGGGGCCTGACCGCCAAGGCTCATGTCGAGCACGTAGTCGAGGGGAGGCAGCCCAAGAGCCGTGGCTACCGCCTGGCCGGGCACGGAATCGTTGAGCACGCTAAAGCTCACGATGCCGTCCACGACCGACCGGCTCAGGCCGGCGTCCTCAACCGCATTCCGGCAAGCCTCGACGGCGAGGCTGAGGACGCTGCGGCCCGACCTACGCGTGAAGCCAGTCAAGCCGACGCCGGCAATCGCCGTTCGACCGACGAACGACGGTCGCCGCCGCGAGGGCTGGCTCACTTTCCTTTGAAGCGCGGCTTTCGCTTTTCTTGGAAGGCGCGCAGTCCTTCGCGGGCATCCTCACTTGTAAGGCAGTAGTACGCGTTGCGCTCTCGCTCCAGACGGAGGCCCGCTTCTATGCTCATGCTGTCTCCCCAGATCGCATTGAGCACGAATTTCGCGTTCGCGAGAGCCAGCGGGCTCCTCGTCGCGACGACCGACGCAAACTGGAGGCCTGCGGCGAGCAGCTCACCGTCCGGCACAACCCGGCTGATGATCCCCCACTCTCTCGCTTCCTCGGAGGTCAGCCAACGACCCGAGAAGATCAGCTCCCGTGCGCGAGCAGGGCCGACCAACCGGGGCAGCAACGTGAGGACTCCACCGCCGCCCATCTGTCCATAGGTCAGGTGCCCATCACCGATGCGTGCCGACGTCGCGGCGATGGCGAAGTCGCAGGAAAGTATCAGCTCCAGGCCGCCTGCAGCGGCCGTCCCGTTGACCAGAGCGACGACCGGCTTCGTCATCTTGGAGATGCTCTGAAACGTGCGATGCAGGTCGACAAGAAAGGCCGGAAAAGCGACCGGGTCCTCCTGAAGCTCGACATAGCTCTTCAGGTCGCCGCCGGCGCTGAACGCCGGGCCCCGCCCGCTGATGAGCACTGCGCATACAGCGGAATCGGCCTCCGCCTCGGTAAGGGCGGTCTCCAGCTGCCCGATCGTCTGCCAGTCGAGCGGGTTCATCTGCTCGGGGCGGTTGAGCATGACGATTGCGGCGAGGTGGCCGTCGTCAACCTGGACCCGGTCGAGCTCGACCGGCGGCTGTGGTTCGCGGCTGGCCTCACGCGCCACGAGGGGCTCCCTTTGGGGCACCGGTCTGAATCCACTCGACCAGACGGTATTTCTGGATCTTTCCGGTCGCGGTCATGGGAATCGCCTCGACGATCTCGAGTCGCTCCGGGAGCTTGTAGCGGGCAAGGCCGGTCGACTCTAGGTAGGCGATCATCGCCTCGAACGTGACCTCGGACCCTTCATTGGGAACGATGCACGCGCACCCGATCTCGCCCAGGCGCTCGTGCGGCAACCCCACCACCGCGACGGCGCGCACGCCGGGCATGTGCAGGAGCAGCTCCTCTACCTCTCGCGGGGCGATGTTCAGCCCGCCCCGGATGATGATTTCCTTCTTGCGCCCGACGACCGTCAGGTAGCCGTCAGAGTCGACGACGGCGAGGTCGCCCGATCGGACCCAGCCGTCGGGACGAAACGTGGCTGCGGTTCTGTCGGGGTCATTGAGGAAACCTACGCAGGTGTTCGGACCGCGGGTGTGGACCTCACCCGGTTCGTCGATTAGCGGCTTGTCTGCGGAATCCCAAGCCTGGATCTCAACGCCATCGATTGCCGTGCCGTCCGTGAAAACGCACTTGGCCTCCGCCGACTCCCTCCGGTTCCACGTCCCGACCAGTACCTCTGTCGACCCGTAGAGGCGCAGCACCGTGACTCCTTGATCCCCCGCAGCCCGCACGACTTCGGGGGGCACGGGCGCCCCGCCCGAGCCGAACAGTCGCATCGACGACACATCCCGGCGATCGCGGCGCGCGGCTTCGACCAGGTCGCGCACAAAGGTGGTTGCGGCGAGCGTATAGGTGCAGCGCTCGCTCTCGATCAGCCGAGCCGCCTCGCCGCCGTCCCATTGGTCCTGGAGGACGAGCTTGATGCCGTGGTAGAGCGCCATCCGAATGCCGTAGTTGAAGCCGGTCGAGTGACCTACCGGAGAGGGCATCCATACGATGTCGGATTCGTCCATCCCGAGCGATGACCAAGCCGCCCTGACGCTGAAGTTGGTGGTCTGCTCAGTGTGCATGATGGCCTTCGGGTCGGCCTCGGTCCCAGAAGTGAAGATCAGCTCCGAAACCTCCGCTGCCTCGGGCTCGGGCCCGACCGGCGACACATCCGCTCCCCGCTCGAGAATTGCTTCGAACCGGCTCCAACCATTCGGGACCGCTGGACGGCCCTCGATGCGAACGACCACGCGGGTGGCGAGTTCGGGCACGTCGGCTGCCAGCGCTTCCAGCATGCCGATGTGGTCATGGCTGCGGTAGGAGTCCGGCAGGAACATGATGCGGGTCTGGCCCACGTTCAGCATGTAGCGGAGCTCCTTGGAGCGGTACACGGGCAGCATGGGATTGATCACCGCGCCGGTTCGGAAGATGCCGAGCGCGATGGCCACGGTCTCGTAGCGGTTCGGCAGCTGCACGGCGACAACATCGCCCGGGCGAACGCCGACCTCGAACAAGAAGCCCGCGACTCGCAGGGCGTCTTCTTGCAGCTGACCGTAGGTGCGATGGCGTCGACCTGATTGGTCGACGACCGCCTCGCTGTCGGGCCGCGCCTCCGCGTGTTGATGCACGCGATCCCACAACGTGACGGTGTCCCACGCCCCGCTGGCGATGTACGCCTCCCGACGCGCGTCAGAAGTCACGACGTCGCGCAGGGCTCGGCTACTTGCCTTTGGCGCTGACGTAGACACGCCCATCCGCGACCTTTACGTCGTACAACGAAGCCGGGCCAACCTTTACGTCGTAGCGGACGACCCGCTCGCTTCCCGGTGTGAACAGCGGCTGTCCGGTCTCCAAGTCGAACTCCCACCCATGGTAGGGACACTTGATGAGACCGTACTCGTAGCCGAACACATACTCGCCTGGCTCGGACGGCAGAAAGGTGCCACGCACATCGCCCAGACAGATCGGCCCGCCTTGATGCGGGCAGGTGTTCTTGAGCGCGTACCAGTGGTCGTTGGGAGTATGCAGAACCCAGATGTCTTTGCCGGGGATGTTGGCCGGTCTGAATTTGGGAATGGCGTAGTCATCCACGGTCCCGACGTCGAACCAGACGACCCGGCCGAGTGCGGGATCGACGATCGGCGACGCTGCGCGTCCCGCCGGAACCTCCGCGTCGATGCTCATGCCTTGGGGAGTCGCAGAAACCTGAGCGCGTTCTCTTGGTAGATCTTCTGCTGCGTCGCTGTCTTGAGGCTCTTGAGTACCATGTCGGGCCGATCGTGGTCCCAATGCGGGTAGTCGCTGGCGAAGCAGAGGTTATCGGCGAAATAGTCCTCGATCATGCGGTCGAGATGCTCCCGGACATGAGGCTCATCAATCGGCTGCGTGGAGAAGAAGAAACGGTCATGCACGTACTCACTGGGCCAGGTCTTCACCCAGGGACAGTCCGCCCGCAAGCCGCGCCAGGACTTGTCCATTCGCCACATCATCGGAACCGCCCAGGCAAAGCCCCATTCGACCCACATGAACTTGAGCTCCGGATAGCGATCCATGGCACCGTTGAAAATCAGGCTCGACATGCAGGACCAGGGGATCTGTCCCCACTCCACATAGCGTTCGATGTAACGCTCCGCCATACCACACGCGAAAACGGTGGCGCCCTGGAACATCGACTCTCCCGCACCAGGATGCAGCACGATGTTGAGCCCGTGCTCGACCGCGGCCTCGTAGATCGGATAGTAGTGGCGGTTGCCCAGCCGAATGTTGTGAATCGGCAGGAACACCGACGATACGAAGGGGTTCTTTCCGTGGCGCCGGATCTCCTTCACCGCGAGCTGCGGATCGAGGGGGGAAACCGTCATCGCAAGCGTCAGCCGCTTGTCGTTCTGCCACCGCTCGAGGAGATAGTCGTTGCAGGCCGAAACCACCACGGCGCTGTGGTCGGGATCTGCGGCTGCGCAGGCGAGCGTCGAGGATACGATTTCGATCAGAAGGCCGTTCTGGACGTTGTACTTGTCCAGGTGGTCAGCAGCCAGAAAGACCGGATCTGAGCCAGCCGCACCCCCTCCGGGCGGCACGGCGTCGCGCATGACGGGCGGGTCGACCGGATGCAGGTAACGACTGCCGACGCCTGGGCGGAGCGGCCCTCCTGAGGGGCGGATCTTCTCCTGCCACACCTTCGGCATGTAGGGGAGCAGTACGTCCATCCCGCCCACGATCGTTGGGTGCACATCGACATCATTTATGGGTCGGTGTCGCTTCTGCGTTTCCGCCGGAGTCTCTAGGTTCTGAACTGCCACCGACGTCCTCCTAATCGTTGGCCGGAAAGAGTTCTGCGCCTCCGGCCCACCAATCGCGGATGCTACGCGTCACGGCCCTGCCAGTCAATCGCGGCTGAGCCGTCGAACTCGATCTGCGAAGGCATCCCAGAGTCGTTCTCGAGGGGTTTCTTGAGGCGAGAGTTTCTGGTACTCTGCCGCCCACGCTGCACCAACGCCCGCCCCTGCGTCATTGCTCCGCTGTCGTGACCATCGATTGAGCGCACAGAAAGGCCGATGACAACTGTTTGGAGCGCCCTAACTGTGGGTGCGGTCTATGCCATCGTGGCGGTGGGCTTCAACATCGTCATCATCTCCAGCGCAACCTTCAACTTTGCGCAGCCGCAGTTGATCATGCTGGGCACTTTCGCGGCTTACCTGGGGGCTGCGCATTTTCATGCGCCATTGCTGGTCACGATCGGGATTTCGCTGGTGCTCGGCGGCGTGATCGGCTTCCTTATCGAACGGACTGCGATCCGCCTGCTTCCGCCAGGCGCCCACGCCGAGCTGGTCACAACCGTAGGCGTCTCGGTGATCATCGCGGGGGTGGTTATTCTCGCCTTCGGCAACAATCCTTTCTCGGTGCCACCGGTCTTTGGTGGTGACCGGGCGATGACGCTGCTGGGTGGCCGGGTCCTCCCCGCCGAACTGACCATCCTCTGCATCGGGCTGGCGCTGCCGCTTGTCGCTGACGTCCTGACTACCCGAACACTGCTCGGCCTGAGCAGTCTCGCCGCCTCCGAAGACAAGACAGCCGCTGTGCTGCGCGGAATCAACGTTGGTCGCCTGGGATGGGGTTCCTACGCCCTCGCCGGTGCCCTGTGCATGGGCCTGGGTCCGTTTGTCGCACCGGAGACATATGCCTATTCGGCGCTGGGCGACATCCTCGTGCTGAAGGGTTTCGTCGCGATGGTGATCGGAGGCCAGGGCAGCCACAGGGGCGCGCTCATCGGCGCCATCGCCGTGGGATTCGTGGAAGCCTTCACCGCCCGCTACATCGGCGCCAACTACCAAAACGTCGCGGTCTTCGGCCTCCTCCTGATCGTCCTCATGATCCGGCCCCACGGGCTCTTCGGGGAGCGTCTGGAGCGAGCGGTGTGAAGGGGGGTCGCACTCTGCCCGCGCCGGCCAGCGACGTAGTCGCGCGACGTCGGTTTCGGCCCGTGCGGTTCCAGTGGGTAGCGGTTCCGATTGTCGGCGCCATCCTCACGCTGCTGCTTCCAGTCGTCGATCCGGGGCCATTCGTTCTACGGCAGGTTGAGCTGATCGCGATGTTTGCGCTGGTCGTAGTCGGGCTCAACCTCAGCTGGGGATACGCCGGGGAGCTGGCTCTCGGCAACGTGGCGATGTTCGCGGCCGGCTCCTATACGTGTGGAATCCTCGCCAAGGACTTCCACGTCGACCTGCTGGTGACGCTGGCCGCAGCCATCCTGGTGGCTGCGGTTGTCGGTTTCATTTCCGGCGTGCCGGGCCTCCGCTTGGGCGGCTGGGCGCTCGCGATGTCGTCTTTCATCCTTGTGATCCTGCTGCCCGACATCACCACCGTCTTCCAGCGCGAAACCGGCGGCCTGAACGGGCTCGCGGCGATTCCAGACCCGGTCTTGCTCGGGCACAAGCTGGATCCGCTGCAGTACTACTACGTCATCACCATCTCGACGATCGTCGGATTCACCTTCTTCAGGAATCTGGTGGTTTCGCGCCACGGGCGCGCCTTGAGCGTTCTGCGTCAGGGACCCATCCTCGCCCAGTCGCTGGGCATCTCAGTCTTCCGCATGAAGCTCTTGGCCTACGTCTTGGCGGCCCTGCCCGCGGGCCTAGCGGGCGCTCTCTTCGCATACCTCGACAACTTCGTCGCGCCCGAGAGCTTCGCGTTCAGCACGGTCATCGCATTTCTCGCCGCCTCTGTGCTCGGCGGCTCGCGGACTGTCTACGGCGCGCTGCTCGGCTCCGCGCTTCTGCAGATCGGTCCGCTCAGCTCAACGCGCTACCAGCAGTACTCGCTTCTCGTCTATGGCGCTTTCCTCGTTGTGGGAGGCGTGTTCCTCTCTGGAGGTCTGAGCGGCGTGTTGGGCAGCCTGTATAAGTCGGCCTCGAAGTGGTTGGTGAAGCGCAAGCCTTTCACCCCCGCGAAGGCAACGACAAAGGTCGAGCTCGGACCGTTCGATGGCGCGCCGCTCACCGTGGTAGACGTCAGCAAACGCTTCGGCGGTGTACAGGCCCTGAATCAGGTTAGCCTCGAAGCGCAGCCGGGTCAGGTGACCGGTCTGATCGGCGCCAACGGCTCGGGGAAGACAACTCTCATCAACCTCGTCTGCGGCTACTACTGGTTCGACAGCGGCCGAATCGAGCTGGGAGACGCCAGCCTGGTTGGAAAGCGCCCGCATATGATCGCTCGAGCCGGAGTGAGCCGGAGCTTCCAGACGCCCTCGATCCCAACCGGCCTCAACTGCCTCGAGGTCGTGGCCACCAACCGTTATGTGCGCGACGCCTCGGGCGTGCTCCCCGCGGTCCTGCGGCTACCGAGCTACCGACGGCGGCTCGATGCGGATCTTCGAGAAGCCGGACGTCTGCTCGAAGCGCTGGGCATTGGGCATCTCGCCACACAAGAGGCGGCATCCCTGCCACTCGGCACGCGCCGGCTGTTGGAGGTCGCCCGAGCGCTCGCGGGAAGACCGTCCTTGCTGCTGCTCGACGAGCCTGCCTCCGGCCTCGACAAGAACGAAGTCGAAGAGCTGTCCGAGCTGATCCGGCACACCGCCGCCCAGGGCGCCACCGTGGTGTTGATCGAGCACAACTTCCCGATGGTCCTGGAAACGGCCGACCAGATCTACGTGCTCGAGCAGGGCAAGCTGATCGCGAGCGGCGGCCCGCAAGCGATCCGCGACAACCCGGCGGTGATTCAAAGCTACCTCGGAGCCGAGGTACAGACGCCGGCTTGAGTCCGCTCCTCGATGTCGAGAACCTGTCCAGCGGCTATGGCGACATCCGGGCGCTGTGGGACGTCACCCTGGAGGTCGAGCCGGGTCGCGCCACCGTGGTGCTCGGACGCAACGGAGCCGGCAAGACAACGTTGCTCTCGGCGATCGCCGGCCTGCTACCGCCCTGGACAGGCGCGATCCGCTTCGACGGCCGCGACATCACGCGCGAGCGCGCGCACCAGCGCGTCAAGTTGGGCTTCTCCCTCGTCCAGGAGGGAAAGCGGGTGTTCCGCAAACGGACGGTGGAGGAGAACCTCCGCCTCGCTGGCTACGCGACGCTGCCGCGCCGCGCAATCGCGAGCGCGGTGGAACAGCAGTTCGAGCGCTTTCCGATCCTCAAGCAGCGACGAAATCTGGCCGCGGCAACGCTAAGCGGTGGTGAACAGCAGATGCTCGCCATTGCTCAGGCGCTCATTCCCCGTCCCCGGCTGCTAATGCTGGACGAGCCGACCGCAGGCCTGGCCCCGACCGTCCTGCACCGAGTCTTCGATACCATCGCCGGGCTCAAGGAGGAGGGATTCGCGATTCTGCTCGTCGAGCAAGTCGTGCACGCCGCGCTGCAGATTGCTGACGACGTCTATGTACTGGAGCTGGGGCGCGTCGCATACAGGGCTGGCAAGACCGAGGCCCAAGACATCAAGTCTATCGAGGACGTCTACTTCGGAGCCGAGAAACTGCGGGCCTGAGGATCGGCCACCTCGACCAAGTAAGAGGCGTCCAGGCGATGAACGTTGGGCTGGCCGAGGAGAGTCAGGGATCGGGTGATCTCGCTGCGCAAGGACTCCAGCATGTGCTCAACGCCCGGCGGCCCGGCAGCCGCCAGGGCGTAAGCCCAGGGTCTCCCGATGCTGACGGCTCGCGCCCCGAGGCACACGGCCTTGACCACGTCGGTCCCACGGCGGACGCCTCCGTCAAGGACGATCTCGGCCCGACCGCCGGCGGCATCGACAATTGCGGGTAGAGCCTCCAGCGCGGCCGGGGCGCCGTCGAGCTGCCTTCCGCCATGGTTCGAGACATAAATCACGTCGGCGCCGAGTTCGGCGGCGCGACCGGCATCGCGCGGGTCGACAATCCCCTTAATGCCGAACGGACGCTTCCAGCGCGAGCGAATCCAGGCGAGGTCGTCCCAGGTCAGCCGAACCACCCGATTTGTCACCTGGGTCGCGGTCCGCGCCGCCTCGCCGATCAGACTTCGCAGTGGCGGCCTGCTGTCATCTTCGCGGAACACCCGCACGACGACCCGCCGATGGCGGAGCACGGCAAGCGTCCAGGCGGGCTTGCTGAGCAGGTCCCAGCCATTTCGGCGGGTCAGGCGGAGTGGGACCGTGAAGCCGTTGGCGATGTCGCGCTCCCGGTTGCCACCCATTGCGGTGTCGACGGTGACGACGAGGCCTCGGAATCCAGCCGCTGCGGCGCGATCCATGATCTCGCCGTAGTAGTCGCGCCCCCCCCACGGATAGAGCTGATACCAGGGCCTGGGATCGACGCCGCGCCCAACTTCTTCGATTGAGTAGCTGGCGCTGCCCGACATCAGCATCACCAGGTCGAGCTTGGCCGCAGTTCGCGCGACTCCCAGGTCACCGGCTGGATGCACCATGCCCACGTTTCCGACCGGAGACAGCATCACGGGCATGCTCATCGGCTGACCGCAGAGGGTTGTGGCGAGGTCGACCGGATCGGCGCTTTCGTGGACTCGATGCCGGAGTCGGTAGCGGTTGAAGGCTTCGTGATTCGCGCGCAGCGTTACCTCGTCTTCCGCTCCTCCATCGACGAAGTCGAATATCGCCCGCGGGAGAGCCCGCCGTGCCGCCTCGCGATATCGCTCGATGTTGTAGGGCTTCACTTCGGGCCGCTAGCCGACCATCCTAAGCGGCCCGCCACCTCGTTTATGGGGTCAGGAGCGCTCCCACCCCGTTCACGTCCGAGCCGCTGCGATCTGCAACCCGTCGACCGACAGAATGTCGAGCTCTTCGAGGAGCCGAGCGACCTCCAGCAGTTGCTCGTCGGGCAGTGGCGTACGGGGCCTGCGTAGGTGCCCACCCGGCAGACCGAGCTGGCTCAATGCGGCTTTGATGAAACCCCAGCCGTATCGCGACAGAGCGCGCTCGAGATGGAAGATCTTCGCGAAAGCGGCATCTCGCTCCGCCAACCGGCCCGCGTTGTGATGATCGGTCGTTGACACCGTCAATCGCGGGACGATGTTGCCCTCGGCGGAGAGCCACCCTGTCGCTCCAAGGGCAAGCGCGTTGAGCGCGAATACCGGCCCGCCTACGTGGATTTCCACCTTGTCGCCGACAAGGTCGATGAGCTCACCCAGGTATCCAAGCCCGTTCGGCCAGCCATCGGTTGTGCAGTTGACCCCGATGATGTGGTCGAAGCGGTCGATCATCCGCTTGATCAGGCGGGCCGAAGGAATGTAGTGCACTCCACGGTGCACGGAGATCACGCAAGGCATCGAGATCGCGGACAGGACGTCAGTGAGGTAACCCTCGATGTCCTGGTCGCCCGGCAGGCGCCCGTGCCCCGGATCCAACGAATAGACCTGGAACGCCTCTAGGCCGACCTCCTCAACGACCTTCGCATACTCGATCAGCTGCTTCGCGGTGCGGGGCTCGTGTCCCATCGCCCGCAGTGGGACCTTGCCATGCAGCTCTTCCTTCGCGATATGACAGACCCGCCGGACCTCGTCAAGGTCGAGCGTGAAGCCCTCCCCCGTTCCTCCGCCTCCCACATAAACCCCGATACCAGACTCACCGAGGCGGCGCAGATGAGCCCTCAGCGCCGCCTCATCGAGGCGCTCTTCCTGATCGAAGGGAGTCAGGCTGATGACAAACGTGGTGGCGCGTCGTGGGCTGCCCATCGCTCAGCGCCCGACCGCGTTCGTCATCAAGCAGGGACGTCCAGACCATTCACCAGATGGGTCAGGGCTGTGATCGCGAAGTCTTCGTTGGCCGTCACCACGAAGTGCTCTTTGCTCGAGTAACCGATCGCATGGGGCCAAGTGACCCAGGGCACTGGATTCGGGGTCTTCATATTCTCGAGCGCCTGCCGAACCTTGTCAGGATCGGTCGAGCCCGCCTGCTGCACTGCGGTGGCGAAGTACAGCAGCGCGTCATACATGGCCGAATAGCCCGATAGGGGCTGGACCAGCGGACCCTCCGCCTGGACCGCTGCGTACATCGTCTGCCAGCGCGGGTTCTTCCGGAGGGCATCCGTGGGCACGTCGACCGCGACGTGCTGCTCGCTGACGTTAGTCAGCTGGTCCTTGGACAGGAGCGTTGTCAGGTCCTGGCCGACCGATGTCCTGTCCGCGATCAGCGGGGTGGTCCATCCCAGCTTGGCTCGGTTCTTCAAAATGATGCCGGTCGCGGCCCCAAATGAGAAGAGGATCACCACGTCGGGATTCTTTGCCTGCAGCGTTTGCAGCTCGGCCGTGAAGTCCAGATGGGTGGAGTTGTACTGCTGAGGAATCATCTCGATGCCGATTGCGGCGAACTGCTGCTGGTAGAGCGACATCTGGGTTTGCCCAGCGAGATCCGTGCTGGCCAGAACGCCCACCTTCTTATAGCCCGACTTCTGGACATAGCTGACTATGGGCTGTACCTGGTACTTGAGTGACGGCTGAGGACCGAAGTTGTAGGGATACGTGGCGGGATCGTCGCCCGCCGCGGGTGAACCAGACTCGGTTGATAGAAGCTTGACTTTTGTCGCAGGTGGCAGCAGGGCCAGAGTCTCGGCACTGAAGGTGCCGCATTCGCACAGGTCGTACTTGGTTCCCGAGTTGAGGCGCTCGGTCAGGAGACTAACTGATTTGGTCGGGTCGCCCTGGCTGTCGACATAATCGATCTTGATCGGCCGATTGAGCATGCCCCCACTACTGTTGAGGACCTTGGCGGCGGCGCGAAATGCCTGGACGCTGGACTGCCCGTAATAAGAGGAAACCCCAGTCAGGTTAACGATCATCAAAATCCGAAACGGGTTGCCGGAGTTCGTTGTTGTTGCCGGGGAGTTCGAGTTCCCGCCACATGCCAGCAGCAGGAGCGCGGCAGCTATCACGACCGCGCCATTCTTAGCTCTCATCTGCCTATGCTTGCCTCCCCACTGACTGGCCTTCGACACTGATCGGGGCCTTGCGGTCGGAGGCTATCACTGTTGATCGCCATCGACAAATGGCGCTGATCGCAGCGCGATTGACCTTTACGGCGCGGCCCTCCAGACGTCCTCCAGCCCGCGGTAACCGAGGACCCGCGAACCTCTGGAAGCAATCTCTGCAAGCCGCTGCCCGATCAGAGCGTGGCGCTCTGTGATCAACGATGCTGGGTTGGAGAAGAGTCCGACGACTGCCTCGTAGCCGGTCGTCGAGATGATCGCGGCCGCGACCGATCCTGAACCAACCGATAGCTCCTCGTTGTCCGTCGCGTATCCCTGCCAGCGGGTCCGGTCGATCTCGGCCGCATATTCCTTGGGATCGACGATTGTGGCCTGCGTGTAGCGTCGCAGCTCACTCGGAACCGGAGCTCCCGACCAGGCGTAATAGGCTTTTCCGTAGGAGCCGGCTCCGAGGGGGAAGCGGATTCCTGGCGCGAGCCCCAGGAAGCGCGCATCCTTGTGATGGATTGCGAGGATGAGGTGGTGCTCCTCCCACGGCACCGCCAGCAGCGCCGACACCCGGAGCTCTTGCGCGATGCCGATGAGGTCACCCCAGACGGCGCCGTACAGCGGCGCAGTCACAGCATAGCTGGCCCCCAGGTATAGCGTTGCCGGCCCGGGCGAATATCGCCGGTCCGCACTGACAACGATGGCGCCCTCCTTCACCAAGCTGGTGACGATTGACTGCACGGTGCTCTGTGCGATGTGCAGGTCGCGCGCTATCTCCGAGACTCGCATAGGAGCGTGGGCATAGCGAAGCGACCGAAGTATCCGGAGCACACGCTCATGCGAATTCGCCATGCAAAAGCTCCCTAGAGCGACGGCAAGGATGCCGCAGGTCGATGATTGTCCGCGATTGCGGACATGCTAGCCGACCTTCCTCAATGCTCCTGTCGGATCATTGCTGCCCCGCCCTGCGCTCTCACCCGCAAGCAGCCCAAAGACGGCCGCCTCCAATAGGCCCCCGGCGTAACCGGCACGCGGTCCCCCGTGGAGCCCTCCCATCGTTCCGCCGGCGGCCATCAACCCAGGGATCGGTTTCTCGTCCGCATCGAGAACGCGAGCGGAACCGTCGACCAGGAGGCCACCCATCGTGAACGTGACACCAGCGACCAGCGGGATGGCGTAAAAGGGCGGCCGGCTCAACGCCGGCTTACCGGTGTGTACCGGGGTTGCCCCACCGTGCCGGAGGCTCCGCCTCAGGCCGTCAACGTCAATGCGGGCCCGGTGCGCGACCGCATCCAGTGACGGCGCCCGCACGATAGTCGCGCCCTCGCGTTCGAGATAGGGATTGGGAGGAATCGGCGTCTCGCGTCCGGCGGTGTTCCAAGCATCATCGTCGAACAGCACCCAAAAATCCAGGGGATTCGCGCTCCAGGCGAGTCCGTTTGCGACCGCAACGCCGCCCTGGCCCTCGTCGACGCAGCGGCGCCCGCGCCTGTCGACGACCACGCCGGCGCTGGTCAGCGCGTCCAGCACCGGGTAGGGCCAGAGGTTTCTCCGCGAGAGCGCGTCTCGCACCAGGGGATGACCGTAGAAGGCGTTCATGTTCACCGCTTTTGCGCCGACCCCGAGCCCCATCAAGAGTGCATCGCCGATTCCGGAGCCGGTCGCGCGAAGCTTGACCTGGTCGGTCCCGATGTAGCGCCGCAGGAGCGCCCGGTTGGCCTGGAAGCCGCCGTCGGCGAGGATGACGGCCTGGGCGTCCAGAGTGTGACCGACAAACCGGCCGTCGCCGCTCACGCGCCAGCCGGCCGGCGTTCGCTTCAGGTGCCGCGCGCGGGCGCCCGAGAAGAGCGTTCCGCCCCCATTCAAAAAACTGCCGCGAAGGCCGCGCAGGTAACGATCGACGCCGAAGCCCCGCCATGGAAGCCCTGGCCGCAGCGCCCGGACAGGCCAGAAGACCGCCGCGCGGTAATCCCCGGGCGGGTCGGGAGCAACCGTCCCCCCGTGTTCCCGGATCCAGGCGATCGAACGGGGCGCGTTGGCCGCCCAGGCCTCGACGACGTCGTCGCGGCAGCAGCCGTCAGTCAGCGCCTGCATGCGGCGCACCAGCGCGTCGGGACTGGCGACCGGATCGCCCTGCGCCGCGTGGAGAGCGCCCCCTGAGACCAGCGAGTTTCCCCACCCGGGCGCTCGGTGGGCCCGTTCGACCAGCGTGACGCGACGCCCGAGCTCTTGGGCTCGGCACGCGGCGGTCCATCCTGCGAGGCCTCCCCCGACAACGACCACCTCGGTCGGGTGCCGCCGCTCGTCAGTCAAGCTGCGGTGCGTGCCCTGCCGCGCCGAGTCGGGTGGATTGATCAGCCCGCTCGGCGAGCGGGCGTGGACACGGGTACCGCTCCGATCTCCTCAGCGAAGCCCGTGAGCCAGGACAGGGCGCGGCTGACCTGGTTCTTATCAAAGGGGAGATCGCCGCCGGCGCGCTTGAGGATCAGCGACGGCGGCGGCAGCGAGGTCAGATAGAGGATGACGTCGGCCAGGGTGTCGCCGCTTCGGTGATTAGCGCGCAGCACCTTGGAGAGCCTTCGAGATGGCGATTCGGCATCGGGCGAAATTCGATCGATCCGAGTCTTGGCAATGGCTCGGCGCTTGTCCTGGATGACCTGGACAACGATCTCGCGCGCTTCCTTGTTGGAGACGCCCGCGCCCACGCGCGCGCGAATCTCCTCCGCCAGCTCCGGAACATACCGCTTGATCTCGCGCACCGCCCAGGGCGAAACGGCTCTCAGCGGCACCTTCGCCGCCGCGCTCAACACCTGGAGCACGCGGCCCTGATCGACCAGCTCGTAGGATCGGCTGCGGCTCAGGGTGAACTCTTCCCGCACGTAGTCTTCCCAGGACTGGTAGCCGAGAGCGACCCACGCACGTCCTTTGTGGGCCTCGAACACGAGCTCGCAGAGGTTCTGGGCACCAGCCCGGATCCGCTCGGTAAGCCGGCGAGCCTCTTTGGCCGTCAGGCCCGCCTGAGGCCGCTGGGTTATCTCGCCCCCCGCGGACGCCGCTCCGAGCGCCTGATGGTCGGCGAGACACATCTCCTGCTCACGAAAGACGAGCTCCTGAGCCGCGGTGATGGCAATGCCCGGCTCCAGGCCGCCAATCACCGGAGCCAGGCGGGCTGCCAGGGCGGTCGATACAACCCCCTCTCCACGCTCGAGCGCATCCTCGAGCTCGGCTAGACAACCGTCCAAGATCCGTACGCGCTCTCGCATTTTCGACAGTCTCCCTCTTAATTCGACGAACCTTACAGATTTTAGCCAGATTCAGATGGTTTTTCACGGACTACCGCGAAGAAACGGACTAGATTGCGGAACAGCGCGATATTTTGGGGTCGGGCTGAAATGACCCCCCACATGTCGGGGCATACCGGAATGGGCCGAGAGCCAAGCACATCCTTGCTTGCGACGACGATCCTGTTCCCCGATCATCCCGGACCGTGACGCGATCCCATGACTGGTCGTCACGAGCGTCCGAGGAGGCCCTCGAACGGGCGGCGCGGGTCTCGCCGGGCGGCGTCCACAGCAACGCACGCCAGCGGGCAAAGCCAGTGCCCCTCTTCTTCGACCGCGCCAGCGGTGTGCACCTTTGGGACATCGACGGCAACCAGTACATCGACTTCGTGCTTGGCCAGGGTCCGATGTTTCTCGGGCACAACCATCCCGCAGTCAACGCCGCCGTCGCGGCCGCTCTCGAACGCGGTCAGCTCTTTGCGGGACAGCATCTCGGGGAGGTCGACCTCGCTGAGGCTCTGTGTGCCCACATTCCCTGTGCGGAGCAGGTGCGACTCTGCTCGACGGGTACCGAGGCCATCCAGGCCGCGGTGCGGGTTGCTCGCGCGGCAACCGGCCGGCGGCGAATCGTGAAGTTCGAGGGTCATTACCATGGTTGGGCAGACAACGTCTTCATCGGCGTCAGGCCTGCCGCTATTGGATCGCTCGCCTCGGAAAGCCTGGGCCAGCTTCCACCCCCGCCGGAGGATCTGACGGTGCTTCGATGGAACAACGTCGACGCTGTCGCCGAAGAGTTGCAGCACGGCGATGTCGCGGCTGTGTTGATGGAGCCAATCGCCGTCAACGCCGCTGTGATCCCACCTGAGCCTGGCTATCTCGCCCACGTGCGGCGACTCTGCGACCGCGCCGGGACATTGCTCATCTTCGATGAGATCGTCACGGGCTTCCGGTTTGGGATGGGGGGAGCTCAGGCCCTATTTGGGGTGATTCCAGACCTGGCGACGTTCGGCAAGGCGATGGCAAGCGGATTCCCGATTGCTGGGGTCGCTGGTCGTCGGACGCTGTTCGAAGAGGTATCGAGGGGCAGAACGGTGCTGTCGGGCACGTTCAACAGCAATGTCGCGTCCGTGACGGCGGCGCTGGCTACGTTGCAGGTGCTGTCATCCCGCCCAGAGCTGTTCGATCAGGTACGAGAGGTTGGCGACCACTTGATGAGAGCGGTCGCTAGGCTCGGTGCCGGCCGGGTGATCGTCCAGGGCTATCCCGAGTTGTTTTGGGTCGGTTTCGGCAGCAACCAGGTCAGGTCCGCCGGTGACCTGCAGACCTTTGACCAAGATGCCGGGATGCGGCTGGCCGGCGAGTTGGTGAAGAGGGGCGTGTACGTCACTGTTCGAGGCAACTGGTACCTGTCGCCTGTGCACACCGGCGACGATGCCGAGCGAGCCGAGTCGGCGTTCTCGGAATCACTGGCGATGATTGGCCCCGAGGACCGATAGACCGACTCGTGATCCACGGCCAGGACCGCCATGCCGCTGCTCGTAAGGCAAGCGATCGATCGGGAGCGGCCGTGAGCTCGAACCGGCGTAGTTGAATAGAGAGATCAAGCCGGCCGTACGCCTCCACGATGCGCCTGAATAGATCACCCGCACGCGCTGGCTCAGGGACGTCGGTTGGATGGAATGGCGAAGCCGTCGCCACCCGGCGGCGCGGTGGGGCTCGTCGAGCGGCTCGATCCGACGACCGAAGACGACAATCGTCCATCCGTCGTCAGCCAGTGCCAACGCGAGACCCCGCCCGATCCTGCTCCGTACCCCGTCACGAGCGCGATCTTCCGTTCGTGCTGCGGGCCTCCTGGCATCGGGTGTAGTCCACTCGGCGTGGCGGTCCGCTGTTAAGACACGGCTCCCATGTAACCAACTGGGAGGGGTTGCGCACTGCCATTGTTCTACGCGCGGAAATCCATATCCTGGCCACGTGGGTGCGACTCCAAGCATCGGCCGAGCGGTGCTTCGGCCGGAGGACCATGGTCAGCTCGCCCGAGACGAACACGGTTCACCTCGGGACCAAGAACCACCGACGACGCAGAGAGCTTCTAGGGCTCCGGTGAGAGTTGGCCAACTCCGGTTCCGGCCGCGATCTTGAATACGATCGAGGATGCGCTCCGCCAGGCCTTAACAAGCTGATGGCGATCATCTCCCCCTCTGGGGGAGGCAGGGTCGGGGATCCTCAAGCTGCCCTCAACGATGTCGACTGGAAGCGCAACCTGGCGATCCTCTGTTTCGCCCAGTTCATATCCATCCTCAGCTTCTCCTTCTGTTTTCCGTTTATTCCGCTCTTCCTACAGAACGAACTCGGCGTGACCGACCGCCACGAGCTTGCCGTCTGGTCGGGCCTAAGTGGCGGTGCATCCGGCTTCGCGCTGTCGCTCGTGAGCCCGGTTTGGGGACTGGCCGCCGACCGCTGGGGACGCAAGCCAATGGTGATCCGGGCGATGGTCGCCGGCGGATTCCTCCTGGGCGCGATGGGCCTGGCTCGTACACCGGTCGAGGTCGTCATCATCCGGGTGCTGCAGGGCGCGTTCTCGGGCACCGTCGCCGCCGCGATCACCCTGGTGGCCACCGGCACGCCGCGGCAACGGGTTGGCTGGGCGATGGGCTTGCTCAGCTCGGCGGTCGCGCTCGGGAGCGCGGCGGGGCCTTTCATCGGCGGTGTCGCCGCAAGCCTGCTCGGGCTACGGACAGTCTTCCTGATCGGCTGCCCGCTGATGCTCGCCGCCGTCCTGCCAGTGATCCTCATAGTCCGCGAGCCCCCCTTGAGGGCCGCCGGCCAGGCATCCGCACGAACGCTGGAGTCGATTCGTAATGCGGGCCCGGGCGCGTTCGCCGCGATCGGCGTGCTCCTGCTCGCCCAGGCCCTGATCCAGATCGGCTTCGCCGGGAGCCAGCTGATCGTTCCCCTGAAACTGATCCAGCTCGCGGGCACCAACGCGACCGGGGCGACGGGCGTCGCGTTCGCCGCCGCCGGGATTGCCAGCGCGGTGGCTGCGATCGGCTACTCGCGGCTGGCTGCGAGGATCGGATATCGATGGTTGTCGGCGATCGGCGGCCTCATCGCGGCCTTCGCGCTGGCGCTGATGGCGCAAGCGCCAACCGAGGCGCTGGTGGTGGTCGCCATCCTTCTGGCCGGGCTCTGCTTCGGCGCCGTCGGACCGGCGACATCCGCGATGCTCGGCCTCGAGGCTCCTCCTGACGTACAGGGCCGGATCTTCGGCCTGTCGGCGAGCGCGACGGCGGTCGGCTGGTCCCTCGGCCCCCTCATCGGTGGCACGATGGCCGGCGTGCTGTCTATCCCAATCGCCCTTTACACACTTGGGGGCTTCTCCGTCGCGCTTGCACTGATGATGACCCTCCTGGGCCGGGAGCCCGCCAGGTGACGCGTCTAGCTACCGCCCGGTGCCGGTTCCTCTTGATGGCCGCTTGCGGCTCCGACGACGCTGGCGGACGAGGCGGACGGACGGTCACATTTTGGCAGGTCCTGGCATGGCAGCCCCCCGTGTCGCCGAGACAGTCGCACTATGATGGGATTGATCTCGATCCCGCACCGCAGTACGACCCACGCTCGCAAGCCCAGGTCTACCCGCAAGCGGAGCGAGTACGGAGTGGACAGAGCGAAGCGACGCTGAGATGCCGGCGATCACCGTGTCTGCGACTTACGGCGCGGATGGAAGCGAAATCAGTCAGCAGGTTGCGCAACTAATCGGATGGCCGTTGCTCGATCGTCTGATCCCGGTCCAAGTCGCGACGGCGTTGCAGGTTCCGGTCGAAGAGGCTGAGGCGCGCGACGAGGTACTGGTCGGCGGTCTGATCGGATGGCTGAGTAGGGCCGGGCCGTTACCTCCTTCTTGGGGCGAGTCCGCGGACGTACCCGAGGTCTCGATCAGAGATGAATTCATTGTCTCGACTGAACGGGTCATCAAGGACGCAGCCACAAACGGCGCTGTGATTTTGGGCCGCGCGGCCGCCTTGGTCCTCTCGGGCCGCACTGACGTGCTTCACGTAAGGCTAGACGGCCCACGGGAGGCTCGCGCACGGGCTGCGGCTACACATTTCGGAATCAGTGCCGATGCTGCAAGGCAGCAGCTCGAAGCTACCGATCGTATGCGAGAACGCTACTGGCGATATTTCTACGGGCGCAGATGGAATGATCCAAACCTGTATCACGTCACTTTGGATTCCACGACATTGCTGCGCTCTCACTGCGTCGATCTGATCATCATGGCGGCTGAACTTCACCTCGCACGCGGTAGGGCCTGAGTCCTCGCGTCCGGCGGACGCTACCGTGGTTGAGTCGGCGTGTTGTCTGATTGACCGCACCACGAGGGCCTGACGGTAGATCATCCGTTGAGGAGCAATTCGTCCGACACTGCCGATAGCCACGCTTTCGACAGCTCGAGCTAACTTCTCCCTTATCCACGGCAACCCGCTCGTCGTCCGCGGCCACGCGCTAGGCTAAGTGGGTCGCGCATGAGGCAGTCAGCGCGGCGGCGGCGGCGTCCCTTACTACAGTTCTTACTACAGTTGGAGCGGTACGCCCCGGGAAACCGCAGTGTTCAACGGCACTCAGCGAATACGAAACTGTCAAGCCGAAGCTGACATCCCTGAACTCCGGACCGCAAGGCAGGGGGTTCGATTCCCTCCAGGCGCACCACCTAGTCCAATTCAAACTGTATAGCCTGTGCTTACAGCCAGGACCCGCCGTACTACAGTTTTGGCGAATGCCAGATCAGAAGCCGGGGGGGATCGAGGCTCTCGGCGAGCAAACCGGCCGACCGCACGAGCCACCGATTACCTGGACCCCGGTTCCCGCCGTCGCGAGGGCACGAACCCACTGGTTTCGGGACCGTGAGGCCTCGGGTTCAAACCCCGGGCCCCCGACTCTTTCAGACCAAAAGTTTCTTATTTGAACTTGCGCGACCTCTGGTCCCCGATGATCTGGCTCATCGTCAACTCCGGCGATCGCCTGGATCTAGAAGTTCCCTCCTCGCCGGTCGTGGATCGGATCACCAAAACCAAGGACGCCAGTGCGAGCGCGTCGCAGATCGCGAACGCAGCACCATGAGCCCAGTTAGGCCAAGACCGCATTGTGGAATTCATCGGTGAAGATTTCAGCTGGCAGACGATGGGGGCCGACGATGATCGGACGCAAGGTCATCTGAGCGTCGGAGTCCCCAGCCCCCACACGCTCCAGGAAGCGAGCGCGCCGGGCCCGACCATGTTCACCGAAGGTCGAGAAGAGTGCCGCATACGTGGCCGCCACCCGGCGCTGGCGGCGCAGCCTCTCGCGTCGCTCTTCTGCGTACGGTCGCAGCGCAGCCGTGCTCCAATCCTTCGATCCGAGCAGCACCTCCGACAGGACGTGCACGTCCCGCATCGCCAGCGAAAGGCCTTGCCCTATGTTCGGATCGTTGTAGCCCGCCGCATCCCCGGCCAGCACGACGCCTTCAGCGAAGGGCGTCTCTGTCCAAGTGTCCTCGGCCGTGAAGGTCGCACAGGGTCCAGCGACACGCGCCAAGCCGAACCGATCTGCGGCTGGCAGGCAAGTCAGGCTGGCGAAGGTCTCGAGGAGCCCTCCCGGCCCCTCAGGTCCTGCCCAGCGCTGAGATTCGTCAAGGCTCGTACACGCATAAAGCCGCAGGCGCCCGCCGTGTTGCGGAAAAATGAGGAACTGCAGATCGCCTTCGGTCCCGAGCGTGTAACGATCCTCCGGCCAGCCCGCCATCCCCTCGACCAGCATTCCCGAGATCAAGTGAGTGGGCTCTACACGCCGCAAACCGATCCCGGCCGCGGCGCGGACCCCCGAGCTCCGGCCGTCGGCTCCCACGATCAGCCGGGGTCGCAGCTCACGGAGCTGGCCATTCTGGAAGGTCAGCGAAGGCCGGCGACCGCCCTCAACTTCCACATGTCCTGCGCCGGGAATCACCTCCGCGCCGGCCTGAGCAGCCGCCTCAGCAAGGGCGCGGCAGGCGGCCGGGTGCGAGGCACAAAGCCCACCGTCGACGCCTGGAAGTAGGCTGGCCGTGTCCTGGACGGCACCCTCAGCCGCCTCATGTGAGATCAGCTCGTCATAAGGAACTCGGTAGCGGGCAGTCGCCGCACCCGCGGAACGGAAGACCTGCTCGAGGCCGAGCTGGCGCGCCTCGAGCACTCCCCAATTGGCCAAGTACTCGCCGCGCACACGGTCGCGGTACTCCCGCTGGCGCTCGACGACCAGCACTTGGAAGCCTCCCCGCGCGAGGACGGTCGCCAGCGCGGCGCCTGCGATTCCACCGCCCACGATCGCTATATCGGGATTCCCCACCATATTTCTCGACTGCCTCCTAATACTCCAAGCTGGAGTATTACTATGCTCCTAGTTGGAGTAAAGTCAAGCCCATGACCCGGCGTACGGCTACCACCGCGAACGCGCTGTTGGGCCTGCTTGCCCAGCGGCCATCGTGGGCGATCTATGAGCTCACGAAGCAGCTACGGCGCAACATGCGCTGGTTCTGGCCCCGGGTCGAAAGCCGCAT
>Ga0070707_100000059_pt1 | contig 98057 bp, 63 predicted proteins | sample KBSK5502metaG_FD_65468 | JGI IMG/M metagenome (GOLD analysis project Ga0070707, IMG submission 65468) | Corn, switchgrass and miscanthus rhizosphere microbial communities from Kellogg Biological Station, Michigan, USA - KBS K5-50-2 metaG | ecosystem: Host-associated > Plants > Roots >... | reverse complement strand
GCCGCCGCCAGCGCAGTGTCGAGCGGTGAGCCGGGCCGCCGCCAGCCGATGGCGCCGAGGTCGCCGCTGAAGTTCGGCCGGTCATTATTGACGTCATCCAAATTGCGGTCGTTGCCGTTGGCTCCGAGGTTGAATGGGGTCGAGGAACTGACATTGAGGGTGCCGGCCAGATCGATGCGGCCGAGCGCCGCGGGGAATTGATAGGTGCCGCTGAGGGCGAAGCGGTGGCGGGCATCGAGCAAGCTCCGGCTGCGCTCGCGGCCGAAGTCGCCGACGACGAGCGGCGATGAGGTGTTGACGATGCCGTCATCGATCAGCTTGCTCAGCGTGTAGGCCGCACGCAGAAATCCCCGCGCAGTGAAGCGGCGCTGAAGCTCGAAGCTCACGCCGTGATAGAAGCTGTTGCCCCGCGATTGCAACTCTTCGACCTGAGTCAGGAGCGGGTCGGGCCGCAGCTCGCGAATGGCGGCGAGCGCTGCTTTGATGGAGCTTGAGCTGTTGCTGGTCGATTGGTTGTTCAAGCCGAAAATCACAATCGACTTGTTGCCTTCCTTGATCGTCTGACTGCTGGTCTCGCTCAGGTTGAAGCGCACGAAATCGGAATTCCCCACGCTCGAAATCGGCCGCTGTTTGGTCACCGGGTCGAGCGCGTTGGCAAATTCACGCGAGAGCAGATAAGCCGTGAAATCGCGGAAGCCGGCCGGGAGCCGCGCCGCATTGGCGTTTGACTCTCGCCACAGATGCAGCCCGCGATTGAAGACGTAGTTGACTTCGACCTTGAAGCCGCGGCCGAGTTCGCGCTCAATCCCTAATGCCGCTTGATAGCTCTCGGGAATCCGAAAGTCGCGACTGAGGCGCCGCACGAAGCCGGACTCGCGTACGCCGGCTTGCGCGACGCGCGGGTCACCCGCGGCGACGACGTGCGGGAACTGGAGGTCGGTGAGCAGTGATTTGGCTGCTGCATTGTCAGTGTCAACGAGGAGCTTGTTAGAAGTGAGGATGAAATCATCAAGGGTCCGCAGCAAGGCGCGATTGTAGAAGATGCCGTAGCCGGCGCGCACCACGGTCTTACCGCTCTTGAACGGGTCCCACGCGACCGAGAGGCGCGGGCCAACATTGTTGCGATCATCGAGGATCGTTTCGTTATCCCACCTGAGACCGAAAGCCAGCGTGAGGTTGGGCCGGATGCGCCAATCGTCTTGAACAAATAATCCGAGGTAGGTGTTGTGTAATTCCGATTCAGTATTGAAGCGATGGCGGTAGCGCGAGGGCTTGTTGATCAGGAAATCAGCGGGCGAGGCGAAGTTGAAAGTGCCGGTCGCGTCCGCCAGATCGACGAAGCGTGAACGAATCGCTTGCAGATCAGCGCCGATGCGCAGCGTGTGCCCGGCCCGCACGTGGCTGAGCGTCTCTTGCATCTGGTAACGATCCTCACGCCTGTCGGTGCCGCTTGTGGTGCTCGACCCGGCCACGAGTGTTCCGGCCCGCGTGAGCGGGTTCGCATTAGGGTTCCCGATCACGTCGCGCGGGTCATCGATATCGATGATGACGACGGGATTCGCATTCGGCGGCGCATCGGCGGGCGTGAGGCGGGAGAATTGAAAGCGGGCTGTGCTGACCGACTGCGGCGAGATGACGAAGTTGTCGGCGAAGGCGAAGGCTTCGCTATTGCGGCCGGTGCGACGCAGCGTGTCGAGCGTGCGCCGGCCGCCGGGGAAGGAGCGCTCATCACGGTTTCGCGCCAGCGTGACGAGCGCAAAAGAATTATGTCGTGATCCAAGATTCAGATCGCTCCGTGCCTGGATCGTTTGCGCCACCTTCGGTGTGGTCACTTGCACGTCGTAAAGCCCGACCGCCGCCCCGCCGTTGACCACCACCGGTTTGCCGTTCTTATCCACGGCGTTACTCCCCAAGTTAACCCCGTTCGACGGCGGCAGCGGGAAGACGGCATTGGTGGCGACGGGCAAGAGGGCCGCGATGTCGGCGTGGTCGTAGATGTTGTCATACTCATAGGCCGCGAAGAAGAAAGCCCGGTCGCGGATGATCGGCCCGCCGAGGCTGCCGCCGAGATTGTTATCTTGGAACGGCAACCGAAACCCGCGTGTCGGGTCCGAGTTGCGGGTGAAGGAATTGGCATTCAGGCTTTCATCTCTAAAGTAATAGAAGCCGCGCCCGCGAATCTGGTTCGACCCGCCGCGGAGCCGCAGGTTGATGCGCCCGCCGGAAGCGCGCCCGTATTCGGACGAGAATTGGTTGGTGATGACTTGAAACTCTTCGACGGCATCGGCGGACGGCGTGAAGCGCTCGCGCGCCGCGCGGTCGTCGTTGTTATCGAGTCCTTCGATGGTCAAGTTGTTCGAGAAGGGAAGCCCGCCATTGAGCGCAAAAATACCTGCCTCCTCCGGCGTCGAGCGAAACCGGTCTTTCGTCTCTCCCTCGGCCAGATTGCGCAGGCTCAGCGCTTCAGGCGCGACGCCAGGGAGCGTGAAAATGAGGTCGAAGACGTTGCGGCTCTCGATGGGCAGTTCATCAATCTGTGGCCGCGTGAGGGTTCCGCCGACCACGGTCCGCGACGGATCCACCAGTACTTGATTGTTGCTGGCTTCGACCGTCATCTCTGCCTGGACCTGGGCGACCTCGAGGCCGAAGTCGCGGCGGACAGTCATCCCGGCCGTGGCGCTCACGCCTTGATAGCGGAGCGTGCCGAACCCGGTCAACTCGGCGCGAAGTTCGTAGGCGCCGGGCGTGAGTGAAGCGAGACGATAACGCCCCTCTTTATCGGTCAAGATTGAGCGTTCTTGGCCGGTGGCCGAGTTTCGCGCCGTCACGCGGGCGCCAGGAAGCATCCCGCCCGTCGCGTCAGTGACGACGCCTTCAAAGACGATGCGATCAAGGTCATCGGCGGAAACGAATGGTGCAGCAGCGAGGCAAAGGCAGAAAAGTAGACACGCACACACAATTTGTAGCTTGGGAAGCATGGGGCACCTCACAGGGTAGGTTACTGCTGGTTGCGTGGCCGAGGTGGCTTAAGAAAACTAGCAGATACCAATCCGATGCGTGGGATGATATAACACGCCTGGCGAGGAAGCAAGCAAGGGTTGACGGCGCACCTTGAAGGATGACCTGCGACGGTCGATGGAGAAGCGAACTGTCAAGAGGTGAGCAACAATGAAGCCGCCGGTGAAAGCCGGCGGCTTCAAGGAACCATCGGGTTAATTTGAAGCGCTACGCTCAGTAGCTTTGGAAAGATCCGACTTCAGTCTTCGCCAGCCGATTACCATCTGCGGTAGCCGGAATACTGGCGGTAACCCTGGTTGTAGCCTTGACGGAATCCATCGCGGTAGGCAGAGTTGCCATTCCGATAATGGCTGGAGTTATTCGGATTGAAGGACCTGCGGTCACGAGCATCCTCCTGCCCTCGATTGAACCCGTCACTGTAGCCCTTCCGCACTTCATTATTGTAAGCCGAGTTCCCGCCATAGTAGCCATTGTTGCCATAGGTGCCGTACCCATAGTCCTCACGCTCCCGGCGCAACCGTTCTCGCTCTGCGCGTTCCCGCATCAGCTCTCGTTCACGCCACTCCTCACGTCTCTCCCGCCTGTCTTCCCAACGGTCACGTCTTTCCTGCCTATCTTCCCAGCGGTCATAATCTCGGTATCTCCCCTGCGCCTGGACGAGAGAAGTACTGGCGATGCCAGCAGACATCACCAGGACGACCGCGATAGCTAACGAATACGCATACTTTTTGAGCCTCTCGAATTTCATAAGCCTCCTTCTCAATCAAGCCACTCTCATTGAATTTCAAACCCTACCCCTGATAGAAGCATTTTTCAGGCCACAGGAGAGAAAGGCATCGATCAGCTTGTAAGCTCTGTCGCGAGAATGTTTGCGCAGGTGAAAGGGAAGACGGTTGGGAACCGCTAAAATCCAAGTATACCAAGCCGTATAGACAAAAGACTAAATCGGGGAGTCCAGAAACCGCTTAAGGGCTCAGGTTTACTCGACTGGTGACTGGCGCACGGTAGACAAAATTGGCCCGCCCGAAGCGCACCTCACACCCGTCTTGAAGCTTGGCCTCGGAGACGCGCTTGCCGTTGACGAACGTGCCGTTGCTGCTGCCCAGATCGTAGAGCGTGTAATTATCGCTCTCGGCCACGACGCGGGCATGTCGTTTGGAGACTGACGGGTGATCGATGACGAAACCGTTGTTGAGGGTCCGGCCGACGAGAATCTCGTGGCGGTTGAGAATATAGGCGATCCGCTCCTTGCCGGCCGGTGAGATCGCGACGAAGTGGGGGCGGGCATGCAGATTCTCCGCAGCCGGGAGCTTGAGATTCGCCCCGCACCGGGCACAGAACTTCGCTCCAGGCCGCCGCACCGCCGAGCAGATGGCGCAGATTGGCAACTCCTCCGGCTGGGGGAGAAAGGCTCCGCACTGAGCACAAGGGGCGCCGACCGAGCCTCTCGCGCCGCACTGCTGGCAATAGGCGATCGTTTGCAACAGCAGTGTCCCCTCCCGATGTGGCGAGGTCTCGCTGAAGAACCGAATGCGTGCGCGCACCCAGAGGAAGAGGGCGATGATGGCGGCCACCGGGGCTGGGAAGAGGAGCGGGCCGACCCTCGCGGTGGCGATCAGCAAAGTGTCGAAAAGGGCGTGCAGCACTGAGGCCGCCAGCCACCCGCGGGCGATCACCCGCAGCCGCTGTCGAGAGAGATTGGGCGCGGCCTTCGCCCGGCTGAGGCTCAACCCCCAGAGCGAGGAGAAGAGCGCGTGGCCCGGATTCGAGAGCGGCCCGCGCAGCAGCACCACGAGTGGGCTGCTCTGCGAGAGGTAGATAATGTTTTCAATCGCGGCAAACCCGAGTGCCGCCGTAGTGCTGTAGATCACCCCGTCGAGCGGCTCATCAAACTCCGGCCGGCGGTAGGCGTAGGCATAGACCACCAGCAGCTTGGTCAATTCCTCGACTGGCCCGACGACGAAGAAGAGGACCAAGATGTGTGACCATTGACTGCGTCCGAGCGTGACCAGGAAGAGCGACTGGCCTAAGAGGTTGAGGCCGAGCGCGACGGCCGTGGAGAGGCCGCCGAGGAGGAAGGTCACCGCGATCAGCCGGAGCGGAGCACGCTTGTAGACGCTCTTGCTATAAAAGTACCAGAGCCACAGGACGCAGGGCAGCAGTGAGAGGAAGGGGATGAGGATGATCTGCGGGAGAGTGGCCATAACGAATGAGTAGGCAGTAAGCAGTAGGCAGTAGGCAGTTGACGGAACAACCTCCTCACTGCCTACTGCCTACTGCTTACTGCCTACTGACTATTTCGTTTCAAGATCACGAGCGTCAGGTCATCGACGGTCTTGGCCTTGCCGACGAAGCGCGTGAGCGCTTCGTCAATCCGGTCACGCAGGCCGGCGGCGGTGCGCCCGCGGTTCTTCTGGACCACCTCGATCAACCGGGCCTCGCCGAATTCCTCTTCTTGTTCGCTGAGGCTCTCGGTCACCCCGTCGGAGTAGATGACCAGCACGTCGCCGGGATCGAGCTGGACCCAGCCCTCGCGGTACTCACAATCGGGCGTGATGCCGGCCGGGAAGCCGCCGATATCGAGCCGGGTCACTTCGCCGGAGGGCCGCACCAGGATGGGTGGGTTGTGGCCGGCGTTGATGTAGGTCAACTGGTGTGAGCGCGGGTCCAACTCGCTGTAGAAGAGGGTGACGTAACGGTTCGAGGGCGTGTTGTCGTAGATGTAGTGGTTGATCTCGCCCACGACTTCGCTCGCCGAGAGCCGCGTCGTCGTCTGGGCGCGGACGGCCGCGTGCAGTGAGGACATCAGCAGCGCCGCGCCCGTCCCCTTGCCGGAGACGTCGCCCAGGGCGATCACGACCCGGCCGTCGCGCCGCTCGATGAAATCATAGTAATCCCCGCCCACCTCGTAACAGGGGAAGCTCATGCCCATCAGGTCATAACCCGGCAGGGACGGCGGCGTGGTGGGGTGCAGGCGGAGTTGGATCTCGCTGGCGACCGCCAGTTCCTCGGCCAGGCGCTTTTTCTCCTGCTGCACTTCGAGCAGGCGCATGTTCTCGATACGGATGGCGGCGACGCCCGCAATCAGCGTGAGCAATTGGAGGTCCTGTTCGGTGAAGCGGTTGACGCCGAGTGCGGTGTCGACGTAGATCATCCCCGAGACGCGCCCTTCGACCGCCAGCGGGACGGCCATGACCGAGCGGATGCCGCCGAGCAGGATCGAATGTTGTTGCTGGAAACGCGGGTCATGCTGGGCGTCAGAGGTCAGCACCGAAGTGCCTTGCTTGAGGACCTGCTCGGAGATTGAGCGGCTGATCTTCACCTCGGAGGCTGGAGCGTTGGTCGGGGTGCGCGTCTTCATGGCTTTGCAGACGAGCTGCGGCGCTTCCTCCGCTTTGCCGGCTTCGGGCTCCAGCAGCAAGATGTAGCCGCGGTCGGCGGGCAGCGCCTCAAAAATACAGCCGAGCACCTGGCGCAAGGTCTCATCAAGCGAGAGGGGCGAGAGGAGCGTGAGGCTCACGCGGCTGATGACTTCGAGCAGATCGCGCTGCTCGAAAGCAATGCGCCCCACGGCCGTGCGCACTTGGGTTTGCTGGCCCGTATCGAGCGCCGAGAGCAAGTTGGAGGCAGAGTTGCGCGATTGGGCCGTAATCATGGCCTCGGGTGCCGGCTGGTTGAAAGGTTCTGAGAGGAGGATACTGGTGTGGCCGCGGGCGGGGGCCGTGTCAGCCTTCTCGGAGTATTCGATGTCGGTCTCGCCGATGCGGAGGTGGTCGCCCTCGTGAAGCTGGGCTGGGGCCAGGAGCCGCGCGCCATTGAGGAAGGTCCCGTTCGCGCTGCCGAGGTCGCTCAGCCAGTGAGCATCGCCGCGCCGCCGGACCTCGGCGTGCAGGCGCGAAGCAAACGGGTCCTCCACACACAGGTCATTGCGGACCGACCGGCCAATGGTGGTCCGCAGGCGCGTCAACTCAGCAATCGAATCGCCGTGCGAAGGCGTCGCTCTGACAATCAAACGTGGCATAACTTAATCAAAAGGCGAAAGCGCCAAGCGCAAAGAGCCAGGCGCTCAGGGCAGAGGAGGGCTCTTTGCGCTTGGCGCTTTCGCCCTCGCGGTGACCGTCAATTAAGCGCTGGCTACTTGAAACTGCGCATCATCTCATCGGGTGAAAGTTGACTGACTGGCTTCTTGGGCCTTCGTTTCTTCGCCTCGTCGCGCGCCTCCTTCTCGGCGATCTTCGCGGCGCCCGGAGCCACCCTGGCGTAGGTCCCGGAGTCGCACTTTTTGTAGTATTCATACGCCAGCGCCGGCTGGCCGTTTGACTTAAAAGCCAGGCCCATGAGGTAGTAGAGGTCTTTGTCATCCGGGGTGAGATTCATCGCAGTCTGAAACTCTTTGATCGCCGCCTGATATTGCCCAGCGTTGTTGAAGCGTTTCCCCTTCTCTTTATGGACCTCGGCCAGCGCGTGCGCGCCGAGATAATCCGCTACGCTCGTGTTTACCCCGAAGGCCGGTTGATGGCCCAGCGTGCTGAAGGCCAACTCCGGCAGGGTGAGATTGACGTGCGAACCATTGTCCCCGTCCGGGAGCCAGCGCCCGAGCGTGGTGTTCGTGGCGGAACGGCGCGAACGCAGCGGCCCGAGGGCCGGCCGCTCGGCCGTGAAAGTCTCCAGCACATGGAGCGCGGCCAGCGCCTGCTCGCTGTTCGGGTCAGTGGCAATAACGCGCTGATACTCCTGGAGGGCCTCGCGCCAGTCGCCTCGGTCGCGGTAGACGTTGGCCAATTGGAGCCTCGCCTCAGTGTACCCCTCATTCACCTTGAGGAGCCGGAGGTAAGTTTGAATGGCCTCTCCCGTATTGCCCACGACCTTATACAAATTGGCGAGAGAGAGAAGGGCAGCCGTATGGTTGGGCGTCAGCTCAACCGCCTGCTTGAAAGCCTCGATCGCCGCCTCGTAGTGCCCCCGCTCACGCTCATCTTCGCCAGCCTTGATAAATTGACTGCTCTTCTCGTCCGGGGCGATGAGGTTGAGGTGAGGGCGGCCGGCATGGAGTGTGCTCGGGCTTTGGTCGCGGTAAGCGAGGTAGGCGCTGCTGCCGAGTAAGATGGCCAGCGCAATCAAGATCGGGCGTAAGGCCGCCCCGAAGCGCGACGGGGTAGTGATCCCTGAGGCCCGGGCGAGCGCCCGCGCCGCCCCCGCTGAGTTCGGCATGGCGCCGCCGCCACTACTGCCCCGCTTGACCCCCAGCTTGTCGAGTTGGTCACGGACCTTACGCAGCGATCGGGAGATGGGGACGACATTACTGGTCTCTCCCCGCCCGATGAGTTTGGGCTCCGGAGGCAAAGCTTGGCGTGCCGCGCTCAGGTGGCCGTGTGATGAAACAGCCAAAGGATACGGCGCACCACCTTCTGGGACCGCGATCAAGACGACCGGCCCGGAGGTGCCAACCCCTCCCGCTTTCAGATCTGTCTCGGCCGTCGGTTCGGACTGCACTGGAAAGGCAGGCTCCTCCGGCTCGGCTAAGGCCAACCCGCATTGGCGACAGAAACGTGCTGCGGCATTCGCCACAGCCCCACAATTCCCACAGTAGTTTGTTGTCATGGCTTGACCCCGCGGAAAATCTGCTCGGAGCGCGATCCTGCGTGAGAGAGGGCGCGCTTGGGGCACCGGCGATTTTCCCTATTCAGCTATCGCCGCGAGCTCTCAGCTGAAGGCCCACCTGAGAGCTGACAGTTGACCGCCATCAATCTTTGACTACCAGCGTGTCGGCGAGCTTATCGTGCCAACCCTGCTGCTTGGCGTCCCACATCATCCAGAGCACACCCAAACCGAGCGCGAGGAATGAGAGCAGGTAGCCGGCGAAGTGTCGCAGGGCGGCGGTCTTGTAATCCAGCGGCGCGCCATTGGTCCGCACAATGCGGATGCCGATAATTCGTTTGCCGACCGTTTGTCCCTGATTCCCGCACAGGTAAACCCAATTGAGCACCAGCAGCCCGATCGTGGCCGCATAGCCGGAGGCGAGGATGAGATATGCGCCCCCCGGCCACGCGCGCCTGAACATGAGGGCCAGCGAAACGGTGATCGCCGGCATGAGAATCGTTAAGATGTAGTCTAGTAAAAAGGCCCCGCAACGCAAGCCGATGCTCGCCAGAGGAAAACGCGTGGCGACCGTGTGAACGACCCCGAATTCTTCCTCGCTCTCCTGATCGGAGGCCAAGGCTTTGGTCGACTCAGTATTCGTCATGCTGTCACGGGGGCAGACTGTCTGGAATCTCGGATTTGAAATCCGAGATTTGAAATAGCTCTGGCTGGCACCCGGCCCCTGAATTAGTTGACCACGAATTTCAGCGTCGTCTCGCCGAGCTTGAGTTCATCGCCGCTCACGAGCGCATGCGGCTTCTTCGGCGTCAGGCGGTGCTGGCCGTTGATGAACGTCCCGTTGGCGCTCCCTAGATCCTCGATATAGAACTGGCTGCCCTGAGCCACGATCTTGGCGTGGCGGCGCGAGACGCGGGCCGCCGGGTCGTACTTCGAGAGGTCCACTTCGGGCCGGATGCCGCGGTTCGGATCCAGCCTCCCGATCAGGTTCTCGCCTTCAGTATTGATCGAGAACTGGGCATTCATCTCTTTCGTGCCTAAGACGATGAGCTTCGCCGTCGCCCGCTCTCGCGTCGGCTGCCGCTGCCCACAATAAGCGCAGAAGATGTCGCCCGGCGCCAACTCCCGGGCGCAGTGATAGCAGACTGAAGCGCCCGAGGCCACCGTCGGCCGCTCCCCGATTTGGGTGTCGAGCACATCGGCCGGCAACTCGCCCCGGCGGCCGACCTTCAAGTCGACCAGATGCTCCTCCAGCGCCTGCTTAAAGACGCTGGCCGAGGGGAAACGGCTCTCCGGCTTGTACTCCACCGCGCGGCAGATGAGTTGCTCCATCTGCACCGTGATCTCCGGGTTGATCTGGCGCGGCTTCGGGTTCTTGGCGAAGTCGAAGATCAAGAGCGGATTGTCCTGCGGGTCCACGCCCGTCAGCAGGTGGAACATCGTCGCGCCCAGCGAATAGATGTCCGAGGAAGGCTCGACATTGCCCGAGAACAACTCCGGCGGCGCATAGCCCATCGTGCCGATCGCGGTCACGCCCTTCTGCGACGGGGCGACGAAGCGCGCGATGCCGAAGTCGACCAGCATGATGCGACTGCTGCGCGAATCAAGCATGACGTTCGCGGGCTTCAAATCGCGGTAGATGATCGGCGGGCTTTGCGAGTGGATGTAATCGAGCACGTCGCAAATGTCGACGGACCACTTGGCCACCAGCGCCTCCTCGACCTTGCCGCCCGAGGCCCGCTGGTGCGCCGCCAGGTCGCCGCCGTCGATGTAGCGCATCACCAGGTAGTAGCGGCCGCGCGTCGAGTCGAAGAAGTAGTCGTAGATGGTCGGGATCGAGGGGTGTTCGAGCCGGGCCAGCAACTCCGACTCGCGCTTGAAATCTTCAATCGCCTTGACGCGGGCGCCCTCGTCGGCGAACATCTCGATCATCTCTTTGACCGCGACGGTGCGGTTGGCCAAATTGCGGTCTTCGGCCATATAGACCGAGCCCATGCCGCCGCCGCCGATGCGCTTGATGATCTTATAGCGGTCAGCCAGCAAGGTGCCCGCCGCGAGCTGAAGTCCTGTTGGGGTATTGCCGGATCCGGTCATACTAGTATGTGACGTTCTCGCGGGCGATCCCGGGGAGACCGTATAGTTGAGTGAAAGGTCCTGCCGCGCGCCGCATTCCCCACAAAACGGGTCACCGGCCGTGGTAGGCGATCCGCAATCGGGACAAAATGGCATAACGAGCGAGCTTCCAATTTTGAGTTTTCAGTCTTGAGCTAAGGGGCATCCGCCACTGAAAACTGAACACTCAAAGCTGAAAACTATTAGTCAATTCAGGACGAACTTGAGAAACGTCTTGCCGACGATGATTTCATCACCGTTGTTGAGCGGTTTCTTATCGCCTGGCAGCAAGCGGTGACCGCGGTTAATGAAGGTCCCATTCGTGCTGCCGAGGTCTTCGATCAGGTATTGGTTGTTCTGATAAATGATCCGCGCATGGCGGCGCGAAACCTTGGCTTCCGTGTCATCCTGGTCGAGGTCGACCTCCGGGAAGATGCCGCCGTCGGCGTCCCAGCGCCCGATCATGGACTCGGCGCCGGTAATCGGGAACTCTTTCCCGATTTTGCCCCCGCGCTGAATGATCAGTTTAGCGTGCGCCTCCGGCGCCCCCCCGCCGCGGTATGAGTTGGTCTGTTGGTGCAGCGCGACCGTCTTGTTCGCCTGGTTAGTGGCCTCCCCGGCCGGGGGGGGCGAACTGGGTTGGCGCACCGGCGGCGGCGGCGTATAGGGCGTCGCCGGTTTGGGCGCCACCGTATCGCGAGTGAATGAGGGGGGCGGCGGCGGCGGCTGCGGCGGCATGTAAGTGGGCGTCCGCGCGGGGGCCGCCGCCGTCAGCTTCGTCCCGCACTCGTCGCAGAACTCAGAGCCGTCGAGATTATCGGTGCCGCAATTATGACAGTGAATCATAGATTGACAAGCCTCCGCTTAGGCGAAAACTTTACTGGGCTCAGCTCCGAGACCACCACCGCGCACCACAGCACTTTCGACCGCAAGCCACTGGAACACTCTCACGCACGCAAGCCCCGGAGCGGTAGACAATTCTACACTGATTCGCCTGATCACGCTAGCACAGAGTCGAGAGTCTGGAGTCTGGAGAGTCCAAACATCAACATTCGCTTGACTCCGGACTCCAGACTCCAGACTCTCGACTCTTTTTGCAGATTGCATTCGCTGATGAGGTTCTGCTACCATCGATTTCGTCTTGGTCTACGCTATTTAAAGCTTGCTTTGCTGGAGTGCTCGGCGAGTCGGTTTCGCCATTTGAAGATCGCATGCGTCCTCGGATACCCGCCACAATTTGCGTCGGCGCCTCGGTGCTCGTCGCCAGCGCCTTGTTGCTCGCCCAGGGCCGCGGCTCGCTCGACGCGCGGGGGGCACGCGAGCTGATCCGGCAACTCGGCGGCGCGGCGGCATTGGAAAAAGGTCGGGTGCGCATCAAGAGCGTGACGCCGGGCATCGGGGGCAACGACGTGATCGTTGAGGCGCAGCTCGAGGCGGCTTTCCGCCTGACGCGTGATCAAAACACGTGGCGCGTGGCTGAGGTCCGGCTCGGCGACCGGCAGTGGGAGTCGCTGGAGTTGATCACCGAGGCCTTGCGGCGCGAAAAGATCAGACGCACGGCGGCGCTCATGCAGCAGCTCGCCGGAGGGCTTGAAGCCTATCGCCGCGAGCGCGGCAACTATGTGGTGGCTGACGATATGGCCGTCGTGGCTGATCATCTCTCGCCGCGTTACCTCAGCGCGCCGCTCCGCTTCGACCTGTGGGGCGAACCGTTCGCTTACCACGGCACAGCCGCCAGCTATCGGCTCGCTTCGGCCGGGCCGGATCATAAGCTGGAGACGGGCGATGACCTGGTCGTTGAGAATGGCGTGCTGCGGCCACTCCCGCAGTAGCGCGAAGAGAGGATCAAGTCTTGAATTGAGAGCGACAGGGTTGCCGGACTCGGGCCTTGAAAGCTGAGAGCAGATGGAGTACATCGCGAGCGCAGACCAGCAAGCCCTCAGTGAGCGCCACAAGAAGGCCGCGGTCGTCGTCGCCGCGCTCGGCGCCAGCGTGATGGTCTACTCGCTGGTCGCCTGGCTCATCCCCCCTGCACAGCTCTCCTCCAGATCCGGGGGCCGAGCTTTCTATTATGCCGTTTATGGCGCTGCCCTCGTGATGGGCTTCGCCGTGGTTGTCTTGCGGCGGTTGTGGCTTTCGCAGTTCCGCCTGAATTTGGCTTTGAGACGAGGCCTCGGCGCGATGCTCGGAAGTCTGAGCCTCGCCTCGATCCTCGGCGCCGCGCTCGGCGATGCCATCGGGATTCTCGGCCTGGTCGCATATTTGATGACGGGGGACCGGGAATTCAGTTGGCGGCTGGGAGTCGTCGGCCTGTTATTGATTATTTATAGCTACCCCCGTCGCGGGGAGTGGGAGCGGGCAGTGAGCACCGCGACCAGAGAGACTACGAGTTCCGAGTTTAAGGCCACGGGTTGAGCGCTGCGTGCCGCCCGAAACTTCGACATCGAAACTCGGAACTTTGAGCAAGGATGTAATAATGGCAATCAGTAGGATCGCGAGGCTGTTGGCGGGGGGCACACTGGCTGCCCTCTTGAGTGTCATGGTCTTGGGCGAGAGTCGCGGCGGTTGGCTGCTGGCTCAAGGTCAAGCGAAAGCGCCACAGCCGCCAAAGAAGGCGACCTCACCGGAGGATAAGGCCCGAAGGCAGGCTTACCTGCGCTTCCTGGAGGCCCAGCGCTTGAAAAACACGCGGCGCGTAGATGAGGCGATTGAGGCTTATAAAGATACGATTCGCCTCGACCCGACAGCCGCCGCTCCTCACGCCGATTTAGGCGAGTTGTACTTCTTCCTCAAGTCGCGCCGCGAGGAGGCGGAGCGCGAAGGGTTGGAGGCGGTGCGCCTCGACCCGGAGAGCCTGGACGGGCACCGACTGCTCGCGCGCCTCTACATCGAGGCCGTCCGCCGGGAGAAAGAGCCCACCCCCGCCCAGGTTGACCGTGCCGTCCGCGAGTACGAAGCCGTGGCGCGGATGGATTCGGGCAACGCCGAGGCGTGGGCCTTGCTGGCCGAGTTGTACCAGATGAAGAAGGACACGGCGCGGCAGATCAACGCCCTGGAGCGCTGGACCGGGGCCTCGATCCCGGGCCCGCTCGAGAACGCCTTCTACCGCCTGCTGATGAACAACGAACTCATGCCCGACCAGGCTTTCTACCAGCTCTCGCAACTTTACCTGGCCCAGGGCAAGAACCAGCAGGCGGTCGAGGCGGCCCGCCGGGCCTACGAACTCGACGCGGATTCGAACGTTTACTCGCGCAACCTGATCAGCGTGCTGCGCATGGCCGGCAGTGGCGAAGACGAATTGCGGGCCTACGCCCAGCTCGTCAGGACGGCCAACAGCCCGACGCTCCAGATCGGCTATGGCGCGGCGCTGGTCCGCGCGGGCCGGTATCAGGAGGCCGTCGAGCGGCTCCGCGAATACCTGAAGCTCGACCCGTCAAACGCGAGCGCCATCGGGCTGCTCTCCCTCGCCCAGCGCCGCTCCAATCAGCGTGTCGCCGCCGTCGAGACGCTCAAGCAGGGGATCGCGCGCGGTGACGCAAGCGTCCGCACCAATCTCATGCTGGATTTGGCCGAGACCTACGACGAGTTGGGGCGGACGGATGAGGCGGTCGCGCAATTCGAGCAAGTCTTCGAAAGCTTTTTTGCCAAGGGCGCGCTCACCCCGCAGAACACCGACTTGTTTGCCAGCGCGGTGACCAAACTCGCCCGCGCTTATCGCCGTGCCGGCCAGAAGCAGAAGCTCCAGAACGTCTATACGCGCACGCGGCAACTGTTGGGCGACAGCAGCCCGCTGCTCGATTCAATCACCATTGACACGCTGCGCGAAGAGGGGAAGCGCCGCGAGGCGCTGGAGGCGGCACGCTCCGCGGGCCGTCGCTTCCCGGAGGACCGTTCTTTCAAGCTCAATGAGGCGCTCATCCTGGGCGAACTGGGGAACTATCAAGAGAGCATTGAACTGCTGCGCGGGATGATCAAAGGCAGTGCTGAAGAGGCCGCCGAGGATGCGAACGTTTATATGATTCTGAGCAGCATCCTGATGCAGAGCGGGCAACTCCAGGCGGCCGAGGAAGCAGTCCTTAAGGCCCTCAAGATCAACCCGAACGATGGCGATTTGCTGATCCAACTGAGTTCGGTCGAGGATCGCGCCGGCCGACATCAAGCCTCCGAGCAGACACTGCGCGAGGTCTTGCGGCGTGAGCCGGGCAACGCCACGGCCCTCAATAACCTCGGCTATTTCTTGATCGAGCGTGGTGAGCGCTATCAAGAAGCACTCGGCTTAATCCAGAAGGCGGTGAGTATTGAGCCAACTAATGGAAGTTTCCTTGACAGTTTGGGCTGGGTGCATTATAAATTAGGCCGCCTTGAACAGGCGCGTGAGCAACTCGAAAGAGCCGCGGTCTATACGCGCCGCAATCCCACAATTTACGAGCATCTGGGCGATGTGCTCCGTGATCTGGGCCGCGTCCAAGAGGCGCGCAAGCAGTGGGAGAAAGCCCTGGAATACTCGATTGAAGCGGACGAGATCGCTCGTCTGAAAGATAAATTGAAAAAGTGAACGAACTGAAAAAGCGAAGATCTAAGGACCAGTATCTGCTGGTACTCGGTCCCTGGTGCAGTGAGTTTCACCCATTCCGCGGGCAGATTTAGCGGTCGGCCCGCCATCCGGACCTATCCAAAGTTAGTTGTGAGAGCGTCCCCCGGCGGCGTGTGACTAGGCAAGGCCGTGCTCTGGATGCCTTCCACTCGGTGATTGTCCACACCGGAACTTGGATAGTTCCATCGCTGTACCCAAAGCTGTACCAAAAGCAGTACCAAACGGCTCAGAGCCGTAGTTGACCCTCTAACAGATAAACCCAATCAATAACACACGGAGAGCTGGTGTGCCCCGGCTAGCCCATCAACTCGATTGAGGGGTCTATGTCACGTTACTGCGCGCTGTTGCTTGTGGGTTTGCTTGTGGGAATGAGTCTGACGACAGTCGGGCTCAGCGCTTCTGGAAACAACACTACCGAAACGACTCGCCCGAGCGTCGGCGATTTGGAAGATCGTGTCTTTGAGGCGATCAATCGCGAACGGAGGGCTTACGGGCTCCCTTCACTGAGGCGGGCCAGCGACCTGAGCGTCGTGGCGCGGGAACACAGCCGCGACATGATGGCGCGCAGCTATTTTGCGCACAAGAGCCCGGAAGGCGACGACCTCCGTGGTCGCTTCGCCCGCCGCGGCATCGGCCATTGGCGCCTGATCGCCGAAAACATCGCCTATAACCTTGGCTACCCCGACCCCGTGGCGGCAGCCGTTGAAAGTTGGATGCGCAGCCCCGGCCACCGCCGCAACATTCTCAACAAGCAGTTGACCGAGAGCGGGATCGGCGTGGCGGTCGACCTCTCGGGGCGCATCTACTTCACCCAAGTCTTCGCCACGCGCGATCAGACGATGGTCGCCCGCGCCTGGTAAAGTTTCGGGTTTCGGGTTTCGAGTTACAATCTCAACTCGAAACTCGAAACCCGAAACTCGAAACTATGACTCTGACGCTTCCTGCCTTCGCGAAGATCAATTGGACGCTCGAGGTCTTAGGCCGCCGCGCGGACGGCTACCACGAACTCCGCACTCTGCTCCAGACCGTCAGTCTGTGTGATGAACTGCGCTTCACGCCGACTGACGGGCCGATAGAGATCGCTTGCGACACACCGGGCGTGCCGTGCGATGAGACTAATCTCGCGCACCGGGCGGCCACCTTGCTCAGCCGCTTCACGGGAGTCAACCGGGGCGTGCGCATCGAACTCGTCAAGCGCATTCCCGCGGCGGCCGGGTTGGGCGGCGGGAGCAGCAATGCGGCCGTCACGCTCATCGCCTTACAGCGGTTGTGGGGCGTGCGCCTGGCCCCGCGCGACCTCTTCTTCTTAGGGGCTCAGCTCGGGGCGGATGTCCCCTTCTTCTTTCTAGGCGGGACCTGCCTCGGCATCGGGCGGGGCGACGAAGTCTACCCGCTTGCTGAGATGGCCGCGGAGCACCTCCTCTTAGTCAACGCCGGGATCTCGGTCCCGACCCGCGAAGTCTATCTGAACCTGCCGGCCGAGTTGACAAAGCCGCGGCCCGCCGTTATGATGCCTTTTACTTTAGAGGCCGCCTATTTGAGCGCTTCGCTACAGAGCAAGCCATTGCCGCCGTTACGCAATGATCTCGAAGGCCCCGTGCTTGCTCGTCACCCCTTAATCAGTGAGATCAAACAACGACTCACGCGAGCGGGTGCCAGGGCTGCGCTTATGTCTGGCAGCGGCTCAACCGTGTTTGGGGTCTTTGACAGCGGGGCGATGCTTGATGCCGCGCAGGCGGGGTTCGGTCAGGAGGGCTGGTGGTGCGCCAAGGCCCGCACCGTGAGCCGGGACGAGTACCGAGCGAAGCTGGGCACTGAAGGCTGATGCCGGCGGTGGAGTCTTCTGAAGCAGCTCAGCGGGGATCAGGCATCTGGGCCGAATTTGATCGTCGCGGGTGGCAGCGCGAGCGCTGCCAGTCAGTCTCAAACGAGGAGTACCGCTCTTCATCAAAAAGTTACTGGGGAGTCGCCAAGTGGTAAGGCAGCGGCCTTTGGAGCCGCCATTCGTAGGTTCGAATCCTACCTCCCCAGCCATACTTAATGGCGAGTGATGAGTGACGAGTGACAAGCTCAGGCAGGCTCGCCACTCATCACTCGTCATTGTGTTCAGGCGAACGTGAATAGCTTACAGATCTTCTCCGGCAACGCCAATCGCCCGCTGGCTGAAGAGATTTGCGCGTACTTGGGGATCTCGCTCGGCCGGGCCAATACGACGCGCTTTCCCGACGGCGAGTTTAACTTTCAGATCCTTGAAAACGTGCGCGGCGGCGACATCTTCATCATGCAGTCCACCTGCCCCCCGGTGGACGCGCACCTGATGGAGCTGCTGATCATGCTCGACGCTTTCCGGCGCTCCTCGGCCGACCGGATCACCGCGGTGATCCCGTATTTCGGCTACGCGCGCGGCGACAAGAAAGACAAGCCGCGGATTGCGATCTCGGCGAAGCTGGTCTCGAACTTGATCACCGTCGCCGGCGCCGACCGAGCGCTGGCGGTGGACCTGCATGCGCCGCAGATCCAGGGGTTCTTTGACATCCCCTTCGACCACCTCTTTGCGGCGCCGGTGATGATCGACTACTTCACGCGCCATCCGCTCGATGATCTCGTGGTGGTGGCGCCGGACCCGGGCGGGGCTGAGCGCGCGCGCGCCTACGCCAAGCGCCTCAACGCGGATTTCGCGATCGTCGACAAGCGCCGCGACAAGTCAACGCCGAGCCACGCCGAGGCCGAAGTGATGAACGTGGTTGGCCGCGTCGAAGGCCGGAATGCGCTGATCGTCGATGATATGGTGGACACGGCCGGGACGCTCACGAAGGTCGCCGAGGCGGTCAGGAAAGAGGGCGCCCATCGCATCTTCACGAGCTGCGTTCACGCGGTGCTCTCAGGCAACGCCATCGAGCGGATCGAGCGCTCGCCGCTCGAAAAGATCGTGGTCACCAACACGGTCCCGGCCACCCGCGTCTGCACCTCGGAGCGGTTCGAGTGCTTGAGCATCGCGCCGCTGCTGGCCGAGGCGATCAAGTCGATTCACGACGAGACCTCGGTGAGCAGACTGTTCATCTAGGCGCGTTGATTTCTGAGTTTGAGAGGAACGGGTGAGCATTCACCCACACGACACTGTTGGAGTCAGACCCATGAGTTTTGAAACACAAATTTTGTTGGAAGCCAAACCGCGGGCCGAGCGCGGTAAAAACGCCGCCCGCCGGCTGCGCCGTGACGGCCTGATCCCGGTGACCGTTTATGGCGGCGGGGATTCGACCACCGGCGCGGTTGCGACCCGTGAGTTGGCCACAATCCTCCGCTCGCACGGCCGGAATACGATCTTCACCTTGACCGTCGGTGGGAATTCCGGGCCGGTCAAGATCGCCGACTTGCAGTTCGACCCGATCAAGGGGCGGATTCTCCACGCCGACTTGATGCGCATCTCGCTCACCGAGAAGACCGAGTTCGAGGTGCCGGTACACGTCGTCGGCGAGGCCGACGGGGTGCGCCACTCTGGCGGCATCCTGGACCTGCCGACCCACGCGTTGAAGATCCGCTGCCTCCCGGGTGACCTGCCGGCGAGCATCGATATCGATGTGACGGCGCTCGGCATCGGTGACCGCCTCCGCGTGAGCGACCTCAAGGTTGATCGGGAGAAGATCGAGGTCCTGACGGACTCGGAGGTCATCATCGCGACGGTCGTGGCGCCGCGCGTCGAGGAGGAAGCCGCCCCGGTCGCGGCCACCGAAGGCCCGGCGGAGCCGGAAGTGATCAAGAAGGGCAAGGCGGAAGAGGGTGATGAGTAATGAGTGATGAGTAATGAGTGAGCGGCGGTACTCATCACTCATCACTCATCACTCATCACTTCTATGTGGTTGATCGTTGGCTTGGGTAATCCCGGCGCTCAGTACGAATGGACGCGCCACAACTGTGGCTTCATGGTCCTTGATGAACTCGCCCGCCGTGCGGGGCGTGAAGTGCGGACGCGGGAGTGCCAGTCACTGACCACGCGAGTGCGCGTCGGCGGTGTCGAGGCGCTGTTGGCTAAGCCGCAGACCTTCATGAACCTGAGCGGCGTCGCGGTTGCCGCGCTGTTTGCCAAATACGAGGTCGAATCGGCGGCGTCGGTGCTCGTCATCAGTGATGAAATTGCGCTGCCGTTCGGCCGCATCCGCATCAGGCGCGAGGGGAGCGCCGGCGGGCATAACGGCCTCAAGTCGGTGATCGCCGAACTCAGGACACAAGCCTTCCCGCGCGTGCGGCTGGGGATTGCGCCCGATCACCCGATCCAAGATGCGTCGGCTTTCGTCTTGGCTGAATTCCCCCACCGTGATCGTGAGGCGCTCTCCGAGATGGTCGGGCGCGCGGCCGACGCGGTCGAAGTTATTTTGACAACGGGCATCGCCGGGGCGATGGCCAAATATAATTGAGACGGGGCGACGGGGCGACAGGGGGACGGGGCGAAGGGGCGAAAGATTGTTTCTCGCCCCGTCTCCCCGTCTCCCCGTCTCCCCCTCGCTTCCTCGCTCCTTGCTCGGTCGGCCGCAGCCGCCGGGCTCTAACATCCATAAGGAGGGTTGATTGAGAACCTACGAAGTGATGTTCATCGCGGCGCCGAATACCGCCGACGATGACCTCCGCAAACTGACCTCGCAGCTGGAAACCGTCGTCGCCGACCAGGGCGGCCAAGTCACCAAAACTGACATCTGGGGACGCCGCAAACTCGCCTACCGGATCGGCAAGTTTGATGAAGGCATCTACACGCTGCTCAATATCGAAGGCAGCGGGCGCGAGATTGCCGAAGTCGAACGCCGCCTGCGGGTGAGCGACCTGGTGCTTCGCCACGTCTCAGTCCGCACCGATGAGGACCTCCGTCGCGCCGAGAAGATGAAGTCGCGTCGCAAGACAACCGGCGCGCCGCGCCCCGTCGAAGACCTCGACGAGAACCTCGAACTCGGAGACGAGGAGGGCGTGGGGTAGGAGGCAGTTCTTCTGCCCGAGCGAGTAACCGAAGGGCGTTTCGTGCGTGATGGGACCGGAGGAGCGCCAAGGGGGCTATTCCACGAATTAAATCTGAGGACAAGAGTATGCCAAGAAGAAATGAGTTCAATGACCGCGGTGGGCGCGGCGATAAAGATGACAAGCTGGGCCGCGGCAACCGCCCGATCATGGGTGGGATGCGCCGCCGCCGCAGTTGCCGCCTGTGCGCCGAGAAGATCGACCATATCGATTTTAAAGACGTGAAATTGCTGCAGTCGTTTGTGCCTGAGCGCGGCAAGATCATGCCGCGCCGCATCTCCGGCACCTGCGCACTGCACCAGCGCAAGCTCAACGAAGCGATCAAGCGCGCGCGCAACATCGCGCTCCTTCCCTACACGACAACTTAAAAGATCAGGAACCGGGGAGTGGCCTTCCAGGTTCCTGATGATGGAGTAAGAACGATGGCGATGATGGAGCTTTTACTACGCGAAGACATCGACAACCTCGGCGCGCGCGGTGACTTGGTCAAAGTGCGCCCCGGTTACGGGCGCAACTACTTGCTGCCCCGCGGCCTCGCCGTGCAGGCGACGCCGGCCAACGTGAGGCAGATCGAACAGCAGCGCCGCGCCTTGCTCAAGAAGACGGCCGCCGAGCGCGAGACGGCCGAGCAGCAGGCTGAACTGGTGAAGGAAGTCACGCTCGAGTTTGCGCGGAAAGTGGGCGAGCACGGCCTGCTCTACGGCTCGGTCACTTCACTCGACATCGCCGAAGCGCTCGCCGCGCGCGGCTACGAGATCGACCGCAAGCGCATCAACCTGCGTGAGCCGATCAAGGAGGTCGGCGATTACGAGGTCCCGGTTAAGCTGCACCGCGAGGTCACGGCCAACCTGAAGGTCGTGGTCAAGAAAGAGGAAGAGCCGGCTGGTTAGTGGTTAGTGGTCAGTGGTCCGTGGTCAGTGGTCCTGCGTTCTCGGTCAAAGATGTTTCTTCATCAACGACTGACCACGGACCACGGACTGAAATTATTTCTTCAATGGATTCATCGGCATCCGCCTCAAGCGCCCGGCCGCGGCTTGTGTGTGCTTGACCTTCTGCATAAGATGAGGGCGGAGTGGAGAGCCACGAGGCTCACACTCCGCCATTTTCTTGCTCATCGGCCCGGCAACGTATCGGGGAGCCAGCCGGCTGGAACTGCGATGAGCGCAGCGCGTGACTAACTGCTACTACGAAAAAGGCGAGAGCGATGGCGAAACCAGCCACCGGCGGAGACTTCACCCTCGAAAAATCCCTGCCCAGCAACGTCGAAGCTGAGCGCTCGATCCTCGGCGCGGTCTTGCTCGACAACCAGACGATCAACCAGGCAGCCGAGCGGCTCAAGCGCGAGGACTTCTTCCTCGAATCGCACCGCCGCATCTACGAGAAGATGCTCTACCTCTCGGAGCAAGGCCGCGCCATCGACCCGATCACGCTGCAAGAGGAGCTGCGGCGCGCGGGCGACCTCGACCTCATCGGCGGGCCGGCCTACATCGCGGCGCTGATCGACGGCGTGCCGCGCTTCTCGAACATCGACAACTACAGCCAGATCGTCAAAGGCAAGTCGATCCTGCGCCGCCTGATCCAGACCACCAACCAGATCATGTCGACCTGCTTCGACGCCGAGGAGGAGCCGGAGGTAATCCTCGACCAGGCCGAGCGCGCGATCCTCGCCATCGCCGAGGACCGCATCCGCCAGGGTTTCGTCCCGGTTAGCGAGGTTGCCCACAAGCAGCTCGAATACATCGAGGAGATCGCCGGCCGCGAGCAGTTGATTACGGGCATCGCGACCGGCTTCCGTGACCTCGATTACATGACCTCGGGCCTTCAGCGCGGAGATTTAGTCATCATTGCGGCGAGGCCCTCGGTAGGCAAGTGCCTCTCGGCTGACAGTGAGATCGTGCTGGCTGATGGCGGGGTCGCGACCATCGAAGAAATCTACCGCCAAGGCCGGGCCAGGCTGCTGACCTTAAATAATCGCTGGAGGTTTGAGCCCACATCCCCTTCTGCTTTTGTCGATGATGGGCAAAAGCCGGTCTTTCGGGTGACGACTCGCCTCGGGCGGGTCGTCGAGTCAACACTCTCACACCCCTTCCTCACTCTTGACGGTTGGCGGCCGCTGATGGAGTTGAGGCCGGGCCATAAGCTTGCCGTCCCGCGACGGATCAACATTTTCGGCAAGCTGCGGATCCGCGACTGCGAAGTTAAATTACTGGCCTACTTGATCGGCGACGGGTGCTTGACCAAAACCAGCCCTGAATTTACTAACAGCGATCCTGTTTTGCAGGCGGACTTTTCTGCTGCCGTTTCCGGGTTCCCCGGCGTCATGGCGCGGATGAGGCTGTCTTCGACTCGTGCCCCTTCGCTCCGGGTGACTAGGGACCGCGATTTCATCAAAACCCAGCGGGATGCTTTTGCCCAAGCGTTGCGTTCCCTACTTAAATCACGGCCCCGGGGGACCAGTCGCCAACTGGCCTTGAGGCTCAAAGTTGATGCCAGCCTGATTGATGCCTGGCAGCACGGAATCTGCGTGCCGAATCAGGAAATGTTCGGCGCCGTTTGTGAGTTCCTCAAAGTGGAACCGGAAGACTTATCGTCATCGGCTTTTGCCCTCTTCCGGTGGCAGAATAAAAATCCAGTCACGGCCTGGCTCCAGGAGCACGGCTTATGGGGCAAAGGAGCCCACGAGAAGACAGTCCCGCCACTGATTTTCAAGCTGCGTCGCGATCAGGTGGCGCTCTTTCTCAATCGCCTGTTCGCGACTGACGGGTGGGCTTCAGTCTCGGGCACAGGAGCTACTGAGATCGGGTATACGACAGTCAGTGAGAGGCTCGGCCGGCAGCTTCAGCACCTCTTGCTTCGCTTTGGCATCATTGCCTCCTTGCGGCGGAGGTCCGTGACCTACTTGGCTGAAAAGAGGTGCGCCTGGTCTTTATCAATCACGCACGCCGATTCAATCCGCACCTTTGCCGCAGAAGTCGGAATCTTGGGGAAAGAGGCTGCACTAGCGCGAGTGCTGGCTGCGCTGGATGAGAGGCATAACCGCCCGAGTCTCGACACGCTGCCCCAGGAGATCTGGGAGCGATTAGCCACTGCCAAAGGGCAACCATCTTGGGGATCGCTCGCGCGGCAAGCCGGGATTAAGGGGCACACTAACATCCACGTCGGGAGGCGGACGCTCTCTCGCCCCCGTCTATTAGCCATGTCCCAGGTCTTGCGGGATCAGTCGCTACGCGACTTGGCCACGAGTGAGGTCTACTGGGACGAAATCGTCGCCATTGAGCCGGTGGGCTATAAACAGGTTTATGATCTGACCATTCCGGAGACCCATAACTTCGTCGCTAATGACATCTGCGTGCACAACACGGCCTTCTGCCTGAATATCGCGCAAAACGCCGCGATGACGCCGCAGCACCACGGCGAGAAAGCCATCGTCGGCATTTTTTCGCTGGAGATGAGTAAGGAACAACTCGTCCAGCGGCTGCTCTGTTCACAATCGCGCTTGGACGCGCACCGGCTGCGCACCGGCATGCTCAGCAAGGATGATTGGCGCCGCCTCGCGCTCGGGGTGAGCGAACTGGCCGAAGCTCGCATCTTCATCGATGATACCCCTGGCATCTCGGTGCTGGAGATGCGCGCCAAGGCGCGGCGGTTGAAGAACGAGCAGCACCGGCTGGACCTGCTCATCATTGACTACTTGCAACTGATGAGCGGCCGCGGGCGCGTCGAGTCACGCCAGCAAGAGGTCTCGCAAATCTCGCGTGAGTTGAAGGGGCTGGCGAAAGAGTTGAACGTCCCGCTCATTGCGTTATCACAGCTCTCGCGTGCGCCTGAAGCGCGAACAGACCATCGCCCGCAATTGGCGGATTTGCGTGAATCAGGCTGTCTGGCTGGAGAGAGCCTCATTACCTTGGCCGATAGCGGGGCGCAGGTGACGATCCGAGACCTGGCGGGCCAATCGGGTTTTGCTGTTTGGGCCTTGAACGAAGAGACCTTGAAGCTGGAGCGGGCCACCGTCAGCAGGGCTTTCTCAACGGGCATTAAGCCGGTCTTTCGCCTGACCACGCGGCTGGGCCGTTCGATCCGCGCCACGGCGAATCATAAGTTCAGGACTTTCGCGGGGTGGAAGCGGTTGGATGAATTGAAACTTGGAGAGCGGCTGGCGCTGCCGCGTTCGCTGAGTAGCCCCTCTACGCAATCAATGACCGATGCTGAACTCGGCCTGCTTGGGCACCTCATCGGAGACGGTTGCACTCTACCTCGCCACGTGATTCAGTACACGACCAGGGAAAAAGACTTAGCCGAGTTGGTGGCGTCTCTGGCCGCCGCGGTCTTCGGCGATGAAGTGGCGCCGCGCATCAAGCAGGAGCGCACCTGGTATCAGGTCTATTTGTCATCAACCCGCTGTCACACTCACCACGTCCACAGCGCCGTTGTCGAATGGCTGATGGGGCTGGGCATTTGGGGGCTGCGGTCGTATGAAAAGCGAATCCCACACAAAGTCTTTGAGCAGCCGCAATCGGCGGTCGCAACTTTTCTAAGGCATTTGTGGGCCACGGATGGGTGCATTCGTTTGAAGCCCGGCTTTTATGCTCCTGCCGTTTACTATGCAACGAGCAGCGAAGCGCCAGCACGAGGTGTTCATTCGCTTCTGTTGCGCTTAGGGATCAATGCTTGGTTGAGGCGTAGACCGCAACCCGGAAAGGGACGGGACCAATATCATGTCGCCTTAACCGGTAAGTTTGACTTGGAGCAGTTCGCTAAGCAGGTGGGAGCCGTGGGTGGATATAAGAGCCGGTCTTTGAAAGATGTAGTGACTTACTTACAAGATCGCCAAGCGAACACCAACAGAGATGTGATCCCGAACCTATTCTGGCAGGAAATGGTTGTCCCTGCGATGCGGGATTCTGGCCTGACTACTCGTCAAATGATGGCTGGTATTCACACCACATATTGTGGCACCCGACTCTACACGCAGAATGTCAGCCGTGCGCGCGCTCTGCGAATTGCTCAAACTGTCCATTCCGAGCCGCTGACTAGATTAGCACAAAGTGATGTGTATTGGGACCAGGTCATTAGTATCCAAGCCGAGGGCGAGGCCGAAGTCTACGACTTGACGGTTGAGAAATTACATAACTTCGTGGCCAATGATGTTTTAGTTCACAACTCGATCGAGCAGGACTCAGATGTCGTGATGTTCATCTACCGCGAAGACGTTTATAATCCGGAGACTGAAAAGCAGAACATCGCCGAGATCATCATCGGCAAGCAGCGCAACGGCCCCATCGGCAAAGTCGAACTCGTCTTCTTGAAGACGCTCACACGCTTCGAGAATAAAGCATACGAATGAGGCGGATGGCGATGGCCCGCCTTCCGCCGAGTTGTACATGGCTCAACTGACCAATCAGCGCCCGACCTGGGCTGAAATTTCACTCGCCTCGCTCGCCCACAATTACCGCACGATCAAGAGCTATGTCGGCGAGAAGGTGCAAGTCATGGCCGTCGTCAAAGCCAATGCCTACGGGCACGGGGCGGTGGAGTGCGCCCGCACGCTCGAAGATGCGGGTGCGGATTGGTTCGGGGTTGCCTTGGTCGAAGAGGGCGCCGCTTTGCGCGAGGCCGGAATCAAACGTCCGATCTTCTGCCTCAGCGGGTTCTGGCGCGGGCAGGGCGAGGCCATGATCGCCTATGAGCTGACGCCCGCGCTTTTCCGCCTGGAGGCGGCCGAAGAGTTGGATGCTCGGGCGAGCGCGGCCGGGCGCACAGTCAGCTTTCATCTGAAGGTGGACACGGGAATGGGCCGGCTCGGGGTCGCGGTGGCGGAGGTGGCGGAGTTCGCCCGCGCGCTCAAGCGGTTTACGCGCCTCAAACTTGATGGCTTGCTGACGCACTTCGCCGAGGCCGACGCGCTCGAGTCTGATTACACCGAGGCTCAGATCGTGCAGTATTGCGAGGCATTGCGTGCGCTGCACGAGATCGGCTTAGCGCCGACCTACCAGCACCTCGCCAACAGCGCCGGCATTCACGCCCACCGGAGCGCGTGGGGGAATCTGGTGCGCGCGGGCGCGACGCTCTACGGCCTGACGCGGGACGTGCTGGCGCCGGTCCCCGAAGCCTTCGCCGTGCGGCCGGTGATGTCGCTCCACTCGCGGGTGATCTTTCTGAAGACGGTCCCGGAAGGGACCTCGCTGGGCTACGGCCGTACCTTCACCACTACGCGCGAGAGCCGCGTGGCGACGCTGCCGGTCGGCTACGCTGACGGGCTCCGGCGGGCCCACTCGAATAACGGGCGCGTGATCATCCGCGGCCACTTCGCCCCCGTCGTCGGGCGAGTGAGCATGGACCTCACGCTCGTTGACGTGACCGACGTGCCGGGTGTGGCGCTCGGGGCTGAGGCGGTCTTGATGGGGGAACGTGACGGGCTGCGCATCTCGGCGGAGGACCTCGCTGAGCAGGTCGGCACGATCTCGTATGAAATTGTCTGCGGCGTGTCGGCCCGCGTGCTGCGCGTCTACGTGCGTTGAGCTGAGACTGTCAATCTGATGAAGCATGGTGAGTGTGGCGGCCACTCCACACCTCCGAGTGGGACTGGAAGATTTTACCTCTGGGCGCCTATGACATTACTCACCGCAGGTCGAGCGAGTGCTTATTGACCACATCCGAATACGTCTGGTAGCCGCCGCTCCCATACTCCTTGACCAGGCTCTCCATCGTTTGCAGCAGTTGAGTGCTGTAATAGCCCGGCACTGATTGCGGGTGCGAGTACCCGTAGCCGCCGCTGAAGTAGCTGCGGATGATCACGCTCCGGTCGTCGCGCGGCAACTGCTTGACGTTCTCGGCGAAGCGGTCGAAGCTGCCTTCGCGCATGAGGTAGAACTCGACGTTCGAGGTGTAGAACGCGGAGACGCGCTCGCCGCGCTCGGCGAGGAGGCGGCCGATGGCCACTAGCGCGTGGTCGCCGGCGAGGTTGCCGACGACGGGGATGATCAGATTGCGCTCTTCCAGCGACTTGAGGAACTGGAAGTCGTCTTCGTTCGCCAGGTAATTCGCCTGGCGGCCGGTCAGGTCTTTCTCCAGCAGCAGGTCGCGATAGGTCGGATAGTAGGGTCGCGGCCCCCGGTTGCGGCTCGTGAAGCGGAGGTCGAGGCCGGAGTCGAAGAAGCTCGTGTGAATGTGGCCGATGGTCTCTAGCTCCGAGGCGGTGAGCGGCAGGCCGAAGCTTTTCGCCTTCGCCCGAATGGCCTTCTCGGTTGCCGCGAAGAGGTCGCGCCGCGCCGGGGTCTTGTCGAGATACTCGACCAACTGCTGGACGCTGCGCTGGTCCCACTGCCGCAGGTTGTCCGGGACGGGCTTGCCGAAGAGCAGACAGAGGTACTCCAGACGGTTGCGCGAGAGGGCGAAGAGGGATTTGAAGAGGAAGTGCTGGAGCAGATTGTCGCGCCGGATGTCGATGATGAAGGCGAGGTGCGGCCGGATTTGGGCGATGTAGGAGAAGTTCTGGTCCGGGCCGACGCCGATGTAGGCGCCGCCGGTGACTTGCATCTTCCTCAGCCGGCCTAAGACGTGGAGGTAAGAGGCCTCGTTCGAGATCAGGTTGTCGGTGTCGAAGTACCCGCCCGGCTCGGAGAGGCGCTCGATCAGGCCGGCGAAGTTCGATTCTGCTTTCGCCCGGCCGGCGGTCTTGGTTGACTCAAGGTCACCGGAGGAGGGCTGCTGCCCCTGGCCGGGCCGACTCTGATGTCTGAGCGTGTGTGGCGAGGCCGCGAAGAACAGGATGACGATGAGCAAAATGGGTCTGTACATCATTCCCTCCAAATAGCAGCAACCGTCTGGTGATCGATTCAAGACAGTGGTTGATCAATTACCTTTCTCCCTGCTTCGGCGATCACATCCAGGAGCAGGTCCAGGTCCTTCTCCTCCGTCCGGAAGTTGACGATGCAGGCCCGCAGCACGAGCCGCCCGTGCAGTTCGGTGCTCGTGAGAAAGACCTGCCCTTCGTGCTGTACGACCTCCAGGAGGCGGCGGTTGAGGCTGTCGAGGTCGCGCCGGCCGGGCGGGGCATAGCGGAAGCAAGTGACACTCAACGGCCCGGCCGCCACCATCTCGAAATCCTCGCGACGCTCAATGCGTTCTTGGAGCGCTCGCGCGAGGGCCACGTCGCGCGTAATGAGCTGGCGGTAGCCTTGCTCACCGATCTGCTGGAGCGTCAGCCACAGCTTGAGCGCTTTGAACCCGCGTGACTGCTGCGGGCCGAATTCCGCGAACCAGGGGAGCGCCCGGTCGTCCCGCAAGTAGGGCGGGACGACGCTGAAGGTGTTGCGCATCGCCAGCGCGTCCCGCACGAAGACGCAGCCGCATTCGACGGGCACGTAGAGCCATTTGTGCGGATCCACCGCCAGGCTGTCGGCCCGCTCCATCCCGCGATAGAGCCCTTCGGTTTGTTTGGCCAACACGCCGAATCCGCCGTAAGCCCCATCGACGTGAAACCAGAGTCGCTCTTCTTCACAGAGGTCGGCAATCGCGTCGAGCGGGTCGATGGCGCCGGTGTTGACGGTGCCGGCGCTGGCCGCGACGCAGACCGGGCGCAGGCCCGCCTTGCGGTCAGCTTTGATTTGGGCCTTCAGGAGGCTGACCTCCAGGCGGTAATCGGCATCGACCGGAATCTGGTGCAAATAATGATGGCCCAGTCCGAGTAACTCCACGGCCTTTTGCAGGCAGCTATGCCCCTGGTTGGAAGTGTAGACCACCATCGGCGCCGCCTCCGCCTGCACGCCATGAACGCGGACATCCCCTTGTGCCTTCACCGTGCGCATGACAGCGAGGGCGATCAGGTTGGCGACACTGCCGCCGCTGGCCAGGATGCCGCCGCTGTCGGCGGGATAGCCGACCAATGCCTTCAGCCAGTTGAGCACCGCGTGTTCGACGTAGGTCGCCGCGTGGTCGCCCCCCGCCACGCTGGAGTTCAGGCCGGCCGCCAGCAACTCTGCCAGCACGCCGAGCGGCGCCGGCGGGGAATTGACCCAGGCGAAAAAGCGCGGGCTGGAATTGCCCAAGGGGTAGGGGAGAATGTCGCGGGCGACTGTTTCTATCAACTCAGCCGGATCACCTTCCCCCGCGGGCAGCGGCTGGTGGAGCAACCGCTGCCGCAATTCATCCGGCAAAGGGCGGCGAGCAGGCGCCTCTCGGGCCGCGGCTAATTGCTCGGCCAGGAGGTCAATGGCGCGGTAGCCGAGTTCTCGAAATTGATCCGGTGAGAGGTCGAGCATGGGTTGTCCTTCAGTGTCTGGAGAGGGTGTGTTAGTAGCCCTCCTCACGGTCGGGCGACTGACACGTTCTCGCCCACGCCCGACACCTTCCAGATCAACTCGTCAGGCCAATGATTCTTGAGCAGGAACGGCAAGTACTCGCGCTCCCCTTTCAAGTACACCCCGAGGAAGGCCACGCTGTAGGAGTTGATCATCTCATAGGTCTTCTCCATCGAGGTGAACTGAAACGGCTCTTTCGTCTCGCGCCGCGTGCCGGGGCCGACGCCGTCGCCGAAGCTCTGATTGATTTTGAACATGTCCGTGAACGAGTAGTGGCCGCCGTTCTTCAGCTCGAAGAGGAATGACGGGCCGGTGTGCTTCGCGTGGTGCTCGCGGACGCGGGCGTTGCCGGCCTCTTTGATGGTCGTGTCCTCAGAACCAATCATGCGCAAGGATGGCACCGCCAAGTTGGTATGGTCCGGCGGGGCGCCCGACATCGCGAGCACCGCTTTGAAGCGCGGGTCAGCGTCCGCCACCGTAATCGAGGTCATCGAGCCGAACGACATCCCCGCGGCGCAGACCGCCGAGAGGTCCAGCTTCCCGGCGAAGCGACTGTCGGCGCCTTGATTCCAGAGCGTCATCTGGTCGAGCAGGAAGCTCAGATCTTTCGGCCGGTCAACCGCCGAGTGCGCGCGCTCCGCGGCCTGGTAAGGGATCATCTTGCCTTTGATGATCGTCAGTCGCGCGTTCCCGGTGTGGTCGGCCGAGATGATCACGTAGCCGTGAGAGGCCAGGTAGTCGCACCAGAAGGTGTTCTGATGGCGGGTGCCGCCGTTGCCGTGCGAGAAGACGATGAGCGGGAACTTGCCCTCGCGGATGCGCGCGTCGCGGACGGCGTAATTCCAAAACGTCCGATCGACCTCCGCGGCCGGCATCTTGTAGGCCAGCTTCAAGAGCGCGTCCAACTCCGGCGTCACGCCGCCGGGAATGAAGTTCGAGTATTTGTTCTTGGGCAGGTTCCGCGCCTCATCCGTGGCCGGGTACCAGATTTCGGTGACCAGAGTGCGCGGCTCTTTAGTGAACGCGTCGGTGCGGCTGTGGTCGACCAAGACGGTAGTCGTCACCCCGACCGGGTACGGTCCCATGGAGAGGGGGTCCGAGACTTTGGTTGAAGCCGCCATCGGCCCAAGGGGTAGTGTGACGGTCAAGGCCAGCAGCAGACTGCTGGCGAGGGCCATGATTCGGGATCGGTTCATCGGCTATACTCCTCCTCTGAGCGCGGCAATGAAATTCAGTGGCGTAGCGCGAGTCTAATTCTTTTCTCGGGTAAGCTCAACCGGGCGGGAGTGGGTGTGAGGGGGAACTTGGCCGGAGACTTGAAGCGGAAAGAGGCCCGCCTCGGATTGGCAAATCTCCCGCCATGTGGGATATATTCCTCTGGCATTGCGAGCTGAGCAGAGAGTCCCTCAATTACGATAAGGAGGATTGATGAGATCCAAGCATAACTCGTCCGGCCGGTCGTCCACTGATCGGAAGAAATCGCCGTCGGCTTCCGTCCATACTTTAGCCATCGACATCGGCGGGACCGGACTGAAAGCCTCGGTCCTCAACCCCGAGGGCGAGATGGTGACGGAGCGCGTCCGCGTCGAAACCCCGCACCCCTGCCCTCCCGAAGTGATGCTCGAAACCTTGAGCAAACTGGTCGCGCCGCTTCCGGCCTACAGCCGCGTCTCGGTCGGCTTCCCCGGCGTAGTCAGGAAGGGGAAGATCATCACGGCGCATAACCTCGGTGAAGACGCCTGGAAAGGGTTTGACCTGGCCGATGCCTTGACCCGGCAACTGGGCAAGCCGGCCCACGTTTTGAACGACGCCGAGATGCAAGGCTACGGCGCGATGAAAGGCGAAGGGGTCGAACTGGTGATCACGCTCGGCACCGGCGTCGGCTCGGCGCTGTTCGAAGACGGCCAGCTTGCCCCGCACCTGGAGATCGCCCACCACCCCTTTCGTAAAGGTGAGACCTATGAAGAGCAACTGGGCATCAAGGCGCTCCGCAAGATCGGCAAAAAGAGATGGAACCGCCGGCTGCAACGGGCGATCAAGGCGCTCCGGGTGCTGACCAACTTCGACCACCTCTACCTCGGCGGCGGCAACGCCTCGAAGGTCCACTTCGAGTTGCCCCCCGAGATTACGATCATCTCGAACGAATCCGGGATGAAGGGCGGCATCTGGCTCTGGCGGGAGCATCGGTCCACGAAGTAACACGAAGGAGCACGAAGAAACGGCGTTTGGAGTACCGGCTTCAGCCGGGCTTTTCGTTGCCCAAAGCCAAAGCCCGGCTGCAAGCCGGTACTCCGAACCCACTACATTTAGTGGCGCTCGACGCTGGCGGCGTGCTCCTTGGGCTGAATCGAGAGGATGATCGGCTGAGCCGGGAATTCGGATCGCTGCGGCGAGGTGGTCTCGATCCGGCCGACGACGAAGATCGGCTGCTCGAGTTTGCGGACCCACGGCTGGACGTCGAGCAAGAATTTCTGCGTCGTCTCCTTCTCCGTGATCAGCACGCCGTTGAGCCCCACGTCCTTGACGATCACGCCCGGCGGCAGGTTCCGCACTTCAATCGGCACGCGGCCGCCGAATCCGCGCAGCCGCGTGATCTTCACCGTGACGGATGCCTGGCCGCCCGGTTCGATGACCACCCGCGGCGGGTCGGACCAGACGGCGAGTTCGGCCGGCGGCGCCACTGAAGCCAGGCTGATCCGCTCCTCAGTCTTGAACTCGCGCGCCAGTTTCTGACCGCCCACTTGAGCCACACCTTGCACGCGGAGCGGGAAACTGCCCGAAGCAGTGCTGGCGGCCGAGAGCAAAATCACGGTCGAGACTTGGCCCGCCGGGATGAGACCGGTCGTCGCGGCGAACCCTGCGGGCAGGCCCAACAGTTTCACTTCGATGTCCCCGTCAAACCCATCGATCCGCGAGGCTGTGACGTTGATCGGCAGTTGCCCGGCCTTCGGCACATTCGGGTTTTCGGGATCGACCGCCAACATGAAATCAGGCGCCGGCTCGCGCACGGTCAGGCGGTAGGCGAAGCGCTCGCTGGCGAGTCCACGCACGTCGCGGATGCGCACGACGTACTCGCCGTCAGCCGGCGCCGTGAAGTTCAGCCGCGAATCTTTGCCATACATCGGCCCGCCATCGTCGTTGCGGTAGTAAAGCGTTACGACCGGCAGGCCGTTCGAAGGGAAGTGGGTGCCGGGCGGATGGATCGAGACTTTGTAGACGGGCGTGTTGACCGCGTGAGTTTCGGGCGTCGTGTCCTCGAAGCCGATGCGCTGGCCGCCGAAGCCCTTAAAAAGCATGTCCTCGTCAGGCGTCTTCGGCAGGACATCGACTTGGAGGAGTTCATTGCCGATCAACAGATAATCCTCGGGCTGGATCCCGTTCCACGACAGGATGCGGATGCCGCGCCGCACAGAGTCGGGATCGTTGAGCGTGACTGACGTCTCCAGCAGACAGCGCAGCGTCGCCCGCGGGACCGGCTGGCCCTTCGCGTCGAAGACTTCGATGATCGAATCGAGCGGCGAGCCGAGGCGTTGCGCTGCCACCTCCAAAATCAAATGCTGGCCCTGGCGGGCGGTGAAGCGGTAGTAATCCTCGACGGGGCGAGGGAGCGACGGGGCGACGGGGCGACGGGGCGACGGGGCGAAGTGGGAAGATGAGACATCTTCTCGCCCTGTCGCCCCGTTGTTCCCTTGCCCCGTCGCCCCGTCCCAAATCTTCCCGTTGATCGTCACCGGGAGAGCGACCGGCTGGGCGGTTGAGAAAGAGTTATTGGTTCCGTTCTCGACAATCTCAGGGTAGCGGCCCACCGCTACGCGCACCGCATTGAGCGATTCACCCGGCGCCGAGTTCAGCCTGAGCAGCGTGGTCTCATCCCAGGCCGCACTCGCCGGGGCCGTCAGCTTCACGCGGCCGGCCCCCAGATTGAAGCCCGTGACCGCCACTTCGCTCGTCGTCCCTTGCTTGACTCCGAGTGGAAAGGCGCTCGTCACGTAGGGGAACTCGCCGACATTCAGCCGGTAGCCGTATTGCCCTGCCCGCCCCTGGTGTTCGAGGTCGGTGATCCGGATGACGTACTCGCCGTCGTGCTGGAAGGTGTAACCGAGCAGGGAATCGCGCCGCCCGTCGAAATCGTTATTCGAGGCCAGCTCTTTGCCACCGGCGTCCGTCAAGGTCAGCACCGAGTCGAGCCTTGAGCCGAGGGCCGCGGCGACGACTTCGAAGACGACCTGCTGGCCGGCTTTGGCGGTGAACTTGAAATGGTCGGCGTCACCCATCGAGCGCATCTCGCCCACGATGGTGGTCGGCAGCGTGACCTCTTGCGCCTCGGCGAGTGAATCGTTCGTCTCGCGCTCCATCGTCTCGGGCAGCGCCCCGATCACGATCCGGCCCATGTTGGTCGTGCCGAGCGGTGTCTTGAGGCGATAGCCGTAGAAGCCCAAGGGCGCGTCGGGCGCGATGGTCGCCTCGATGGTGAGCCGGTTGATGGTCGCCTTGTCAATGATCAGCGCCCCCGTCTGACCTTCGGCGAGCCGCGGCTTCTCGCGCGGCTGTTCTGCATTGGACGTAATCCGGGAGGCGATGCCGGGCTTGCTCCACAGGACTTCACTCGCGCCGCCGAGGTTGATGCCGTTGACGGTGAAGACGACGGTTGTGCCGCGCCTCGCGCCTGACGGCGTGATGGAGGCGATCGAGGGCGGCGCCACCTGAGCTTGCGCCATCGTGGCGGCGGCGAAAAAGAGCGAAACGAGAAATAACAATTGCTTTTTCATCTTCATCTCCTCATGCCTGGGAGCGCACGCTTCCAGCGTGCCAGGCTTGCTCAACAGATCTGCTGGAGATCAATCGGCGCGTCCCCAAGAGTCAGCACGCTGGAAGCGTGCGCTCCCAGGCGTATCGAAGCCCACGCTTTACTTAACTGGTGCCGCTTTCCCAGTGGCCAGGTCATAGCTCGTCACCGACCCATCATAGCGTCCGGCCACCAACCGTTTGCCGTCGGGGCTGAAGGCGAGCGCGAAGACCCAGTCCGGTTGGCGGTCAAAGACCCGCACTTCATTCAGTGTCGCCGCGTCCCACAGCTTGATGGTTTTGTCCGCCCCAGTCGAAGCCATCATCTGCCCGTCGGGGGAGAAGACGAGCTGGTTGATCGCGTCCTCGTGCGCAATCAGTGCGCGCAGTTGTTTGCCCTCGCCCTCGCCCAGCTCCCAGACGCGGATAGTGCGGTCAGCCCCGGCGGCGGCAATCCGCTTGCCTGAAGGGTGGAAGGCGACGGTATTGAGGCCGTCGAGCGCATCGCTGAGCGTGTAGAGCCGTTGGCCCGTGGCCACGTCCCAGACCTTCACCGTGCGGTCGGCCGAGGCCGAGGCCAGCCGCTTGCCGTCGGGGCTGAAGGCGAGGCCGAAGACGGCATCGGTGTGATCCTTGAGCGTCTTGACCTCTTGGCCTGTCGCCGCGTCCCAGAGCTTGATCAAACGGTCGTAGCTGCCGGTGGCGAGCTGCGTCCCGTCGGGGCTGAAGGCGACGGCAAAGATGTTGTCGCGGTGGCCGCGGATCGTGCGCAGCTCTTGGCGGTCCGCGACGCTCCAGATTTTCACTTCGCCGAACTGCGCCGGATTGCCGCCGGCCGCGGCCAGCCGCTTGCCGTCGGGGCTGAAGGCCAAAGCCCGCACCTGGTTTGCGTGGCCGATGAGCTTGACCTCGGCCCCACCGCCTGGGTAGCCGATCAGTTCGACCTCTTGATAACTGCCGATGGCGATCAATGTGCCGTCGGGCCGGAAGGCGAGGCTGCTGACCGCGGCGTGGACCGGGACGGTCGGCTTGATCTCAGGGATGTTGGGCTTGCTGGTTTCTTCGACTCTCTTCGGCTCTTCCTTCATTGCGGGGCCGGATGGCCCCGGCGCTCCGGCATCGATCCAGTCTTTGATGACCTTGATCTCTTCCGGGCTGAGCTTGTCGCCGAGCGGCATCTGGGGCGTGAGAGTGCCCTCCAGCATCTTCACCAAGCGGCTCTCGGCGCTCTTGCCGGGAACGACGGCCGGGCCATGCTTGCCGCCATTCATCAATGCCTCGAAGCTCTCAAGATTGAGTCCTCCTGATCTGGTGGTGTGATTGTGGCAGGGCGCGCACTTATCTTGGAAGAGCGGCTCGACCGTCTTGGTGTAGCTCACCTTATCTTGCGAGGCCCCGGCTGAAAAAGTGAGCAGGCTAAGCACGAGGATAGCAGCCATGCCTAACCCGGCACTGATCACTCGTCGTAGTCGGTGGCGACCGGGCAAGCTGATAGCGCTTGATGCGGTGTTCAATCGATTGTTCGCCTTCAAGCTCAGCATCAGTGATTGAAGATAGGCTGGCCGTGAAAGTATCACGACGATCCTATGGGCTGGTAGATGCGGCGTAACTCATCCAGCGTTTTCACGCGCTCCAGGCCCGCGGTGATTTCCTCCAAAACTGCGATGTCTGTGAGCGCGGTGATTTCCGGCAGCAAGCGCAAGCCGGCTTCCCCAAATTTCAACTTGAGTCCTAGTTTAATCGCTGCCAGTAACCCTTTCTTCAGGCCAATCCGTTCGACGCTCGTGATATATGGCATCCGCTTCTCCTCTTCATATTGGTGCAACTCGCGCCAGAGATTATCTTCCATCTCTTCCGGCAGCCGCATCAACCAATCGATGAAACGAAACAGCCGGAGGACGTCTTCTTTGCTGTATTGGCGCTCGTACAGGCGCCGCACCAACCGCAGCTTCCATCCATACCGGCTCTTATCATCGCGCCGCGTCGCCTGGGTTTTCAAGTGCGCCATGACCACGACCGCGAACGGGTTGTTACTCGCTTCCAGCTCTGCCCAGCGCCGCCGGTAATCCAACAGCTTGACCACCGGAAAACGGAAGGCCACCGAGCAGCCCCATAACCCATAGCCGAACCGCTTCGGCCGCCAACGCGCCTGCTCGTCGCTGAGCACGGCCAAGCTGACCACGATGCGCTGATAGCGGTCATAGAGCCGATAATTATAGGTATACATCCGCCGCTCGAAGTCGGCCTCCTTCTGGCCTTGCACTTCGAGATGCACCAGCACCCAGGCCTCCGCGCCGCCGTCGCGCCAGACCTGCGCCAGCTTGTCCACGACCCGCCGCCCGACCTCCGCCTCGCGCGTGACTTGCTGGAGTTCCTTGTCCAGGAACTGGTAGCCACGCCCCCAATCAATCTCACGCGAGGCGGCCGGAAAGAAAAAATCCATGAACTCGCGGAAATAGCTCTCGATGACCTCCTTCCACGGGCTGTCATAATCATCGTTGGACATCGAGAGGGAACCGCTCCGGCCGCTTCAATGGTTGAATAAGAATTCTTTGCTCGTGAGCACGGCCCAGACCAGGTCTTCGACCGCCTGCCGCCGCGCCGCCTGCAAATCCTTGGCCTCTTTCGCCGCCTCTTTCGTTTCAGTCATCGCCGCGAGCAGCCCCGCCACTTCTTCTTTATTCGGCGGCCGGCTGAGCGCCGAAAGGTATAGATGATCGATCAACATCTCGTCCGAGACACCGAGCTTGAGGAAGGTCTCGACGATACCGCCCGGAGCGCGCAGCTTCTGATTGATCGTCTCGCCGTTGATGATGTGCAGCGCCTGAGTCACCGACGGCTCGGACGAGCGCTCGCACTCGCACGTGATCACGCGCGGCGGCCGGCCGAAGATCTGGAGGAAATATGAATTGACCCGCGCATCCGGCAGTTGCACTGCCCGCATGCCCGCGGGGTAGCCCGGAAACTCCGTCGGCACGCCAGTCACCTGCGCAACCGCGTCGAGCATGGCTTCGGCCGGCAGCCGCTTGATGATGTAGCGCGAGTAGTAGCGTTCGTCCTGCTTATTCGTCTCATTCGCGCGGGACGAACGTTGGTAAGCCGCCGAATTCATGACCGTGCGGATCAGGTACTTGACATCGAAGCCGTGCCCGACGAAATCTTTCGTGAGCGCCGCCAACAGCTCTTCATTCGATGGCGGGTTGGTTGCCCGCATATCGTCCACGGCCTCGACCAGCCCCCGGCCCATAAAGTTCTTCCACACGCGGTTGACCAGGGCGCGGGCGAAGTACGGATTCGCCGGCGAGGTGAGCCACTCCGCCAGATGCTCCCGCCGGTCCTTCGCCGCATCGAGCGGGATCGCCTCACCGTCGAGCGGGCGCGGCGGCAGCGGCCTGCCCAATCGCGGATGATTCACGTCACCGGTCGGGTTCGAGTAGACCTGCACGTCGCCGGGGCGCGTGCCGTTCTTCAGCCCGACGCGCGCAAACAAATTGGCCATCTCGTAGTACTGCTTCTGCGTCCACTTCTCCAGCGGGTGATTGTGGCAGCGGGCGCACGTAATCGACATTCCCAGGAAGGCCATCGACGCATTCTCGTTGAGGTCGGTCGTCTCCTTGTGTATGACGTAGTAGTTCGCCGCCCCGTTATCGAGCGTGTTGCCCGCAGCGGTGATGATCTCGCGCACGAACCGGTCCCACGGCTTGTTCGCAGCCACGCCCTCCCTGATCCAGTTGTGGAAGCTCCACATCGCGTTGCTGGCCAGCTTGGCGCTGGAGACGAGCAGCACGTCGGACCAGCGGTTGGTCCAGTAGTCCACGAACTCTTCGCGCCCGAGCAGGGCATCGACGAGGCGGGCGCGTTTGTCGGGCGCCGTGTCGGAAACAAAGCGTTCGACCTCCTGCGCGGTCGGCAGCACCCCCATCGCGTCGAGGAAAGCGCGGCGGATGAATTCGCGGTCGGTCGCCGGTTCTGAAGGGGCGATGCGCAAGGCTTGGAGCTTCTTGAGCACCGGATCGTCGATGTAGTTATGGCGCGGTGATCGCGCAAAGACCTCCGGCTTGACCTCATGCGGGAACGGGTTGGTGACGCGGGCAAACGAGACCTGGCTCATATACCAGACAGTGATCGGAGCCTCGCCGCTCCCTTGGACCTTCACCTTGCCGTCATCATCCACCACCGCGACTGACGAATCGCCGGTCGCGTACTTGACCCAGCGCGTCACGTCCTCCGCGTGGCCGTCGCTGAAGTGGGCCTGCACGCGCAACTGTTGTTCGGCGCCGGTAGCGAGGATCGCTTCGCGGGGCGAGACTTCGACGCGGACGATGCGCGGGTCGGCTTCCGATGGGGCCGTCATCCCCGAGGCAATCCACTCGGAGATGACCTTGTACTCCAGCGAGCCGACCTCCATCCGCTTCCCGCCGCCGTGTCCGATGGCCATCGTCGGCTTGAGCAGCATCAGGCTGCGGGCCGGTTCGATCTTGTTGATGCGGCGCCCGGCCGCCTGGCGCGAGAGCACGGCGAAATCAAGTTCCGGGTCGTAGCCGCGCAGCGTCAGCTTGAAGCCGTTCTTGCCCGCCGCCGCGCCGTGACAGGCGCCAGAGTTGCAGCCGAGTTTGGTGAGCACCGGGATGACGTGGTTGCGGAAACTCCAGCCGCCGGCGGGCACAGGAACTTCCTCTATATGCTTGGTTGTATCCAGGGTAGGCTCTCGCCAAGTAGCCGCGTTAGTGTGATCTGCTTCAGCCGACATTAGAGCCTTGGCTGCAACGGGATTGCTGGTGGTCCGGCCGATGAGCACAGCCGCTAGCACCAGCGTCAGCATTGCGACGGTGATAAATAATTTGATTGAAGGTGCGGAGTGTTTCATGGGTGTCTCTGATCTACTTTCAGGCTATGCGGACAGCCTGTTAAGGCGACTGCAGCAAGCGCTGAAAGGCTGAATTATAGCTTTTTCTGCCGCGGCTTACGAGTTTTCGATGGCTTATACTTTTTCGAAAGCCAATCTGAAATCTGACTCTTGACAGTATTATGGCTTTTCTTGGTAAGAATCTTGGGAATGACAAAGGCCGCCACGCCTGGTGCATTGTCTTTTGAGGGAAGCCCTTTCGTACTGTCGGCCAGTTTCACCCGGTTCAAGAATTCTTCCTTGGAGACCAACTCTATCTGGAGCTTGGTTGACTGCTTGAATTCTTTTATCTCACGCTGGGCACTCTGATATAGACTTTCATACTTCTTGGACAGAATCTCGTTTAGTGTCTGATCTAATTTCTTTTCGAACTCGATGTGCGTGCCAAGTTGATAGCGGATGAAATCGAAGTGCCTGATGTCCGCTGGAATGTTTTGTACCTCATCTCTGGTGATCAAGATAACCTCCTTCTTGCTAGCGTGAGCGAGACCGAGTTCATAAAACACGTTGGCATTCGCCCCTGAACAGTCAGCGATGATTACCTCCACTTCCTTGATATAGTAATTGATCTTCTCGAGAAAGGGTTTCGTCCCGAATCTCTCATCCGCTCGCTCACATCGAATCTGGTGATACTCTTCAATGTGGCGCTTTAAGTAGAGGTAGAAGTAGTAAAATTCGGGAGCAAAAGGCATGATGATGAAGCACATGCGCCTGAGTTCATCCAACTTTTTGTCTCCTCTCGACTTCAATGCGGTAACTATTTACCCAAAATTCAACGTGCTGTTTTAACTGATTCCTTAATTGACTGGGCTTGCTTGGGTCATAAACAAAGAGGAAGTCACCTCTGAGGCTAGGAGGGACGGGCTGTTGATCTTGGATAATGAGCATGATGGGCTTCCTCAGGCCATGAGCAAAGCCTACTAAATACATGACATCAGGATCGCAGGATGTCACATCTGCGATGATAAAATCGGCTCTCTGGATTTCTTGCAGGCTGGCTTCTACGATAGTTTTATCTACCCACATTCCATGAGGCGGAAATACATTGTTCTCCTTCAGAATATGGTCCAGGTAGTTGCGGATACCAAATTTATCTTGGAGGGGAGTTACTATAAAAGCTCGAAGTCTCATGTCGATACCTCCTTACATTATTCGGCCAATTCTTATTTGCTCGCTTGAAAACCTAACTGAAGCTTGACTTAAAACAATTCCTCAATCGGATGGATGCCATGATCTACAACTCTGATCGGCCGCCCCTGCAATCCGGGTAACTCCGTTTCGAGATCAATGCCGAGTGAGCGGTAAATAGTCGCGGCGACCTCTCCCGGAGTCACCGGCCGATCCTTCGGGTAACCTCCGATCTCATCCGAAGCGCCGACGACCTGCCCGCCTTTGATCCCGCCGCCCGCGAAGATCATCGTCCAGCATTGCGGCCAATGATCGCGCCCGCCCGCCGGGTTGACCTTCGGCGTGCGCCCGAACTCGCCCGTAGCAACAACCAGTGTGTTCTGGAGCAGTCCGCGCTGATGCAAGTCTTCGAGCAATGAGCTATAGGCATTATCAAACATCGGCCCGACCAGGTCGCGGTAGCATTGAATCGGGCTGAACGGGGCCGAGCCGTGGATGTCCCAGGTGATCTCGTTGAAGACCGTCTCGAACATGTTGGCCGTCACAAACCGCACGCCGCGCTCGATCATCCGCCGGGCGAGCAGACAGCTCTGGCCGAAGCGGTTGCGCCCGTAGCGGTCGCGGACCTCATCCGGCTCCTTTGAGAGGTCGAACGCCTCGCGCATCTTGGCCGAAGACATCAGCGTGTAGGCTTGATGAAAATTGTCGTCGAGCAGGCGCGCGTCGGCGCTCACCTCGAATTGTTTGGTCGCGCCATCGACCAGCTCGCGCAGGTGGCGGCGGCGCTCGACGCGCAGCGCCGAGATGTATTGCGGCGGGAGGAGGTCGGGGACTTTGAAGTTCGGCGCCGATGGGTCGGCATTGAGCACGAACGGGTCGTAGCTCTTGCCGAGAAAGCCGGCGCTCTGCCCGTGCGGCAGGTTGCCTCCGGTGTTGCCAATCGGCCGCGGCAACAAGACGTGAGATGGGGCATCGCCGCGCGGCCCGCGCAGTTTGCTGAGCACGCAGCCGACGTGCGGGTACTCGATGCCGCCTTGGAAGAGGCGGCCGGTCTGCATCATCTGGTGGCCGGTGTCGTGGACGGCCGCGGCCTCGTGGTGGAGCGTGCGGACGAGCGCAAACTTGTCGGCGTGACGGGCCATGCGCGGGAAGACCTCGCTGACCTCGATGCCCGCCACGTTGGTCTTGATCGGCCGGTAAGGGCCGCGAATCTCGGCCGGCGCATTCGGCTTCATATCCCAGGTGTCGAGCTGGCTCGGGCCGCCGACCAGAAAGAGCATGATGCAGTTCATGTCTGTCTCGGTATTGACTGCGCCTCGGGCTTTGAGTGCGAAGAGGTCGGGCAGCGTGAGGCCCAGGAAGGCGAGCGCGCCCGCGTGCAGGAAGTCGCGGCGGCGCAGCCCGTCACAGAAACTCACTGGCTTCTCGGAATCCAATCTAAACATAGCGCTAGCCCTCCTAGTTAATTATTCGCGCGGGCGGTGGCGACCGAAGCTGCGGCCCCGCGCAAGGAACGATAAAAATCGGCAGGCGCCGCGAGGAGCTGCAGTCTTTTCTTGGAATAGTCCGAAGGGTGTTGGGCCACGACGCCATTAAAGCATATAGCACAAATCGTGCGGGAAGACTAGCGAGCGGTCATCAGGTTATCAGGCCGATGGGGATGGGGCAGGCTGGAAATCCGCCGGAGTTCGGCTTATCTCTTATAGCGACCCCCCCGATGAAACAAGGAGCCTGCCATGCCGGTTTGTTCGAGGTGCGCCTCTGAATATCAGAATGAAGTCCTTCAGCCCATAACTGACAACGCGACGTGGGCCTCCCAGCCGCCGACCGCAGACCAGCGACCCGGCGAGGCCCGGCTCGAAACAGCGTTGACGGCGGTAGTCGTCGGGCTCACCGCGCAGTTTGTCGTCTTCATCTTCGGGTTGGCCGCGCAGTTTGTCCCCTCGCTCTCGGGCAGCGTGCTGCTCAGCAGTCTCGTCGGCCTGGGGATCGGCGTCATCGCCTTCGCTTTGCTGAGAGGTTATGATCAGGCGAAGCTGCGTTGGTAGCCGGGTTGCTTACAAGCCGCTCACTATGATTTGACGACCACCCGGGAAGGGCGCCAGGACCACAATTTGAGCATCACTCGATAGCCCAGCAGGGCAGTCAGGATGCCGGCGAAAATCAAGGGTTGAGTGATGTCGGCCTTCACCAGCCACCAGAAATGCACGACCCCGCCCGTGGCGCTCAGATAGATTAAGCGATGCAGTTGTTGCCAGCGTCTGCCGGTCAAGCGCCGCAGGGCGGCTTTGTTTGAGGTCAGCGCCAGCGGGATGAGCAGGACGAAGCTCGTGAAGCCGGCCGTAATGAAGGGGCGCTTGGCGACGTCTTTGATCATGCCCGCGACATCGAATTCCTGATCCAGCCAGATGTAAGTCGTGAAGTGGAGGCAGGCGTAGCAGAAGGCATAGAGCCCGATCAGGCGGCGGAACCTGATCAGCCAATACAGGCCTGGGATTTGGCGTAGCGGGGTGATCCCGAGCGTCACCATCAAAAAGACCAGCGTCCAGAAGCCGGTCGAGCGCGTAATCACCTCAATCGGGTTGGCGCCTAACCCTTCACCGGACCCTTGGTAGCTCTGGTGTCCGAGGTACCCCAGGCGGGCCAGGGGGACGAGGCACGCCAGATGAACTAGCACCTTGATCGCGACGATGTACTTATTCTTCACTCTACCGCAGGATAGCCGTCAGCCCGCGCTGCCATTCGGCTAATAGTATTTCTTCAAGTCCATGCCGCTGTACAACTGCCCGACCTGGTCGGCGTAGCCATTGAACATCAGCGTCGCCCGCTTGCTGAATTCGCCAATCCGGCGTTCCTTCGCCTGGCTCCAGCGCGGGTGATCAACGTTCGGGTTGACGTTGGAGTAGAACCCATACTCGTTGGAGGCGGCGCGCGTCCAGGCGCTCGTCGGCTGCTGCTCGACGAAGCGGATCTTGACGATCGACTTGATGCTCTTGAAGCCATACTTCCAGGGCACGACTAAGCGGATCGGGGCGCCGTCCTGGTTGGGCAGCACTTCGCCGTATAAACCCACGGCCAGAATCGCCAGCGGGTGCATCGCCTCGTCCAAGCGCAGCCCTTCGACGTAAGGCCAGACGAGCACGCTGCTGTGCTGGCCGGGCATTTGTTTGGGGTCATACAGCGTCGTGAACTCGACGTACTTGGCCTTCGAGGTCGGCTCGACCTGGCTGATCAGGGCGCCGAGCGGGAAGCCGACCCACGGGATGACCATCGACCAGCCCTCGACACAGCGCAGGCGGTAGATACGTTCCTCGAGCGGGCTCAGTTTCAGGAGCTGATCGATGTCGTAGACCTTGGGCCGCTTGATCAGTCCTTCGACGGCGACCGTCCAGGGGCGTGTCCTTAAACTCTTGGCGTTGGCGGCGGGGGAGTATTTGTCGGTGCCGAATTCATAAAAGTTGTTGTAGTTGGTAATGTCTTTCAGGGAATTCGGTTTCTCGTTGGTGCTCAATGGGCTCTGCCGGACGCCGTCAAGCTTCCCCCCGGTTTGCGCCTCGCCCGCGGCCGAAAACCATTTCGGCACTGTCAGCCCGGCGGCCACGGCCGCGCCCGAAGCGGAGGCCGCCAGGATGAAGTTGCGACGGTTTAAATAGACCTTCTTGTCAGTAATTTCGGATGACTTAATGTCGCTCGGTTTTTTGATCAGCATGGTCTTATCTTATCATCTTCTCCTATTACTCAAGCTCACACGCATCTGGGGTCTTGCTCCCTAATACGCCCCGGCCCGCAGCGCAGATTCAAAAGATTAGCTTAAAATCCTGCCACTCCGCAAAGCGCCTTGACCGCGCCTTTCTTCAAGCGGCCCTCCGCGTATGAGTCTTCTCACACTCAGGGCAGATCATCTGGTTGGGTTGACGAAGGATCAAAGACACTTCAGGGCCGCCAGTCGCTCTTTGCTTTGAGCCTTTATCCCTTCGATTCTTTGTGTTGGATTGTGGCACCCTCCAGATGCCCAAGTGAAACCTGACCTAGCTCTCAAGTTTCGCCAGAAACCCATGCACCGAAGGGGTCAGGTTGGACACGATCTGAAGATTATCTCCGCGGTTGAGATCGGAGACGACAAAGGCCAGATAGTCCCGCGTCTCGAAGCCCGCCACTTCATACCCTTGCAACTGAGCCTCGTAAAGTAAAATGCCGGCCGTGTGCAGCGCCGGCGCCAACCCGCTCCGCGGGAACGAGGCGCCATTCTTCTTGGTGATGACCAGCGACAGAATCTTCTCCTCCTTCTGAAGGATGAGGTGGACATACTCACGCCCATCGACACTACAGCGGTGGGCGATCTTGACTTGGTAGTCTGGGGGGACCTTCTGCTCCACCACCGGGAGCAGGCCGATGTAGTCGGGGCCCAACTCCTGGGGATTGAGGCTCCGGCCCCTCCACCATTTGCCGACGGCGCAGTGGATATGGTCCTTGAGGCCGACTTGGAGCACGGCGGCGAGTGGTTCGGGTGCATTGCGCGTCCCCGCCCATCGAAACAGGCTCCACCCGCCAAAGGAGATGACTAAGGCAGCGGCGACCGCCGCGAGCACCCAGTTTGTCTGAACGGGCGAGGACCTGAGCTTCCTCTGGACCTTCTCCCGCAGGGCTGCCGGCGCGACTTCCCGCTGCACGGCTTCGCGCAGCAGGTTCTTCACGCGCGTGCGGACGGCTAAGGCTTCGGCGCAGCTTTGACAGCTCTCCAGATGCTTCAAGACTTCATGGTTGGTCTCGACCAACAGTTCGTTACTCAGGTACGAGTCCAAGTACCGGCGGATTCTTTCGCAGGCCTTCTGTTCGAAATTGATCACGTTCATGCCCCTTGACCCCTCCCTTCGGCCTGCCGGATGCCGTAGCCCGCGGCATATCCGGCGAGCTCGGTTCTCAGCAACTTCCGGCCCCGGCTCAGCCGCGACATGACGGTGCCGACGGGAATGTGCAGCGTGTCGGCCACTTCTTTATAAGAGAACTCCTGGACGTCGGCGAGCAGGACGACCTCGCGGTATGGTTCAGGGAGCTTCCGGAAAGCCGCCAGCACCTCTTCGTCGCTCAACTCCTCCGGGACCTGGGGCTCGTAGGCTACAGTTTCTTCCAGCACCTCTTCGCTCTCTTTGACCGTCTTGAAATTGAAAATCTTGCGCCGGTAGTGATGCGTCACGTGAAAGAGGATCTTAAAGAGCCAGGCGCGACAGTTCGTCCCGAGCTCGAAACGGTGGAAAGACTTCCAGGCTTGCAAGTAGGCCTCTTGCACCAGGTCTTCGGCCTCCGTCCGGTCGCCCGTCAGCCGCAGGGCGGTCCGGAAGAGGTCATCGAGATGAGGGAGGGCCGCCGCCTCGAAGTCCGCTATTTTTTCAGTCTTCTGGCCAAATAGCACAAGCGCTCCTCAGAAAAGCGTCCAGCAAACTTTCCAGTTTGCTGATGCTTCCACGAACGATCCTGGATGAAGACAGCAGCAAACTGGAAAGTTTGCTGGACATGCGCGCCACGCCAAGAGACGTTCGCCCCCGACATTGCGCTCCCGCAAGGACTCGGCCCGTCCGCCCGCGACAGAAACCCTACTTGCCGATCCCGTCTTGAAGCTTAACCCGCCAGACGGCGATCAGAAAGAGAGAGCAAATGATCATGCCCGCCACTGCCACGATTGTCCGAAGCCTCCTCGCTATAGTAATCACAAGAGGGAGGTCAGATATTCCCAGAGAACAAAAAATTTGAGCCCCGAAAGGCAGCATCATTATGCCGGGAGAAAGCTGTGGCGGCTACCCGCTATTGGGCTGGAAGGGAGCTGGAGGATTCCCCTTATTCGTAGCGTAGCGATTCAATCGGGTCCATCCGCGAGGCTCGCACCGCAGGCCACAAGCCGCTGAGCAAGCCGACCAGAACGAGGATGAGCGTCGCAGTCAGCAAAACATCAGGTGAGAGCAGGAGGTGGATGTCGGTTTGCCGCGTTGGATCGTCGAGCAGGCTGGCCAGGAAGGGGCGCGTCCCGACCACCTTCACCAAGCCGTAGGAGAACAGGACTCCGAGCATCCCGCCCAGGAACGTGATGGCCAGGCCCTCCATCAGAAATTGGGTGAGGATGTGGCGGCGGCGGGCGCCGAGCGCCTTGCGGATGCCGATCTCTTTGGTGCGTTCGGTGACCGAGACGAGCATGATATTCATGACGCCGATGCCGCCGATCATCAGCGTCAGCGTGCCGATGAAGCTGAGGATGACTTTCAGCCCGTTCGTGATCCCGCTAACGACGCGGCTGTTCTCCACCGAGTCGTTCATCGGAACGGCGCGCTCGTCGCGCGGGTCGAAACGGTGGCGTGTGGCCAAGGTCTCGCGGATCTGCTTCAGCGCTTGAGTGTGCAGCGCCGGATTGATTGTCTGCACGACCAGCGAATAGACGTATTGCGTGTCCCAGAGCTGGCTGACCGTCGTGTAGGGGATGAAGACGCAGTATTTGTCGGGCGAGTAGTAGTTCGAAAGCGCCGCCTTGTTGGCCATCACGCCGATGATGTCGAACGACATGCCTTTGATGCGGATGGTCTGGCCGACGGCCGGGCTGTGGCTGAAGAGTTTGCGCGCCACTTCGGAGCCGAGGAAGACGACGCGGCGGCGCTTCTCAATGTCTTCGGCGTTGATGAAGCGGCCGAACTCCGGGGTCTCGCTGCGCATGATGCCGTACTCGGGCGCGATGCCGCGGACCGCCGCCGAGGTTTGCCGGCTGCCGTAGGCGAGCGGCTGCGTTTGGATGTATTCGGGGCTCGCGTATTTCACCAGCCCCAACTCTTTCAGCACCTCGGCATCATCTTCGGTCAGGAAAATCCTTTTGCCGGCCCGCTCGCCGCCCGCCTGCAGGCTCGTCTGTCCCGGCCAGATCACCACCGTGCCGTCGGAGAAGGCGCGGCGGAAGCCGACCATCAGCGCCGTGTGAAACCCGTTGCCGTAGGCCATCAGCAGCACGACGGTGACGATGCCCCAGGCGATGCCGAGCATGGTCATCGCCGCGCGAAAGCGGTGGCCGATGAGCGCGTAGACGGCTTGGAGAAAGACTTCTTTCAGGAGCATCGGTTTAGTCAGTGATGAGTGATGAGTGATGAGTGATGAGTCGAAAGTTTTTCACTCATCACTCATCACTCATCACTCATCACAATTCATACCGCAGCGCCTCAATCGGCACCATCTCGGCGGCCCGGCGAGCGGGGTAGGTCGAGGCGGCGATGCCGATCAGCGCGAGGATGGCGATGGAGAAAGCGGCCGTTTGCCAGGTGATGATCATCCCCGAGAACCGCGCCGGCATCGGCAGCAAGTTGATGAGCCGACATAACCCCACGCCAACCCCGAGGCCGACGGTGCCGCTGAGCAGCGTCAGGAAGAGTCCTTCGCTGAAGAACTGCCATTGCACGTTGCGCGAAGTGGCGCCGAGCGCCTTGCGGACGCCGATCTCGCGCGTTCGCTCCTTGACCGAGATCAGCATGATATTCATCACCCCGATGCCGCCCAAGCCCAGGGTGATGAGGCTGACGGCGATGAAGAACTCGTTCATGCTGCTGATCATCTTCTTGAAGAAGACCGCCTCGACCGCAGTGTTCCACATCGAGATCGCTTCCCGGTCGCGCGGGTCGAAGCTGTGGCGTGGCGCGAGGATCGAGCGGACCTCTCCCTCGACCGGGCCGCCCTGCTCGAAGTTGAACCTGCCTTCTCGCTCCACCATCCGGTTCAACTCTTCGGCCACCTGTTCGTAAGGCGCGGCGATGATCGCCGAGAGCGAGTCCTGCGTGTCGAACGGGCCGCTCAAAGGGAAGTCCTTGCGCATGGTTTCGTAGGGAATGAAGAGCCGGTAGTTGTCGGCGCCCGTGTAGTTCGAGTCTTGCTGCTTCTTCCGAATCTTGCCGATGACGGTGTAGGGGAGGCCGTTGAGGGTGATCTGGCTGCCGACGGGATCGCGGTCGGCGAAGAGCTGCTTGCAAGTGTCAAAGCCGACGACCACCACCCGGCGCGCTTCCTGGTTGTCCGCCTCCGAGAGCAGGCGGCCCCGCTCCACCTCGATCGTGCGGATCTGTTGGTAGATCGGCCAGACGCCGCTCATCCCGACGGAGCTGGCGTTGAAGGCGCTCTTCGCCTTGACGCCGCGCATCAGTTCCGGAGTGATGTGCTCCAGGAGCCTGGACTGCTCTTTGAGCGCCGAGACGTCATTGATGTTGAGGCGGATGACGCGGCCCGCGCGCTCGCCGCCCGCCTGCAGGCTCGTCCGGCCGTTGCGGATGATGACGATGTTTTTGCCCAGCTCTCTGAGCACGGTCAGATTGCCGCGCTGGAAGCCTTCGCTCACGCCCGACAGGAGCACGATAGAGATCACGCCCCACGTGATCCCGAACATCGTCAGGAAACTCCGCAGCTTGTTGGCCATCAGGTTGACCCAGGTCTGTGTCAGCAGTTCGCGCATAGAATGAGTAGGCAGTAAGCAGTAGGCAGTAGGCAGTGAAGAACTTACTTTCTGCCTACTGCTTACTGCTTACTGCCTACTGAAGAATCACCTTCTGCCCTTCAGCCAGGCCTTCCAGCACTTGGGTGCGGGTGCCGTTGCTCACGCCGACTTTGATCGGTCTCTTTTCGCGGGCTTTGGGGGCGCCAGGGGTGTAGACCTCGATTGAGGCGTGGCGCTGCGCGTCATAGATGACGGCGCTCTCGGGGACGATCAGCGTCCCCTGGTGTTGCTCGAGCACGATCTCGGCGTTCGCCGTCATGTTGGCCCGCAGTTCGCCGCCGGAGTTCTTGATCGAGACTCTGACCTCGAAGGTGACGACGTTATCTTTATCCACGCCGAGCGGGGAGATTTGGGTGACGGTCCCGTCGAACTGGCGGTCCTTGAAGGTCTCGACTTTGATCCGGGCCGGCTGGCCCAAGCGGACGACGCCGATGTCGGCCTCATCGACTTTGCCGCGGACGTAGACCTGGCTGATGTCGCCGAGCACCATCACTAGCGTCGCCGCGGCGCCCATATTGAGGATCGACGAGACGGGGCTGCCGATCTCGACATCGCGGGAGAGCACCATGCCGCGGATCGGCGAGCGGATGGTGGCGTTGTTGAGTTCCTCCTCGGCCCGTTCGACGGCCGCCTGGGCTTGCGCGACTTCGGCCTCGGCCTGCGAGATGCGGGCCTGGCTGACGCTCAATTGCGAGCGGGCGACGTTGCGGCGGTTCTCGGCCTGCTCCAGATTGCTCCGCGTGTCGTCATAGGTCTGCTGCGGGAGCACGCCTTCTTTGAGCAAGCGTTCGGCCCGCTCCATGTTGCGGCGGGCGAAAGGCACGTCGGGGCCTTCGGCCTCGACCTTGTTCTTTTCGAGTTGGGCTTGAGCTGCTTTGAGGTTCGATTGGGCGCTCATCAGGCCGGCGCGCGCCTCGCGCAACCGGGCGGCCAAGTTTTCTTTGTCGAGTTCTGCGAGCACCTGGCCGGGGCTGACCATGTCGCCCACCTGGGCCTTCAACTCTTTGATGATCCCGTTGGCCTTCGACTTGATCTCGACCTTCGAGATCGGCTCGATGCGGCCGGTGGCGACCACCGAGCGCGCGAGGTCGCCGCGCTCGACGGTGGCGAGGCGTGACGGGTCGATCTCCAGCTTCGGGCGCGACATGACCGTGAAGCCGTAAGCCCCCAGCCCGCTCGCGATGATCAAGGCGGCGACAAGCAGGATCAGCTTGCGCGACTTCTTCCTTGCCATATGTCTCCTTCTCGCGATTGATGAAGCCAACGGATAAACGGCGGCACTTTGCTGCCCGTGCGACTATACGGAAAATCAAACCGGGCCGTTCCCGAAATCGTCCTTTGGGTTTCAAGCGGCCTGGCCCTCAACTGGAGCAAGGCTGTCACACGGGTACAGTCCGGGGAGCGTGAGCGACCTGGTGGCCTCGCGAGAAGTGCTCTGCGGCAGGCGCCAGGTCGCTCACGCTCCCCGGACTGTACCCGCGCCTGTTCTATGCCAAGTCAGTGACAAGTGAAGAGAGAAGGTTGCAGGCGGGAGAGAAATTACTGCCAGCCGAGCATGGGCTGGGCAGCAATCTCTTCGGCTCTTCGGCCGCCCACGCTGATTTTAATTGACCGTCAGCCAAAAACGGCTTAGACTGTGACGCATCAATGAGCTTTGCTCACAGCCGGCAAACAATCCCCCACAGAGATTACTGATTTCCCCCGGTCAAAAGCTTTACCTTCGCGATGCGCGAGCTTGGTGCGCGCGGCCGGGCTTCCCGCTCACTGGTTTTCCCCAAGTCACTGGAATAGGAGTTGCCAGGCGAATAGGCGCCACAGTCGATCCCCACAATCTCCCCAAGAGATCTTCTCCCTAGTCTCCCCTCAACCGGCATTGAAGAGTCATCTCGCAGCGGTCTGACACTGGCAGAGAAAGTTAACACTGTTGTTCGGCGCGACCGTGTGAAGGCCGAATCTTCTATCTTAGCCATCTTTGGATGAGGCTGAGTTTTTTGAGAGTTAGCGCCTAAAGACGCCTAAGGTAGAGGGTTTGGCGAATCTCTTGCCGTCAAGGGAACCCGATACTTATGAGATCAACTTCGAGCAGGTCATCTCGCACCAGCCAAGCCATGCTCCACCCTACCTTCTTCAAGCAGGCATTCGTCAGCCGCGTCAAGGGTAGAAAAAAATTCATAGCCTCAGGGAAATTGTTACCTCCTGTAGTGGCTTCACGCGCCTTCGTCTGGCTGCTCCTCGCGGTCTTTGCCCTAACCTTACTGATTATCCCGCTGCCCTCAGCGCTGACCGCCGATCATGCGCGCAGCACGCCGACCAAGACCGGCATCGCGGTGCCCTACACGGCCGGGCCGCTTTATCAGCCTCGAGCCACAGGCGCTGCTGACAAACAGCAGCCAGACTGCCCGACTTGCCCGAGCGAGCCGCCTGCGCTGGCACGGTTTCGAGAAGCGGTCGGCGGCTCGGTGGTGCCGGTCATCGTCGAGTTGAGAGACACACCTGGAGCCTTGCTGAAAGTCGCTGCCCGAGAGCAAGGACGTGAGATGGCGACCGAAGAGGTCGCCGATTACGCCATGCAGTTGCGCGAGCAGCAGAGTGATTTTCTGGCGTCGCTCGCTAGCCGCGGCGTTCGCGCGCTGCTGCGTGAGACGGATGTCGAGCAGCCTGACGGCTCGGTGCGGCACATCGAATACCGGTTTCATTATTTGGCGAATGGCTTCGTGGCTTACCTCGCCGCCGATGACATCGAACGACTGCGGGCTCAGCCTGAAGTGCTCGCCGTTCACGAGCCGGAGCCGGTGCGCTTCATGCTCGACAAGGCGATTGACTACAGCCTCGGCACACAAACAATCATCGCGGACCGGCGGACGGCCGTCTATGGACCGACCTTGGAGTGGTCGCCCGCAGGTGCGCTGGGCCATCCCGAGGCGCCCGAAGCGGCGCGCATTGACGGCTTCGAGGGGCAGGGCATGATCGTCGCCGTGATTGACTCCGGCATTGACTGGCGCCACCCGATGTTCGGCGGCACCGGCTCGACGACGCCGATGCCGCGCGTCTCAGGCAACGCCCCGAGCGCCACCGACAACCAGAAGGTGATCTACTATTACGCGCTCTCGTCGCCGGGCAATATCACCGATGATTTCGGGCACGGGACGTTGGTCTCCTCCTGCGTGGCGGGCTACAAAGTAGACGGCAACACGCCTCCGATTCCCGGTTACGGCACCGGCCGCGACGGCACCGGCATCGGCCCGACGCCGAATAACGCCACCCTGCACGGCACCGCGCCGCAAGCCCGCTTGATGGCCTACAAGGTGTGCGGCCCGTCCAACAGTTGCGTCGGTGACATCGAACTGGCGATGGAGGACGCGGTCTCGCCGGTCACCCTGGGAGGCACCAGCAGTAATCCAACACCAACGGCGGTGTCAAAACCGGTGGCCGACGTGATCAACCTGTCGCTGGGCGATACGGCGGGCGACCCGACCAGCTTCAGCTCCAAAGTCGCCAATAACGCAGCGCTCGCCGGCACCATCGTCGTTTCCTCGGCAGGTAACGCCGGGCCTGGCGCGAGCACGCTCGGGGCGCCGTCCGTGGCGACGCTCGCGATCTCAGTCGCGGCGAGCCTCGATCCGGGCTCGATCACCATCGCCGACGTGCTCGCGCCGAATCAGATTCCGGGCGAGACGCGCACGCCCGGCGTCGCCGGGCCTCCGCCCGAAACCGGCGCGGCCTCGGATGCCAATACTCAGCAGCCGGGTGAGCCGGGCGGCATCAAGCTCTTTACGGCCGCGGGCGGCGGCGCACTCCCGACCGGCTCGCTCTCGGCCCACTACGTCTATGTCAACGAGACCACCTCGCCCCCTGCTTCAGTGGCCATTACTAACCGCATCGCGCTGGTGAAGGGGACGGGGGCGTTTGCGAACATCGCCAATCAACTGGCGCCGCTCAGCCCGGCGGCGATCTTGATCATCACCACGGTTGAGTCGGCGACGGCGCTGGTCGTTGTCGGCGGGATTCCCACCTACACGATCAACCCGAACGACGCCAACCACCTGCTCGACATCATCGACGGGGTGCACGATCACACGAACACGCCGAACAATACAATCTCGGTCGATCCGCTGCGACTCTCTGAGACCACGCCGCTCGGGAACTTCCAAGGGTCGATGGCCAGCTTCAGCTCGCGCGGCCCGGAGGGCAACGTGCATGCGCGCTTCCGCCAGATCAAACCGGATGTCACGGGGCCGGGCGTCGGCATCCTCGGCGCTGCCACGCCGACGGGGCTGCAAGAAGCGACGCTGGGCCTTTCAAACCCGACCGGCTACGTGCAGGCGAACGGGACGAGTTTCTCCGGGCCGATCACGGCGGGCGCGATGGCGCTGATTCGCCAGCGCGTGCGGTTGGAGTTGGGGTTGGATACGACCGACCTCAACGACATGCATTTCCGCTCGAAGCGGTTTGACGCAGTGACGGTCTCACGTGCGCTGCTCATGAACTCGGCGACCAACCTCCGCAGCGGGCTGGGCGTGCCGCAGGGAGATGGGGCGGCGTCGGTCGCCTCGATCAACGATATGGGCGCCGGCCACATCAATCTCGCCGACGCGCTCGCGGCCCACGCGATCATGGTGGCGCCGACATTCTTGATCAAGGATGTGGACCCATCGTCGTCCGGCGACCAAGGTGAATTCACGGCGCCGACCAGCGACCCGCCGCCGGCTTCTGACTTCGACGCCGCCGGCAACCTCAAAGTCATGATCCCGAGCATCAGCTTCGGGCCGGTGCCGGTCTCGGGCGTCAACGCCACCGTAGTGCGCGCGCACCAGGTCATCATCCGCGATGTGACGAATGGCGCTGGCGCCGGGACTTACAACCTCACCTCCCAGGACAACCGGAATACAAATAATCCCGGCGTGCAGGTCAGCTTTCTGGCCGCCGACGGCATCACGCCGACGACCTCGGTGACGGTGCCTTCGGGCGGGCAGGCGAGCTACTTCGTCCGAGTCGGCGTCAACGGCAACGTCATCACGGCCGACCCGACCGAACTTCAGTGGTACGTCACCGCGACCCACAACACGTCGGGGCAGAAGATGCGCATGCCGTTTTATTACCGGGCGGTCAAACCGGTCATCGACTTGATCACCGCTCCGACCCAGAACCAGGTCGCGAATACCGAGCAACCGCCGAACATGGGCTGCCCGGTCGATACCAACAGCAGCTACACCGTCAACTGGAGCTACGCGAAGCCGGCCGACGGGCCGAACCCTGTGGGCTTCCGCGTCCAGGAGGGGACGCACTCGACCGACGTGTTCTTCGACAACGCGGACACGGCGCTGGTCGCCGGGGCGAACGCGAAGTGGACCGGCAGCAATCAGTGGGTGTCGGCCGTCAACCCCGACACCGGCAGCCAGGCTTACTTCATCGCCGACGCCGCGATGCAGAACGAGTCGTTGACGATGGCGAACTCGGTGGTCTTGCCGGCCGGGGGCGCGACGCTGAGCTTCGTCACCAGCCAGGACCTCGAACCGAACTTCGATTTCGGCAACGTCGAGGTCACCTCCGACGGGGTCAACTTTATCAACGTCGCGAAATACACCGGAATGTTCCACGGCACGCGCACCATCGACATCTCGCAGTTCGCCGGCCAGTCGATCAAGGTGCGATTCCGCTTCACCAGCGACCTCGCCAACGACCCGCCGCCGCCGGTCGGCTGGTTTGTCGATGACATCCGGGTCTCTTCCGACGACTTCCACACTATTGGCGAGACCAACGCGGCCACGACCTCCTTGGCGGTGGCCGGGCGCTCGAACGGGGCTTACCTCTACCGGGTGGCCGCGCTCTTCAGCACCCCGAACGGGACCGCTCCTGGTCCGTACAGCAACACGCAGTGCGTGACTGAAGTGGTGGATTGCGCGACGGCAGTCGGCGGCCTCTCGGCGGCGGGCGAGTGCTTCGCCTATGCCGCGAGCAGCGGCGTGGTGGGCGTCACCATCTCCGGCGGCTGTAGTTGGGGGGCGGTGAGCAACGCGACCTGGATCCACATCAACACCGTGGGCGGGCCCGGCAACGGAACGGTCAGCTACACTGTGGATGCCAACACGGCCGGAGGCCGCCGCTCGGGCACGCTGACGATTGCCCGCAATACCTTCACCGTGCTCCAAGGGGCCTTCTTCCCCGATGTGGCTGAATCCAACTCCTTCTTCCTGGAGATCGGCAAGATTTCGGCGCGAGGCATTACGGTGGGCTGCGGTAGCGGCTACTGTCCGTCCGACCCGGTCACCCGCGAGCAGATGGCCGCGTTCCTCAACCGCGCGGCCGGCGAATTCGCCCCGCCGACGCCGGCGACGCAGCGCTTTGCCGACGTGCCGTCGAGCAATCCGTTCTATGCCCACATCGATCGCCTGGCCGCGCGCAATATCACGCTTGGCTGCGGGGCGACGGCGCAAGGGCAACCGCTCTACTGCCCCGGCTCCCCGGTCACGCGCGAGCAGATGGCGGCCTTCATCATGCGGTCGCTCGGCGAATTCACCCCAGCGACGCCGGCGACGCAGCGCTTTGCCGACGTGCCGCCGGAGAGTCCTTTCTACGCGTTCATCGACCGGCTGGCCGCGCGAGGGATTACCTTCGGCTGCGGACTGGACAGCCAGGGGCGGCCGATCTTCTGTCCCAGTTCTCCGGTCACGCGCGAGCAGATGGCGGCGTTTCTGATTCGGGCTTTCGGTTGCCCCTAAGATAGAAGGCGGATTGGTGAGAGCCGGGACACGTTACCTGCTCGACGCGTCACGGCCGTTGTCCTCCAGTCGCGCCTTCTATCGAGAGGAGGCGGGTCAACCCCCTGCCCGCCTCCTCTGCTGGCCGCTCAGCCAGGAGTCGCCGGAGTTGCGAGGGCGCGCACTAAGCCTGTCCCGCGACCTGTTAGGTTGCGGAGGTTTTGGCGAAGAGCCGATCGGAATCCACAGGGCTTCCCTCGCGCGGATCCGCAACCTAACAGGTCGCGGGACAACGCGCGGACGAATGTCATTGGTTCGATCAACTGTGTAGGACATCGGCCCGCCCGTCCGGCGCGAGCGTGCCCAAGCCGAATCTGCCGTCTCGGGCGTCTTGGGATGAGGCTGAGTTTTTGAGCCGATCATCAAAGGCGACCCTGGCGGAGCGGATTCGGTGAATCTCTCGCCGTCAAGGGAGTTCGATTATGAGATTAAATTTGAGCAGGTTTTCTCAGTCAAGTAAGAGCTACTTTCATCGCTGCTTCAAGCCAGCATCAAGAAGAAAAGCCAGAGGCAGAAAAGAATTCATCGCTTCAGGAAGAGGGCGGCCGGCTGCGCGGGCTTTCTTCATTGTGCTCTTCGCCCTCCTCGGCCTCGCCTGGCTGATCGCGCCGCTGCCTGCGGCCTTGACCGCCAATCCGGCGAGCGGGACGCTGACGGACGCGAGCGGCCCGGTGACTTACACCGCCGGACCGTTTGCCGTCCCTAACGTCACGGCGCAGGTCAACGGCCAGCCGATCTGCGGCACCGGGACGCCGTGCGATGACTTCAGCCTGACCGTGGCGGTCTCCGCGACGACGACGGCCACAATGAATGTCAAGATTCAGATTCAGTGGCCGGTCTCGGCGGCCGATTTCGACCTCTATGTGCTCAATTCATCGAATGCCGTGATTGCTTCGTCGGCTTCATCGGCCGACCCGGAGATCGCCTTGATTCCGGCGGTGACTGGCACCTATAAAGTCCGCGTCGCCCCATTCAACCCGGCCGGGCAGAGCTTCACCGGGACGATCAGCCTGGTCCCGAAACCGCCCGCGCCTCCGGGGGCCACCGGGATTGCTCCGCGGTATAAAGACTACGCGGCTCCGCCCGGCGGCGGTGATTCAGCCGGTGAGCCATCTATCGGCGTGGACTGGATCCCGAAAGTGGCGAGCCTGAAACACGACCAGGTGAATACCGGCGGCGTCGCTTTCTTCACGGCGAACTCCAACGAACTGCGCGTCAGCTTTGACGATTGCTCGTCACCGGCCAAGGGCCTCTGGGAGGATGTGACGAGCCCGCAGACGAGCGCCGGCGGTCTCGACCCGATCGGGTTCGTGGACCGCCTGACGGGCCGCGTCTTTCAATCACAGCTTGCCGCCGCGGCCGGCAGCATCCTGGTCTTTTCGGATGATGACGGACAGAACTGGACGCAGTCTCAAGGGGCGGGGCAGCCCGCGGGTGTGGATCACCAGACTGTCGGGGGCGGTCCGTATAACCCGAACTCGACTCCGCCGCCGCCGCTTCACCCGCTCTACATGAACGCGGTTTACTATGCCTCGCAGGACGCCGCGACGGCTTTTATCGCGCGCAGCGACGATGGCGGTCTGACCTTTGGGGCTGGCGTCCCGATGTGGAATCTCACGCAGTGCGGCGGCCTGCACGGGCACATCAAAGTCGCGCCGGACGGGACCGTCTACGTGCCGAACAAATCCTGCAGCGTCGGCCAGGGGTCCACCGGGATCGCGGTCTCGACTGATAATGGCCTGACCTGGACGCTGCGGACCGTGCCGGGCAGCACCTCGGGAGACACCGACCCCTCGCTGGGCATCGCCACCGACGGAACGATTTACCTCGGCTATCAGAACGGCGACGGCCATCCTCACCTCGCCGTCTCGCACAACCGCGGGATGAGCTGGGTGGACAACGACATCGGCGCGCTGGGCGGGATCAAGAACTCTGTCTTCCCGGAGGTGGTGGCCGGCGATCCCAACCGGGCGGCCTTCGGGTTCCTGGGCACCACGACCGGGGGCAATTATCAGGACACGGCCAACTTCAAAGGCGTGTGGTATTTCTTCATTGCCACGACCTACGACGGCGGCAACAGCTTCTTCCTGATCGACGCCACGGGCGGCGACCCCGTGCAGGTCGGCTCCATCTGCACCGGCGGCACGACCTGCGGGTCGGATCGCAATCTGCTCGACTTCAATGACATCTCGGTGGATAAAGAAGGGCGTGTGCTGGCGGCCTTCGCCGACGGGTGCGTGGCGCCGGGCTGTAACGCTAACTCACCCCCGTCGGCTTCGCGCAGCGCCAAGGCGACGATCATCCGGCAATCGGGTGGCCGGCGATTGTTTGCCGCCTTCGACCCGCCGGAGCCGGCCGTCCCGGCCGCGCCCAGGCTCAACGCCGCCCTGAGAGACGCGACGGGTGTCACCGTCACCTGGGATGAGCCTGACAACAGCGGCTCGCCCTTGACCGGCTACAAGGTCTATCGCGGCACCTCAAGCGGCGGGGAGACGTTCCTGGCCAACATCGGCCCGACCACCACCAAGTACCTCGACGCGGCCGCCGACCCGGCGACGCCATATTTCTACCGCGTCACGGCGGTGAATGCGCAAGGTGAGGGACCATTCTGTGGAGAGGTGCAAGCGACCGCGGCTCCCAGCCCGTGCCTGCCACCGGGCCTCACCATCTTGACCGACCCGAGTGGGGACGAGTTGGATATGCTGCCGAGTCACGACATCCAGAGCATCTCGCTCTCTGAGCCGTTCTTCGGCCCTGGGGTGAGGAAGCTCGTCTTCACGATCAAGATGGCCGATCTCAGCGTCGTGCCGACGGACACGACCTGGCCGGTGACCTTCGTGGGGGCGGACAATAACAATTACTTCGTCAAGATGAAAACCGATGCCGCCGGCAACGTGAGCTTTGCCTACGGCAGCGGCACCAATGTGACGGTGGCCGGCACCCCGGCCGATCCGGCCAGTAACTTTGCCCCGAACGGCACGATCACGATTGTGATCCCGACGAGCGGCATCGGCAATCCACAGCCGGGTCAGAGTCTCACGCAGTTCCTCATGCGAGTGCGCGTTGAATCAGGAGTCGGTCCCGCTCTCACACCAGACAATTGCCCCGACAACCTCGGCCCGACCGGCAGCTACACCCTGGTGGACGCCTGCCTGTGCCGGCCCAAAACGCCGCCGATTGCCTCGCTCAAGGCGATGCCGACCTCCGGCATCGTGCCACTGACCGTGGCTTTCGACGGATCCGCCTCCAGCGACCCGGATGCGGGGGACACGATTGCTTCCTACACTTTTGATTTTGGCGACGGGAGCGCCCCGGTGACTCAGGCTTCACCCACGATCTCACACACCTACGCGGCATCTGGGGAATACCGAGCGACGTTGAAAGTCACTGAGGCCCCGTGTGCACAACTGAGCGCCAATACGGCTCTGGCGATCATCGAGGTGGAGGATTGCAAGGCCGACCCGGTGATTACGGTGCCTCGATCCGTCCCGCCCGGGACGACGGGAATTGTCGCCAGCGTCCCGGCTCACACGGGGAGCACTTTCAACTGGACGGTGGGCGGAGGGGCTCTCACAGGCGGTCAGGGGACGCATCAGATCACCTTCAACGCCGGACCTGCGGGGACCTGCATGATGGTGACGGTGGTGGAGACGGCGGCGGGCAACTGTGTTTCGGCCCAGGCCGGGGCCAAGGTCTCAGTGGACTTCACTGATGCGCCGCCGAGCAACAGCTTCCACGACCAGATCAATGTGCTGCGCTGCAATGGCATCACAGTCGGCTGCGCCTTCGGGCAGTTCTGTCCCGATAATTCGACCCGGCGCGATGAGATGGCGATCTTCATCATCCGCGCGCTGGGCGATTTCACCCCGCCCTCGCCGGCCGAGCCGACCTTTGCCGACGTGCCGAAGACGGCTGGGAGTTACCCGTTTGTCGAGAAGTTCCACAGCCTTGGCATCACCAGCGGGTGCGGTTTTGACCCCGGCAGCGGCAAGCTCCTCTACTGTCCAGAGCGGGCGGTCACGCGGCGGGAGATGGCGATCTTCCTGGTACGGGCGGTGCACACGTCGGCCTTTGTGCCGCCGCCGGCCACCTGTATGGATGGGCATACGATTGACTTCACTGATGTCGCGTGCCCGGACTCTTCGGCTAACTACATCGAGCAACTCTTCCACGATGCCATTACCTTTGGATGCGGGGCCAATCTCTACTGCCCGGAGGATCCGGTCCAGCGCGGGCAGATGGCGGCCTTCCTGGTGAGGGCATTTCATCTGAAGTAAGTTTCTGCCTGGTCGGCCGGGGCGCTGTGGCATTGAGCCGCAGCGCCCCGGCCGACCGAGAAGCTGCCCCCGAGAGCGGCGGAGCCGTCCGAAGAGCGGGAAAGATCACAACCTCAGCTTGAGGTTAGGCTGTACCGGCATAGCCCACGTGATCGACCATCTCTTCGCTGGCTCCGCCGCGAAGGCATGAGCTAATGGCTGCCTTTCGCGGTGGACTCGAGCCAGAGAATTTGTCGGGCGCGAGTTTGATGATATGATCTGGCTCGTCGTTGCGACAGATGTAAAGCAGACGGGCACGGCCCTGGGTACGCACGCTTCCAGCGTGCCAGCTCTGCGGTAACGGGCCGTCCTTCGCAGACGAGCACGCTGGAAGCGTGCGTACCCAGGCGCGGCCCACTTTTTGGTTTCTGCACATTCTCTGGTTGATTACTCGGCGAAAGGCTGATTGACATGCATTGCCTGCACAGCTCACGGCTTCTTCAGTGCTTGATTGTGATCGCCCTCTCGGCGGCGTCGGCAGCGGCGCAAGATCCGCCATCGGCGGCCAGGACGACGACCTCGACGTTGGCCTCGCGCACGGCCAATGACCAGCGCTTTGACGGCTTCGTCCCTTTTTATTGGGATGGGGCGAAGGGGAGACTCCTGCTTGAGGTCTCGCGCCTCGATGAAGATTGGCTCTACCTGACCGCGCTCTCAACCGGGTTGGGCTCGGTTGACGTGATGCTTGACCGCGGCTCGATCAACCGCTCGGCGCTCGTGCGCTTCGAGCGCGTCGGCCCGCGCGTGCTGCTTATCGAGCGCAACCTGGCCTTCCGCGCCCTGACCGACAATGCAGCGCTCAGGCGCTCGGTCGAAGAGTCTTTCCCGACCTCGGTGCTCGCGGCCTTTCAGATCGAGGCCGAACAGGACGGGCGCTTGCTGGTGGATGCCACGGCCTTCTTCCTCCGCGACGCCATCGACCTGGTGGGGACACTCAGGCGGGCGCGAATGGGCGAGTTCCGCTTCGATCAGGGGCGAAGCGGCTTCCACCTCCCGTACACCAAAGCCTTCCCGCGCAACACCGAGGTTGACGTGACCCTCACTTTTGCGACCGAGTCGCCGTCATTCCAGATCGCGCCACTGCTGCCGGAGAATCATACCCTCACCGTGCGCCAGCACCACTCGCTCGTCGCGCTGCCCGAGCAGGGTTATCGGCCACGCCGCCAGGATCCGCGGGTCGGCTACTTCCCGCTCAACTTCAAAGATTACGCGAAGCCCTTTGACGAGCCGCTCGAGACACACTGGATTCGCCGCTGGCGGTTGGAGAAGAAAGACCCTCGCGCCGCGCTGAGCGAGCCCGTCAAGCCGATTGTCTATTACCTCGACCGCGGCATCCCGGAGCCGATCCGCAGTGCGATGCGCGAGGGGGCGCTGTGGTGGAACAAGGCGTTTGAGGCGGCCGGCTTCAAGCAGGCTTTTCAAGTGCTCGACCTGCCCGAGGGCGCCGACCCGATGGACGTGCGCTACTCGGTGATCCAGTGGGTGCACCGCGCCGAGCGCGGCTGGTCGGTGGGCGCCACCTACTCCGACCCACGCACGGGCGAGATCATCTGCGGCAAGCCGCGCATGGATTCGCACCGCGTGCGGACGGTCCATAATTACTGGCAGAGCGAATCGCCCGTGGCTTCTGGGAGCAATGGCGGCGGCATCGGCGGCGGTCTTGGCGGAGAGTTAGGAGATGGCTGCGCCGCGCAGATGGACCCGTTCGGAGACTTGATCGAATACCTCCAATCAACGCTCGGGCCGCAGCAGGACGAGCACTCAGTCATGCTGGTGCGCATCGCCCTGCTGACCGCCCATGAGGTCGGCCACACGCTCGGCCTGCCGCACAACTTCAGCGCCTCGATCTACGACCGCGGCTCGGTGATGGACTACTTCACGCCCCGCGTCAAGTTGCGCGCCGACGGCACGCCCGATTGGTCGGATGCTTATATGCACGGGATCGGGTCGTGGGACATTCATGCGATCCGCTACGGCTACACCCCATTCGAGCCGGGGCAGGAGGAGACGGGGTTGCAAGCCGTCGCGCGGGAAGGCTTGGCGAAAGGCATCCTGTTCCTGCCCGACACGGACCCGCGCTGGAACGCTTACGACGACGGCCCCGACCCTGTGACGTGGCTCAAGGAAGTGGTGAAGGTCCGCCGGGCGCTGATGTCGCATTACGGGCCGGAGAGGCTCAAGCCCGGAGAGCCGGTCGCCTCGCTCGGTGATCGGCTCTCGCTCGTCTACCTTTTTCACCGCTACGCGATTGAAGCGGCGGCCAAGTACATCGGTGGCATGGAGCACACCAACGCCTTCAAGGGTGACGGCCAGGCGCCGACGCGGATCGTCGATTCATCACGCCAGCGCGAGGTGTTGCATCTGCTGCTCGCTGAACTGGCGCCGGGCGAGTTGGCGCTGCCCGAGCGCGTGCTCGCCAACTTGCCGCCGGAGCCATTCGGCCTGCGGCGCAACTTCGACGCCTTTACCGCGCGGGCCGGTTACGCTTTCGATCAGGTCTCGGCGGCGCGGACGCTGGCGGGCATGATCGTTGACCAACTGCTTGATGCGAGCCGGGCGGCGCGGCTGGTCGCTTTCGCCGAGCGGGAATCGAACCCGAATCCGCTGAGGCTCGATGAACTGATCGATGAATTGATCTCCCGCACGTGGGGCCGGAGCCCAGGGACTTTGCCCGCAAACAGCCTGGTCGGGTCCGACAGCCTCAGTCGCGCCGTGCAGCGTGTGGTGGCGGATAAGTTGATGGAGTTAGCCGCCAGTAAGCAGAGCACGCCGGAAGTGCGCGCCTCCGCCTGGCAGGGCTTGGCGACGGTGAAGGAGCGGGCCAATTCGCTGAGCAGCGGACAAGGCGCTTTCCCCGCGCACGCCCGCACGGTGAGAGATGACATCACGCGCTTCCTCGAACGGCCGCAAGATTACACGCCCCCGGCCACCGTCACGCCGCCGCCTGGGGCTCCGGTCGGCGCACGGCCGTAGAGCCTAAGGCGAGGAAGGATTTCATTTTCCATTTTCCATCTTAGATTTTTCATTGGCCATTGAAGAGATGCGGCAGTCGTGAGTTGAGATGATCTCAGGGCAGTTGAAGCAGTTGCTCGGCAATGACCAATGATAAATCTCAGATGGAAAATGGAAAATGCCTTTCCTTCCTGATTTCGTGAGCTACTGATTCTCTACCCTGGCGCCACTTGTGCCCGGGCAAAATCGCCGATGCGGGCGATGGCCTCGCGGCCTTCGCGCAGCATCGGGAAGAAGTAATGCCAGGCGTGAATCATCCCCTTCAGCCGCCTCATTGCAGCACGCCCATCCGCCGCTGCGTCAGGCCGTCGATGATAGTCACGGTGCGGGCCAAAAGAATAGCCGGGATGATGACCCGGCTATTCTCTCCTGCCTGTACAGGTAGGGCTGGCGCTCGATTACTCAAGGCGCCTTAACAATGGAGCGCGAATTTGATCATTCCCCTTGCGCCCAGCGTCAGCACATCCCGATCCTGGAGCTCAACCTCAGTGATGCGCTGGCCCAACTGATTGTTGAGGAACGTACCGTTGGTCGAGCCGTTGTCGCGCGCAACAATGCGCCCGTTATCCGGCCCGATCCAGAGGTGCTGGCCTGAGACCTGCGGGTCCGGGACGACGATTTGTGAGCGTGCGCCGTCGCGCCCGATGAAGACCCCGTGCCCGATCACGAATTCCTGCCCTTGCAGCGGCCCGGCGGTGCAGATCAGCTTCACCTCCGCGGCGGCCAGGAAGAGTTCGGTTTTTTGTCCATCAGCCAGCCGTGTGGTCGGTTGGTAAGCCGGGGCGGCCCCGGCTCCCGAGGGGTTGCTCACCGGCTGGGGCCGGACTTCAGGTTGCCGCGGGCCAGGTTGGGGAGTGTAGCCCGGCGGCGGAGTGAAGTTCGGCGGCTGGGGCCTGGCGTAGGCCGCCGGCGCCCCGGCCGCCGCCTTCTGACGCTTCTTGATCATGACCACGGCCAGGACGGTGCCTCCGACGAGGAGCAGGAATCCGAGGCCCAGTACCATCAGCACAATCAATCCGCCGAGGACTGAGCCGGACCGATCTTCGCCCTTCGCGATGTGCTCTTGCGACTCGGTGATCAGCTTCTGCGCTTCGCTGTGATCTTTGTAGAGCGCGATCACTTCGGAGAAGCTCTCCTTGGCATGGCTGTACTCCTGCTTCCAGAATTGGTTCAGACCCTCGCGCCATTTCGCGTCAATCGCGCTGGGCTTATTGTCGGTCCCGGCTTGGCGGACGAACTCCTGGGCGGTGTTCACCGGGACGATGAAGTTGAAGCCCTGGACCTCCTGCCCGTTGACGGTGTTGCCGCGGAAGGTGAGCAGCCCGATCACTTCGCCCTTCTCGTTGATGGCCGGGCCGCCGGAGTTGCCGTGGGTGGTGCTGGTGTTGGTTTGGAGGATCGGGGCGCCGTCGGCCGAAGTCTTCTTCGCCGAAATCTTGCCGTCGTTGGTCGTCGGCTCCAGTTGCGATTTCTCGTCGAGCGCTTCAGAATCGGCGGCGCCGGGGTAGCCGAGCACCCACACCTGGTCGCCCACCTGGACCTGATCGGAGTTGCCCAGGCGGAGCGTGGGCGCATTCTTCACCTCGATCTTGATGACGGCGACGTCCTTGCCCGTGGACAGGTCTTTACCCTCGCCGGTGGGGGCGCCGTAGGACTTGATCTCGTAGGGGAAGCGGTTGCCGCTCTGGAGGAAGACGTAGTTGATGCGCTGGAAAGAGACCAGGCTCGCGCCGGTGCTCTGGAGGATCTGCGCGGCCTGGGCGAAGGTCTGCTGGTTGACCTGCTCCCCGACCGATTTGAGGACCTGGATGACGAATTGTTGGGTCAGCTTTCGCCGGCCTTCGTCATCGCCGTCTTTGACGTCGCTGACCACGTGCGCGTTGGTCAGGATGTAGCCGTCGGGGTTGATGATAAATCCCGACCCGCTGGAGACGAGTTGGACCGGCCACTGGCGACCGCGCCACTGCCACTTCCCGACGTAGCCCGAGATGATGCGCACGACCGCCGGCTTCGAGTACATATGCAGTCGGTTGGTGGCATTCGGCGGCTGCTGGGCCGCGGCCGGTGAGAAGGCCATCAGCGCCAAGAGCGCGCTGAGTGCGACTCTCAAAACGGAAAATCTCATGTGTGTCATAACTTGGTTCCCTTGCTGAAGTCTCTGAACTGGGTTGCTCCATTAACCTGGCGGGCTGAGATGCGTGCCCGCTTGCCACAGGGTCGATCTAAATCGAAACAAGCGACAATGAAACAGAAATTCACCACAGAGGATACGGAGGAACATAGAGCGAGTCAATCCTGATGCCCCCTCTGTGCTCCTCCGTGTCCTCTGTGGTGAGACGCTCTGTCCCATTCTCTGGTGGTTCGATTTAGACACGCGATCCTCAAAGTCGCCGAGCGCCTCCTTCTCCCGTCACCAGCAGAACCCTGGTCGCAGGCCGGCCGGACTTAACCGCGGTCGGCTGCTTCGCCCGGCGCCGTCTCCGGCCAATCTCAGGCATACCCCACGCGGTCCCATCAGCCTTTGATCGGAGGCGGGGAGTCAGGGTCAATGATTGAGTGGATGTTGGCCCTTGCTTGTTGAGTTGATCTGGGCTCCCGAAACTAGAGTCACGTCATTATCCCGTTACGATCGGGGCACGAGGGGCTAAGGGCGCGGTCATTACTGACCGCGGGACGAAAAGCCGCGCCATTATAGCACGGTAACAAAAGCCGGCAACCCAATTCTCCTGGCATTAATGATGAGGATTCAGCCGAGAGCTGAGGGGCGCAGGGCAAAGGACGAGACTCTGCGGAGCTTCTTAATTTCCAGATCCGGCAACTGGTGCCAGCCCATTTGCCGTTGATGAAACCGCAGGCCTTGAAAGCTGAAGCGGGCGAGTAATTTGCTCTTTTCGATGTGGGCGGTCATCAGAGGGTAAAAAGCCCGGGAGGAGGTGGGGCGCTGGCAGATCAAGTCCGTGGGGAGGCGCGCAGAGCAAGTGTTATCAAGATTGGGTGATACTGCATGAGGTGAATAGTCTTATCAACGCTGTTGAGTGGTTGGGGTGGGCTTAGTCCGGTCTGGTATCGCTAACAGTGGTTCCAACAGGGTGCGTTCTTCAGCGGGAAGCTCTAACAGGATGTGCGAGTCGTGCGTCTCACGGTGGCGGATGGCTGTGTCGAGAAGACGGAACGGGAGTTGAAACTCGGCACGGTCACCCGCAAGTTCACGCCACGCGTCCAGCCACATCTGCGCCGTCGCATCGCTCACTATCGGCGAGGTCAAGGTGGGAATGCTCCGCACAAGTCCTTGCCCCAACGCAGAGACAACTTGGTTTTTGTCGTAAAGCTCTATCAGCACCGTGATAAGCATCCGCCATGTTGTAACATCAGGTGTGCTGGTGAGTAGGTTGCGGGCAATAGCCGCTGTATCACCTGTTTCCGGTTTGTCTGCATGAGCAAATTGGCGGAGTGCATCATCCAACGCTGCGTAGCCTTCCTCCCAACGGCCCAATGCCAGGAAACACTCGGCGCGGTCGAAGAAAACAGATGAAGATTGATGGCCGAGTTCTATCGCCTTATTGCAGGACGCCAAGGCTTCGTCATAGCGTCCCAGGCTGCTTAGCACGATGCTTCTTTGACGCCAAGTCATTGGATTATTCGTATCGAGCTGAATTGCTTTGTCGAAGGATGCTAACGCCTCATCCTGGCGCCCGAGATTGTTCAGTGTCGCACCTCGATTACTCCAGGCCAGTGCGAAATTCGGCTCAAGCTCAATCGCCTTGCTGTAAGACGTCAATGCCTCATCTAGGCGTCCAAGCTCATGCAACGTCACACCTTGATGATACCAAGTCCTTGCATCATTTGTGTCGAGCTGAGCTACTTTATCGAAGGAGGCTAATGCTTCCTCGTGGCGTCCGAATTCGCCCAGCACTACGCCTTTGTTGCCCCAAGCTGGTATATTGTTAGGATCAAGTTCAATCGCCTTATTATAGGATACTAGCGCTTCATCCCGACGCTCAAGCTCGTGTAATTCAAAACCCAGATGGAACCAAACATGCCCGTCGTTTGGGTTCAGCTTAATTGCTTTTTGGAGGGATGCTAATGCTTCTTCGTGGTGCCCACGCTCGCTTAGTCTTATACCTTGGCGGACCAAAGCCTGCGCATCATTCGGGTCAAGCTCAATCGCTTTAGCGAAGGACATTGATGCTTCGTCGAAGCGGCCGAGGCGATCTAACGCAAAGCCTCGATTTCTCCAGCCCCGCACATAACTAGGGGCAAGCTCAACTACCTTGCCAAAGGACAACAACGCTTCGTCTAGGCGATCAAGCTTGCCTAGCACTATACCTCGGCTGCCCCACGCTAGTACGTAATTGGGGTCTAGCTCAAGCGCCTTATCGAAGGAGATCAACGCTTCTTCGTGGCGTCCGAGTTCGTCCAGCGCTACACCTTTGTAGCGCCAAGCTGGTGCATTGTTAGGGCCAAGCTCGATCGCCTTATCAAAGGATGCCAGCGCCTCGTCCCAACGCTCAAGATGGATAAGATAATGTCCTTGCTCAACCCAGTCCAGGGCCTGACCGCGAATGGCGACCAGTTCTTCTGCGGTTTGCAGTCCGCGGGCAAAGTCACCCCCACTATGATAAATATCGCAGTCTTTCAAACACGCCGCCACGCGAGGATCTTCTTTTTCTTGTTCGCACACCTGCAGCGCATGAAGCACATATTCTCGCTCGATTGTAGCATCTGGGTGGAGTAACTCCAGTCGCTGATACAACTCCGTCTGTGAATACCAGAGGCGCAAAAAGTCCACGAGCAAACGAATCGGCTCGCCCCGATGCTTCTTGACCTCAACGCACAGACGCATCAGCGGCTCGCGTAGTTCGTAATACGACTCGCGCCCGGCAGAGACGGAATGGACGTATTCCATCTCGCGCAAGGTCTTGAGTTGACTGGACGCCGTCTGGTGAGTCAGGAAACAGCGCTGCGCAATCTCCTTGACGACGACAGCACGACGGCGGTCACAAAGGAATTCGACGATCTTCCGTTGCTGTGATGAGAGCCAGGCCATGCGCCCTTGATAATAAGGCGTCAGATCATCCAGTGTGCGCATAAACGGTTCCACGAACTCATCTAAAGACTCGCGGGTGAGAAATTGAGAGAAGATGACGTAGACGCGATGGTTGCCACCTGCCAAGTGATGGACGGCGCGGATGCGAGCGCGTCCCGTTGGCGTCTGAATGAATGAGGCCAGTTCGCGGTCGCCTTCTAAGTCAGCGATATTTGTTAACAGACGAGTGGCCTCATCAAGCGTCAGATCTTCCAGGTGGTGGGTGTGGAAAAAACCGAAGAAGGGCGAGGTCCGAAGGGACACGCCGTTGAAGAGGCTCTGCGCCGTCGCTAGAATCGTGCAGAATGGATTTTCTTGCAGGTATGCACGAAGTCGCTTTTGTCCTCTATCGCCTAACCCTCTAAACAAGTCATCCAAGTTTTCCACGAGGATCAACAGCGTGCGGTTGCCGACGAATTCTTTGAGTAACGCGCCAGCGGCACGCTCAACGGTACTCGGCGGTAATTTGTAGAGCGCTTCGACGCGCTCAGCAAACGCAGCATCAGCATGCTCCGCCAGTAGCGCGCGGAAGAGGCGCATCAGCAGGTCCTGAAACGATGTGACGCCCCACTCTTCTTCACGCAACCAAGCGATGAGTAAGTGATCGCTCAAGCCCCCCATCGCTCGGATGCGATGATAGATGAGCGAGATCAGATGCGTCTTGCCAATGCCGCGCGGGCCGATCAGCAACGAATGATGCTTCGACGGCGTAAGCACACTTTCGCGGATAAGCTCGACTAGGCGTTGAGCCAGCTTCTCACGTTGGACGAAGAGGGCTTCCAACGCTTCAGGCGTCATCATACTGGGCGTGAAGCGGGAGAGAAAAGTAGCTTTCATAATGCCAGCCCCCTATGTAATCGCCAGCAGCGTTGGATCAGTGGAAAGCGGAAGCGAAACAGGCCGTCGGTTTGCTGGACAACGTAATGGTCGCGCTGAAGCAATGTCAGTATCTGTCGCGCCATCTCACTGTCTTCGGTCTTCAAGTTGGCCTTGAGCAGATTGAATAGATCGTCAAACGGTAGCGGCTGGTCAGCGACAGATAAGACATCCAGCAGATTCAGCGCGAACGGGCGTTCGTCGGGCGCATAGTAGGTATCAATCCGCTCTCGATAGTAGCGCAAGTGCCAGCGGTCATGTGGGTCTGTCAGGCAAGCATCCATAATCTCGGTAATGATCACAACATTGGCCACACAACCACGCTGCGCTATTTGGTCAACGATGTGGTGGATGAAAAAGGGAATCCCATCTACAGCGGTGGCAATCGCCTGAGTGGTTGCTTGTAGGTCATCCGTTGGAATGCCCTCTCCTTCCAGGAGCCGCCGCGCTAACTCCTGGGCATCGTCGAGTGAGAGCGGTGGCACGTCCACTGTGTCCATGTCATTTGTCGGGTCGTTGGCATATCCTGCCCGTTTGAGGGAGGTCACGACGTTATGCAAGCCAATCGAACCCGTGAAGACCATCCGCAAACCAGTGTGCATCTGACGCAATGACCGCAGCGCGTCCAGCAGTTCCATCGCTGCGTCTTCGCCACCGTGCTGCTTAATGTTGTGGAGCATCAGCGGCATTTCGTCCCAAAAGAAAATCACCTGGCGATCTTGATGCTCGACGAGGTCCTCAATAGTCTTGGTCAGCAGAGTCTTCCAATGAGGGGCAGCGACATCAGGTAACTTGATCACGCCGCTGATTTCTGCGCCTTTGAGTTGTGCCAGGAATAGACGTACCCGCTCTGCGGTCCGCTTCAAGCCGCTGAGGTAGCGTTCCACATCGTGAAAGACTATCTCGACAAACTCCAGCGGCGTTCGCATACCTTCCAGGTCATGGTAAATCGGCAACTTGCCTGGCGGCACTTCCTCCACCATCTTCTTGACGAGGCAGGTCTTGCCCATCCGCCGCTCAGCACTGAGGACGAGGCTCTGCCGTTCCAGAATGCGCCATAAGCTTTGGATCAATGCATCCCGCCCGATAACCTCAGATGGTGGAATTTGTCCGCCTGGATTAGCTTTCAAACCGGCCTCCTTTTCTTCACACTGAACATACGATGGTTTTATTGTACGATGATTTCATCGTATGTCAATCAATTAATAGAGTGTTTATTTGAAAGGAGTTGTTAGTACCAAAAGGTTAGAGTGAGAGGCAGGCGGCGAGCGTGACCCATTCGTGATCGGGCTTGGCCTCGATGACGTCGAAGTGTTGCCCGCCAAGCGCCTCGCGGACTTCAGCCTCTTGCTCGCGCAGGATGCCAGAGACGATCAAAATGCCTTGGGGTGCGATGACCTGTGCGAAGTCGGCGGCGAGCGGTACGATCACATCGGCCGTGAGGTTGGCGAGCACCAGATCAAATTGCTGGCCGTGAAAAGATGAAAGCTTATTGACTTCGAGTTCAAGCTCCTCAGCCACGCCGTTGATCTCGGCGTTCTCCTCGGCGACGGTGATCGCTTCCGGGTCGATATCGATCCCGACGACGCGCGAGCCGGGCGCGAGTTTGACGGCCGCGATGGCGAGGATGCCGGTGCCTGTGCCAACGTCCAGGAGCGAGCCGCCGCGCCAGTATTTCTCCAGCAGCTCCAAGCAGCCGCGCGTGGTCTCGTGCGTGCCAGTGCCGAAGGCCATGCCCGGATCGATCTGAACTATTACCCGGTCAGTCTCTGTTCCCTGATCGAGTTTCCAGGAAGGGGTGACGAGCAGACGCTGACCGATGGCGACCGGCTCGTAGCCTTTCTTCCACTCGGCCAGCCAGTCTTGATCGGCGACCGTCAGACTCTGCATCTGGCGGAGCGCCACCTCAGGCAGGTCACAGTGTCGCAGGGCGCGAAGGATCTGAGCCCGCAGCTTCTCGGTGTCGGGCGGAAGGTCAAAGTAGGCCCGGAGCGTGATCACCTCCGGGGTGTCTTCTGAAATCTCGATGCCGGTGGTGCCGGCCACCCATAATTGGCTGGCGACCGGGGTCTCAGCGACCCGGGCGATTTCGAGTTCAAGGGCATGCCAAACCTTCATAGCTGGTCAATCGTGCTCAACTGCCGTGCGCGATGAAGCACTCCCGCGAATCACTCTCCATCGCTTCTTTTCGCCCCCTCACCCCCAGGCGACTCTCCACCAGAGAGTCGCCCCCTCGCCCGCCCACTCCTCCCCCGCTCTTCAATGCCCAACTCGTCCAGCGTCCGCGGGTCGTCGCGCCAGTGTTCCTGCACGCGGACGAAGAGGTGGAGGCGGACGTGGCGGTCGAGGAGTCTCTCGATGTCGCGGCGGGCGCGCGTCCCGACCTGCTTCAGCATCTGGCCGCCGCGCCCGATGATGATCGGTTTCTGTGACTCGCGCTCGACGTAGATCACGCAATGAATTTCGGTGGCGTCGGGCTGCTCCTGCCAGTTCTCGGTGCGCACGGCGGTGGCGAAGGGCAGTTCCTGGCCGGTCAGCTCGAGCAGTTTCTCGCGCACCATCTCGGCGACCAGCGTCCGCTCGATCTGGTCGGTGAAGGTCTCCGGGTCGTAGAGCGGCGGGCCTTCGGGCAGGTACTCGACGAGCTTCTTGAGCAAGCGCTCCTGGCCGTCGCCGGTGCGAGCCGAGATGGGGATGACTTCGGCGAACTCATGCTCGCGGCTGTACTGCTCGATCAGCGGCAGGAGCTTGGCCTTCTCTTTCACGAGGTCGATCTTGTTGAGGAGGAGGAAGGCGGGCTTCGAAGTCCGCTTGACCAGGTCGAGCGCGAAGCGGTCACCCGAGCCGAACCGGGTCGTCGCGTCGCGCATCAGCAGGACGACATCGACCTGCTCCAGCGCCTCGGCGACGATGCCCATCATCCGGCGGTTGAGCGCGTAGCCGGGCTTGTGGATGCCGGGCGTGTCGACGAAGATGATCTGGGCTTCGGGGCGGTTGATGATGCCCTGGATGCGCGTGCGCGTCGTCTGCGGCTTGGAGGAGACGGCGGCGATGTGTTCGCCGACGAGCGCGTTGAGGAGGGTTGATTTGCCTGCGTTCGGGCGGCCGATGAGGGCAGCGAAACCTGATTTGTGGCTGTGGTTCATGCAGGCGACTCCCAGTCTTCAAGGCTCAACCCTTCGATATATACCTTGAACGGGGACAAATTGAGCTTTTGAAGAGAGAAGAATCTCAACACAAAGGGTCAAGGAGTCAAAGGGGAACAGGCTTCTTTTTCATCAGTTCCTTTGTCCCTTTGTTCCTTTGAACCTTTGTGTTGGAGAAGCTCCATTTGTGGCCGTGCTTGGTATAGCAGATAAGTCATCCTAGCTCATTCCGAAACTCATCGTCTCCTTGTGACTCACGCACCAGCCGCTCTCCTTCCCAGGCACCGGCTGTCTGTTCAAAGAAGCCGGCTGGCCAGCCCTGCGCCTCGGGCAGGCTGGCCGTGGGGTTTGACGCGAGCGGTTGCATAATCACCATGACCTCGACCTCCACATCGGGAAGGCCAATGGGGATCTGCAACTTCAGTATTCCATCCGGGCCAACACGAGATTGCAACATGACACTTTGCATAATCTACTCGCTCCTCAATCAAAGTCGTCCTCTGCCAGCGGAGACCCCTCTGCCTTACTGCCGCGTCTCTGCCCGCTCGGCCGCCTGGGCGCCTTCCGCCTTCACCTCCTGCTCCGGCTCCTCCGCCAGGCGTTGGACCCGGACGCGGGAGACGCGCCGCTCGTCGGCCTCGACGACCTCGAAGTGGAGGCCGCGGAAATCCAGGCCTTCGCCGACGGCCGGGAGGTGGCCCAGTTGATTGATCACCAGCCCGGCGACCGTGGTGAAATCGTCGGCCGCCAGCTCGGTCTCAAAGAGGCGCTCGACTTTACCGACCTCGACCTGGCCGCGCACGGTGTAGCTGCCCTCGGGCTCGACGACGATCTCGGCCTCGGCCTCGCTCGGCGCGGGCTCATCTTCGTCTTCGATCTCGCCGACGATCTCTTCGATCAGGTCTTCGAGCGTGACCAGGCCGGCCAGGCCCCCATACTCGTCGATGACAATCGCCAGCTGCGCCTTGGCCTTCTGCATCTCGCGCAGCAGCTCGTCGGTCGGCTTGGTCTCAGGGACGAAGTAGGTCGGCCGCGCGAGCTGGTGGGCGGTCTTCTGGGTCTCGCTCCCGGCCCAGTAATTGAGCAGGTCGCGGACGTAGATGATCCCTTCGATGTTGTCGATCTGGTCGCGGTAGACCGGCAGGCGCGAGTATTTCGACTCGATCATCACGTCGCGCACGGCCTCGAGCGGGGTCTGCGCCTCGACGGCGACGATGTTGGTGCGGGGCGTCATGACCTCGGCCACCGTGCGGTCACTGAAGCGGATGATCGACTGGATCATCTCGCCCTCGTTCTCCTCGATGATCCCCGCCTCCTCGCCGACGTCGATCAGCGCCTGCAACTCGTCCTCGTCATCGTCCTCTTCTGCATCCGCCTGAGACTCCGTCTCCTCCTCGCGCTGGAAGCCGCGCAGCAGGCGGTAGATCGGGTGGGCGATCACCGACAGCACCGGGTAGATGGGCCGCAGCGGCAGGCGCAGTCGAATCAGCGTCCGCGCCGGGTCGTTTTGCGTCAGCAAGAGGGGCACGATCAAGCGGAAGAGGACCAGCGTCACCACCATCAGCCCGAAGGCCAGCGCCAGGAAGTGCGGCGCGTGCAGTTGAAAGGCCAGCGACGTGATCAGGATGGCGATGGAGGCGATCGAGAGGTGAATGCCGAAGGTGAGCGTGAAGCTGAACAAGCGATGATTCTCGGTGATCGAACGCAAAAATGACGCGTGCGGCGCGCTGTTGCTCTCACTCGCCAGCAGTCGCAGCGAGACGTCGCTCAACTCATCCAGTGCGCTCTTGGCTGTGGCCACGATGACCAGCACCAGGATGAAGGCGCCGGCCAAAGCTATTTCATATTCCATAGCAGCAATCAGTAGGCAGCAGGCAGTAGGCAGTAGGCAGTAGGCGATGGCCAATACTTCGCGATCGGCCCCCTTCTGTCTACTGCCTACTGCCTACTGCCTGCTGCCTTCTATCCATTAACTCTTCCCGCAGTCTGCGTTCGAGCCGACGCATCTCGCCTTGATCGGTCTCATGGTCGTAGCCGGCCAGGTGAAGGATGCCGTGAATCACGAGCGTTTCGACCTCGCGGTCGAAAGTGAAGCCGAGTCGGCGGGCGTAGGCGGCGGCCGTCTCGACCGAGATGACGACATCGCCCAAATGGTCCGGCTCAATCCCATTTCTCCCGCTGTCGCCCTCGTGGTAAGCGAATGCGAGCACATCGGTCGGGGCATTGATCCCGCGATAGTCGCGATTAAGTCGGCGCATCATTCGATCTCGAATGAAGGTGATCGTCGCCCCTGCCTCCGCCCGCCCGATCCGGTCGAGCACTTGACGGGCCAGCCGTGCCACCTCAGGGCGTTTGATCGGGCACAGGCGCTGGCGGTTCAAGACTTCAATCTCTGAGGAGGCATCAGCGAAGCCGTCCTTTAGCCCTTTGCCCTTTGCCCTTTGCCCTTTGCCCCCCCTAGATGCTGATCTTCTTGCTGTGCTCATCGTAGGCCTTGATGATCATCTGGACGAGGTGATGGCGCACCACATCCTGCTCGTTGAATTCAATGAACGAAATGCCTTCGATCGCGCTCACCACGCGCCGGGCCTCGACCAAGCCGGACTTGCGCCCGGAGGGGAGGTCGATCTGGGTCACGTCCCCGGTGATCACCGCCTTCGAGCCGAAGCCGATCCGCGTCAGGAACATCTTCATCTGCTCGGAGGTCGTGTTCTGCGCCTCGTCCAGGATGATGAAGGCATCTGAGAGCGTGTTGTGCGTCAGAATGAAATCATCCGTCACGTAGAGCGAGTCAGGCGCGGCGACACGGATGCATTGCGTCTCCGCTTCGCCGACGGGTTCAATATTCCTGATAAACCGCATCGGGCGACCGCCGCCGGTCGCCTCATAAATTTCGGCTTTGCGCCGCAAGCGAAACGGCTGGATGTTTTCAGGTAAGCGGATGTCCAGCACATAAGCGTCATGGCGGTACGGAACTTCACGGCCGTGGGCAAAACCCGGTTTGCGTCCTTCCGCCCGGCGTTTGCACCAATGAGCCACACCGCCGAGTGAGCGCACCAAAAACAACACGTCGTCTTTGAGCCGTTCGGAAGTCGTGACGTACTGGATACGGCATGTCCGTCCCTCTTGCGTAACCGGGCCGCCGTCGGTGTCCAATAGACCTTGTAGGACGGCGTGGCGAACTTCCGCGCTGTTGTAGAGATAAATTTCGGGAATGAATTTGGTCGCAGATTTAGTCCCTGCCAGACCCAAGCCGCGCAACGCCTCTCTGAGCGGGTTGCGAATCGTGCCGAATTTGTGGCCGCCTTTTCCGGCCAGCGGGTTGCTGATGGCATAATCTATCGCGGATTTGCGGTGGAATTGCAAGCCCATCTCGGCCAGTTCGGTTTGCAGCGAGGTCACCAACTCCGCATCAGCGGAGGTAAAACTCGGCGAAGTCTTATCGGAAATGCAACCGTCGCCGAGCAAGAGTCCTAATGAATAAGGCTCTAGCGGGATGGCCTGAGGAGGAAATTCGACGGGCGCGGAGAGCAAAGGCAACTCGTAGCGGTATTGATGATGGCGCCGGAAATTGTCAATCATCTCCTGCGTTTCCAAAATCCGCGACGGTTTTTCGCGCCGCTTGTCTTCCATCGTTTTGACCTGCCAGAGGTGTTCGGCGCAAGCGACCGCGCTAGAGCCGTCCGTCATCGTCAAACGATAAACAGGTTTTTTGCCTTGCGGGAAAACGCCGAGAACTTCGGTCGGCTTTCCGTCAGAGCCGATAACCCGATCACCAACCGCGATGTCGCCCATTTTGCGCCAGCCGTTCGGGGTCAACAACAAACTGTCTAGTTTTTGCGAGCGCCCGCGCATGAATGCGAGCGGCGCAATCTCGATGACACGCTTTTCCAGGAAGCGCGTCACGCGCTCGTAGTCCATGACGTCGAAGAGCGCATCGTAGAGTGGGCGCAGATACGGGTCTACTTTGTCTTGCAGGTCACCGGGCAGGAAGCCCAACTTCTCGCCCGCCTCGACCGCCGGCCGCGCGAGGATGATCCGGTTGACGCGCTTCGACATCAGGAAATCCATGGCCATCGCGACCGCGAGGTAGGTGTTGTGGTTGACGAACCCGTTGGCGACGAACGAGTGCGTGCCCGGCACTGTCAAGTCGTAGACCTGTGCCCGTGATGGCTCGATGGCGACCACCTCGGCAAAGAGCAGGTGGCGGTCGAACAAGCTTCTCATCTGCTCAAGCGGCTCACTGAAAGCGCCGCGAGCATCAAGGCTGTTGATGATCGACCCCAGCTTGGCGTAACTTGGCCGACGGCGCTCAATTTTATAATCGGCGAAGAGCTTGTGTTCAGCACGGGTGAAGGTCCTGCCGCTGATGGCCGCGCTGAGCATCTGGCCGAGATGCGGCACGACATCAACGTTGGGATTCGGCTGCCGGGTTTGCCGCCGCGCGCGCTTCCGCTCAAGGCCGAAGCCGATCCGTTCATGAAATCGCTCGGCCTCAGCCCCGGCCATAGTCAGGAGATGTGAGACGTGCTGCCGGCCGTCATAACGACCACGCTTGAGCGACTTCGACGCGACGATGCCGAAATTGAGCAAGACAACCTGCGCTTGGCGAATGAGGGTTTCTGAAACCGATGAGAGCGAGACCAGGCCGTCGCGTTTCTCCACCGTCCCGTCGGCATCGAACAACCCCCGCAAATATGCCGCGACGATGAACTCTGGCGCGGCGAGGATTGAATGCGGAACGTGCTTCGTCCGCGCCCCGCCGGTGGACAGGCCGAGATGCGCGAGCAGTTGATAAAGCTGAGCGCTCGCGATGATATGGTCGTAAGGCCGCTCCCCGCCATTGGGGAAGACCCGCAGCCCAAGCCGCACGGCCATAGTGTGGAAAGCCGCCACGATGGATTCGTCAGCGGAGGTGAGAATAACTCTATTGCGCCAGGTTAAGCACCCGTCACCGGTCAGCACACCCATCAGATAAGCGAACTCTTCATCCAGATGATCGAGATGGACCGGCTTCGATGAATGGTCATGTGAACTCTGCGGGCGATACTCAAATCCGACCGCCGTGCGTTCGCCAAACATTCGTTGTCCGCGCTGCAAGGCGAGCACATCGCCCGCGCCCAATTCGTCGGCCCGCCGCCACTGGATTGCGCCGGCCGCATCGAGCATGAGCAGTGGATGCTCTGGCGTCACTTCGATGGAGAAGCCGAAGCGTGTGGTAATGCGTAGCGTTTCTGTCTCACCGCCGTTGTAAATGTGCGAAGCAGGTTCAGCGCCCTCAAGCCCCTGGACTGTCACGTCAATCAGCACGTGGTCCTGAGGTTGGGTGCCTGAGCCGAGCGTGCCGATCTCAATCATCCCTCTGTTGGTCAGCACGAGCGAGTTTTCCGAAAGGCATTTTCCGGTCCCCGCGACGCCTATCCCGAACACAATGTCGTGCTGTTCGATAGCTTCAATATAACGTCGTTGATTGGGCGAGCGCGCCGTGACCTGCTTGCGGCCTGACGGGTTGATGCGCTTCTGGGAGGTGAAGAGTTCGCGCAGCGAGGCGGAGCGGTCTTCGGCGATCTGTTTGAAAGCCGCGCGCAATTCGGCGTCGGAGGGGGCGCGACCCTCCTCGAAGAGTTGGCTGTAGTCTTTGAAGACCCGCTCGACGACGGCCACATCGGCCTCGTCGCCTTCGACCGTCAATTCGCCGCCGCGCCCCCCGACCCGCACGCTGAGCAGCGACTCGAGGTATTTGATGTTCTGGTCGTAAGGCCCGAACAGGGCCTCGAGCCCGCGCTCCGGCAGTGTAATCTTCATGCGCCGCAGTTGCTTTTACTCTCCTCGATGATGCGAATAGCCGGCCGGTCTCTGCCTCATGCGACCCGGAGTAGTAATAAAAAGGAGACGACGGGGACTATTCGCGGTTTGCGCTTTAGTGAGAAACTACTACACGGTTAGGGGGGTGTCAATAGGACTCACGCCGCGGCGCCTCAGCATTATGGCCTGATGACTTGAAGCTCAGGTAGGTGCTTCGACCGGGGGCGGAGTTTCGGATTGCAGCCCGAGTGATCTTCTCCGGGCGGTGACGGGGGTGAGGTGGTACGTTAGCGCACACACTGGAAAGTAGCCGCCGCCTCAATGATTGATGAGTGGAGAAGGCCTGTTCCATGACAAGGCAGCAGTACACCGTCACTGCATCACTTTAATTCGGACGGCAACTGGGTCGCTCAGACCGGTCGATGGCTGAGACTGATCTCGATGAGATTATGCTCGTGTCTGATTTAGATTTAGCCGTGGCTCATTCTTTCTCCTCACTTGGCGGCGCTGTTGGCACATTCGTTGCTCTAAAATAAAACGACCGACAGATTGAGTCGGTCAAGCTCGGATACGGAGAAGGATGTTGGGGAGCATCTGGTGAAACTTGTTGGGGAGCGGGTTTCACTCCGTAGTAGAGTAAAAATAGGCTGCTTGGGTTAGTCGTGGTTTTGGGGGAGGCTACGAGTGGCCCGAGCAGCCTTTTTCTTTGCTTGCCAGAGCCGGCCGTGCTGACAACGTCAAAGTAGAGCTTAAGGTAGGCACCGGCTATTTCGATCTCGCTGATTCTCACCTGACCGGGGCCGGGCGAAGTGGGGAGGGGTTAGATAGGAGGACCTTCAGATGCCCAAGGATCCAACACGCAATATCGACCGCTACAAAATCCGCGGCGGGCAACTCAACGCGTTCGAGTTCGCCAGGAATCAAGCCGCGATGGCTCAGGAACAGCGCGAACGCTTCGAGCGGCAGCAGGAGGAGCGGCGTTTGCGCGAGGGGGAGATTGAAATCCCGCCGCCGACCGAGCCCGAACGGGTCACCCAGTTGTTAGCGGCGCACGAACAAGCCCTTCACGAGAAGGAACCGCCGCCGGCACCGGAGGCCGCCCGACCTGCGAAACGATCGGTGAAGGCTGGGACGCGCAAGGCTGCTGCCGGGGCGAAGAAGGCAAGTAGCGCAAGGAAGGCCCCGGCCCGCGGCACGAAGAAGGCCGCCGCCAAGGCTCCTCCGAAGAAGAGGCGCGCAGCACCCAAAACTCTGGCCCGAAGTACGAAGAAGACTACGAAGAGGTCAACGAAGAGTGCGGCGGTCAAAGCCAGCCCGCGCCGGACGCAGGCGAGAAAAACCAGCAGTGCACAGACCAAAGGTGCGAAGCGGAGCGTGAAAGGGAAGGCCGCCGGCAAAAAGGGCTGGGCGAGCACCGCGCGGCCAAGAGCGCGGACCAGATAGTTGAAATGCAAGACGGCCGGCGAGAATTTGCCGGCCGTCGTTTTGCTTGAGCAAATTGGTCCCGGTTCTCAGTCCCGCTGGCGCTGCTCGTCCTCCGCCTCCTCGCGGCGTCGGCGCTGGGTGTCGTGGATGAATGAGGTCTCTTCAGCCGACGTCGATCACCATTTCTTATCAGCGGCGACTGCTCAAAGTCGGAAGCGCAACATCGCCCCGACGCCGCCGACGTCCGCGAGCAGGGAAGAGTCCTTGATGAAGGTCACGCGGGCGCCGGTCTGCTGCGCCTTGGCCACCAGTTCATCTGCCAACGTGACTGAGCGCGGCTCGGTAGTTTGAGGGCTGTTGGCGGAAGCCACAGCCGCCAGGGGCGCCGCCGCCTCTTCCTCGTCGCTGCGGATTTCAGCCCGCGAAGCGCTGATGATCAATTCGTCCACCTGTCCGATGTCGAGCGCCGCGAGCGTCTCTCGCGCCCCGACCACGGCGAGGCCGCCCGCGCGATACTCGTCAAGCAGCCGTTTGACCTTCTCCGCGTCGCCCTTCGCACTCTGCTCGCGCATCGACTCCAGCGTCGCCTGCAGGACTTCGTGCTCCGGCGCCTTGATGCCGAGGTGAATCACGTCCACCACTTTATCGGCCAGATGCGGCGGGAGTTGCTCGCGCAGCAGCGGCACGATCACTTCGTCACCCGCGAGCACGATGTGCTCGAGCTTCTCCTCGCGGACCACGCGGTCGAGTGTGTCAACCACTTCTTTGGCGTGGTGCAGGTGATAGTTTTCGACGTGCCGTTGATAGCGCGCCTGCGACCAGCCGCCGACCTGGGTGCGTTTGGTCTTCGGGTTGGTCACCTGCTCTGCGCCTAGAGTCCGGCCGAGGCCGAAGACGAAGAGGCGGGCCGCGTTCGTGTCGGCCACGAGCGCAGCGTAGCGCGGGTACTGGTCAACCAGCCGCGCGAGCGGGTAAAGGTCGGGGCGGTGGGAGACGCTCAGCCGGTGTCGCTCGATGGGAGCGTCGAGTTGGACGGCCTCGAAGAAATCATTCGCCCCGGCGCAAGCGAAGATCGCGAGGCCGTTGGCTGACGGACGCACTTGCTCTTGCAAGTAGGCCTGGATCCGCTCGCTGTCGCGGTCGAAGCTCTCGCGCTCGGGCGAGTGCGGCGGGTAAGTCCTGGCCCGCGCAGACAGCTCCTTGCGCACGAACGGATCGAAGTGATCGCGCCCGTGTTGGTCGGGTTGCATGTTGAGATAAAGACTGATGACGGGAAACTCCGTCGACTCAAACTCGGCTAGCCGGTCCAAAACGTGACTGAGCAGCATGATGCTTGACCATTCCTTTCATAAGTGTTTTCAGCCTACGGCGCACGGGTGCGGTACGGGGAGCGTGAGCGACCTGTGCCTCGGCAAAAGACCTTACCGGGGAAGCACAGGTCGCTCACGCTCCCCGTACCGCACCGATTCAAACAGACGCCGGCGGCGTGCTTAACCGAAGATAGGGGCAATTCCCATGCCAGCGGCTAGATGGTATATTCTCAGCGCATGATCTATTGACATCGGTCCACTTTACCTGAAGTTGGCAGGCGCTGAAGCCGGGTCGAGCTGAAGAGAATAATTCATATGCTTGACGCGAAATCGTACGCCGGGCGTGAGATCAAATGAGAAATTTTTTCCTCCCCTGCATGAGGCACAATGTAGTATGAGCTTTCCAAGAGCGAGCGGCATCCTGTTACACCCGACCTCACTGCCCGGCAAATACGGCATCGGCGACCTTGGGCCCGCGGCTTACGGGTTTGTCGATTTTCTCGCCGCCAGCGGCCAGCGCCTGTGGCAAGTCTTGCCCCTGGGGCCGACCGGCTACGGCGATTCGCCCTACCAATGTTTCTCCGCCTTCGCCGGCAACCCGCTGCTCGTCAGTTTAGAGTCGCTGGTTGAAGACGGGTTGCTGGCCGCAGATGATTTGGAACCTGCCCCGGACTTCCCGCGCGACCGCGTCGATTACGGGCCGGTGATTGAATTTAAGCAGGCGCTGCTGTGGCAGGCTTACGATCATTTCAAGGCTCACGCCCCGAACGGGATGAGCGCGGAGTTTGAAAGCTTCGCTGCGCCCGCCCGAGAGTGGCTCGATGATTACGCCGCCTTTCGCTCGATCAAAGATGCGCACCGCGGCGTCGAGTGGACGAAGTGGGACCCGCACCTGCGCGGCCGTGAGAAGCAGGCGCTGTGGTTCTGGGGCGAGAACCATCGGCGCGAGATCGAGGGGCACGAATTTTTTCAGTACCTCTTCTTCAAGCAGTGGCTCAGGCTCGCCCGCTACGCCCATGACCGCGGCCTCAAGATCGTCGGCGATTTGCCGATCTTCGTCGCGCACGACAGCGCCGACGTGTGGGCGCACCCGGAGTTGTTCCACCTCGACAGCGAGGGGCGGCCGACGGCGGTCGCCGGGGTGCCGCCCGACTACTTCAGCGAAACGGGGCAATTGTGGGGCAATCCGCTCTACCGCTGGGACGCGATGGCCGAGACTGGTTATCAATGGTGGATCGAGCGCATCCGCGCCACGCTCGCGCAAGTCGACATCGTGCGGCTCGATCACTTCCGCGGCTTCGAGCAGTATTGGGAGGTGCCCGGCGGTGAAAAGACCGCGATCAACGGGCACTGGGCGCAAGGGCCGGGCGCGGCCTTCTTCGAGGCGGTCGGGCAGGCGCTCGGCGAGCTGCCGATCATCGCCGAAGACCTCGGCTTCATCACCCCGGAGGTGAAGGCGCTGCGCGACCGGTTCGGCTTCCCCGGCATGCGGATTCTGCAATTCGCCTTCGGCACCGACCCACAGGCCGGCGACTTCAAGCCCCACAACTTCACCCATAACACGGTGGTCTACACCGGCACGCACGACAACGACACGACGGTCGGCTGGTTCACGAGCGCGGGCACGGGTGACAGCACCCGCACGGCAGCCGAGGTGCGCGAGGAGCGCGAGTCGGTGCTCAAGTACCTGGGGACCGACGGCCACGAGATCCACTGGGACTTCATCCGCCTGGCGCTCAGTTCGGTGGCTGATACGGCGATCATCCCGCTGCAAGACGTCCTGGGCTTGGGCAGCGAAGCGCGCATGAACATTCCGGCCCGCGAGAGCGGCAACTGGGGCTGGCGCTACCGGCCTGGGGTATTGACTGATGCGCTCAGCCAACGGCTCGTCGAAATGGTGGACCTCTACGGCAGAAAGTCATAGAAGGCCGCAGCGTCGGAAGGGAAAGAAGATCGAATGCCGAGGACTGAAGAATGGTGAAACCGGACGAGCAGTTCATGGATTCAGCTCTCAGCCACCTGTACACAGCGCCCTCTTTAACGCACCCCGCCGACGGGCTTGTGTCGGAGCAACCTCTCGGCGCGCTCTACAGCCCGGAGCAGACCGTCTTCCGCGTCTGGGCTCCGATGGCGCGGTCCGTGACGCTGCACCTCTATGAAACTCCGGCCGGCGGGAGGCCAAGGCTCGTCGCGATGGCGCAGCACGAGGACGGCACTTGGGATACGACACTGTTGGGCGACATGCGGGGAGCTTACTACACTTTCACTGCGGCCGGTGACGACCCGCGTTTCGATCCGGCGCATGAGGTGATCGATCCTTACGCGCGTGCGGTGACGGCGCACGACGGCCGGGGGATTGTCATTCACGACACTACGCTCGTCGCCGACCGGCCGACCTTCCCGATCTCGGATGCGGTGATCTACGAGATGCACGTGCGCGACTTCACGATTGATCCGGACTCCGGCATCCAGCGCCGCGGTAAATATCTCGGCCTCACTGAAGCGGACACGCACCTGACCGGACGCCCGGACATCTCCACTGGGCTCGACCACCTCACCGAACTGGGTGTCAACGTCGTCCAGCTCATGCCCATCAATGAATTTCACAACACCGGCCGGGCGGAGGACCTCTACGGCTGGGGCTACGACGCGGTTCATTTCAATGCGCCCGAAGGGTGGTACGCGACTGAGCGCTACGACGCGCGGCGGGTGTCGGAGGTCAAGCGGATGATCGACGCCTTGCACCGGCGCGGCATCCGCGTCACGCTCGACGTGGTCTTCAACCACACCTTCGAGAAGATCGGCCAGCGCGTCTACAGCTTCGAGGGGCTGGTGCCGGGCTACTACTACCGCCTCAAGCCGGACGGCAGCTACTGGAACGGCTCCGGCGTCGGCAACGAGTTCCGCACCGAAGCGCCGATGGCGCGGCGCTTCATCCTCGATGCGGTCAAATACTGGGCGACCGAATACAAGGTGGACGGGTTCCGCTTCGACCTCATGGCCTTAATCGATCTTGAGACCGTCCATCGAATCGTGCGCGAGTTGCGGGCGATGGACGCGAACATCTTGATCTACGGCGAGCCGTGGGCCGGGGGCGCGACGCCGATTGAGATGACGGGGAAGGGCAAGCAGCGGGGGCGTGGCTGGGCCTTCTTCAACGATCGCTTCCGCGATGCGCTCAAAGGCAACGTCTTTGATGCGCGGGCGACCGGCTTCGTCCAGTCAGGCGTGAATGCCGGGGCGGTGAAACTCGGCGTCTGCGGCTCGGTCGGCGACTTCGCCGATGCGCCGCTGGAGTCGATCAATTACCTCGAGTGCCACGACAATCACACGCTCTGGGACCGGCTCGTAATCAGCACCGTCGATGATGCCGCCGTGACCGACGCCGACCGCCGCGCGATGGATAAGCTGGCTGCGGCCGTGCTCTTCACCTCGCAGGGCATCCCGTTCATCCAATCCGGGCAGGAGTTCCTGCGAACCAAGGGCGGCGACCACAATAGCTACGACAAGCCGGACGCGGTGAATATGATTCGGTGGCGGCAGAAGGCGGTTAACTACGATGTGTTTGAGTACTACCGCGGCTTGATCGGGCTGCGGCTGGCCCACCCGCTCTTCCGGTTAAGAACCAAAGACGAGGTCCGGCGGGCAGTCAAGTTCCTTGATAATCACTTCGGCCTGGCGGTGCCCGAAGGGTGTGTCGCCTATCAGGTCGAAGATGTGACCGGTGTCGATAGCTGGCAACGTGCGCTCGTGCTGATCAACCCGCAAGCCGGGGCCTTGGAGTTCGCCATTCCGCTGGGGCACTGGGGGATTTTTGGTGATGGCAAGCTGGTCTCCGCCACCACGTTGACACACAGCCGGTCAGAGCTGGCCGAGACTCGCGCCTTGGTGGCACCTCGGAGCGCGCTGATTCTCGGTGAGGTACAAGCCAGGGTTAAAGTAGAGCCGTAGCCCGGCCGCTTGTCCATCGCGCCGCGCTATCCTCCTCAAAGCCTTCGGCGATTTCAATGCATGGCAATTTCCCTCCCGCGATGATAGACTGCGCCCGCTATCCGACACACCCGGAGGTCACTCCCCATGGCCCTTTCTGCTGGTACTCAGCTTGGCCCATACGAGGTGCTTTCCCCGCTCGGTGCTGGTGGGATGGGCGAAGTCTATCGCGCCCGTGACACCCGGCTCGGCCGTGAGGTCGCGATCAAAGTGCTGCCGGCTGCCTTCTCGGCAGATGCGGATCGGCTGCGGCGTTTCGAGCAAGAGGCGCGGGCCGCCGGGATGCTCAATCATCCGAACATCCTGACCATCTATGACATCGGCACGCACGAGGGCTCGCCCTATATGGTCTCCGAGCTGCTCGAAGGCGAGGAACTGCGCCAGCCATTGAACGAAGGGGCGCTGTCCGTGCGCCAGGCGATTGACTATGCCCAGCAGATCGCCCGCGGGCTCGCAGCTGCCCACGAGAAGGGGATTACGCACCGCGACCTCAAGCCGGAGAACCTCTTTATCACCAGAGACGGGCGCCTCAAGATTCTCGACTTCGGGTTGGCGAAGCTGAGACCGCCGATGCTCATCGGCGGAGTGGATACCAACCTGCCGACGGTCTCTGCCCCGCAGACCGAGCCAGGAGTAGTGATGGGGACCGTTGGGTATATGTCACCGGAGCAAGTGCGGGGGCAAGATGTGGATCACCGCTCGGACATCTTCGCCTTCGGGGCGATTCTCTACGAGATGCTCGCCGGAGAGCGGGCGTTCTGGGGCGAGACGGCGGCTGAGACCATGACCGCGATTCTCAAACAGGAGCCGTCGGAACTGACAGCGACCAACCGCCAGGTCTCTCCGGGGCTCGCGCGATTAGTGCAGCACTGTCTGGAGAAGCGGCCGGAGCAGCGGTTTCAATCGGCGAGCGATCTGGCCTTTGACTTGGAGTCGCTCTCGGCAGTCTCTGGCGCGAGTCAGGCAGAGGCGGCGATTGTATCAATGCCAGCCAGGCGGCGTCTCTGGCCGATGCTCCTCAGCCTCGGCATAGCCTTGGGAGTCGTGGCTGGAATCTTCCTTGGCCAGCCTCTCTGGAAAACGCCGCCACCTTCCTATCAACGCCTCACCTTTAGTCGTGGCACGATCTGGAATGCGAGGTTCGCGCCCGATGGCCAGACCGTGGTGTACAGTGCCAGGTGGAATGGCCAGCCGTTAGAGGTCTTCTCGGCGCGCGCGGGGAAAACGGAATCGCGCTCGCTCAAACTGGACAACACGGACGTGCTGGCGATCTCTGCTTCCAATGAGCTGGCGGTCTTGCGCAATCGTCAACATCTCGGTCAGTTCATCAGCCGTGGCACGTTGGCTCGCATGCCGGTTGATAGTAGCGCGGCGCGTGACCTGCTCGAAGATGTGCAGGAGGCCGACTGGTCACCGGATGGAACCAAGCTCGCCGTGGTGCGCTGGGTGAATGGGCGGAATCGGCTCGAATACCCGGTTGGCAAAGTGCTCTCCGAAACCGCCGGCTACATCAGCCATCCGCGCATCTCGCCGAAGGGTGATCGGGTCGCTTTCATGGATCATCAGGTGCAGCGGGACAATCGCGGGTGGGTGGCGGTGGTAGACCTCACCGGAAAGAAGACGGTACTCTCAGGCAAATGGGGTACTGAAGAGGGGCTGGCCTGGTCTCCGGCTGGGGACGAGGTTTGGTTCACAGCAAACAAGAATGGGGAATCCGGTGCTTTGTATGCCGTGACGCTCTCCGGACGAGAACGGTTGGTCGTGCGGATGGCCATTCGTCTGATGTTGCAGGATATTTCTCGCGACGGGCGGGTGCTCATCACCAGCTTCAATCCCTCGCAAAACATCATTGGCCAGCCTCCCGGAGAAACAAAAGAGCGCGATCTCTCCTGGCTCGATCTGGGGGAGCTTACAGACCTTTCGCCGGACGGTAAGATGATCTTATTCCACCATTGGGGAGAAGGAGCGGGAATCAACTACGCTGTTTATTTGCGCCAGACAGATGGCTCACCCGCCGTCCGGCTTGGCGATGGGCTTTCACAACGGCTGTCACCAGACAGGAAGTGGGCGCTCACGGTTCTCTTCACGCCGCCGCAACTGGTGCTACTGCCGACCGGCACGGGTGAAGCCAGACCGTTGGAGCGTGGTCCCATCGAGCAATACGAAGGAGCAGCTAGCTGGTTCCCGGATGGGAAGCGAGTCATCTTTCAAGGCCGGGAACCAGGCCACGACTCGCGTTGCTACCTTCAGAGCATCGAGGGCGGCCCCCCTCGCCCCATCACGCTTGAGGGAACAACCGGGACTCCACAAGGGACCTTCATCTCGCCGGATAGCAGATGGGTGATCGCCTCAGATGCGCAGCATCAGCGGTCTTTCTACCCAGTGGCAGGAGGCGCACCGCAGCCGATTACGCATCTGGAGAGCGAAGATGAGATCATCGGTTGGAGCAGTGACGGGCGCTCGCTCCACCTCGCCCGAACCCGAGAGATGCCGATCAGGGTCTATCGGTTCGATCCCTCGACTGGGCGCAAAGAACTGCTGAAAGAAGTCATGCCTGCCGACCCGGCGGGGATCTTTTGGCCTAACTATATTCTCCTGACGCCTGATGGGAAGGGGTATGCTTACTCGGTCAGGCGCGTGCTTTCCGACCTCTACCTGGTCGAGGGATTGAAGTGAGCCAGGCGGGGCTTGAGCACCCAGATGGCAGCGGCACGCGGGACGCCGCTCACGGGCGTGCGAACCTGGACGGCTGCGGGTGAAGCGGTAACGTTTGGAGTTCAAGCTTTAGCTTGTCTATCTCGAAAACAACAACCTAAAGCCCGGATCCACGGCTAAGAAAACGGTCATGTCAATTTCGGCCTTGATTCATGCGGGTTCCGAGCATTTTTTCAGTCAGGCGGCTTTCACCTAACAGGTGAAGAGCCAAAATCGCAAAAAATAGCGGGAAAGCCGATGGATATTGGTCAACACCGATTTTGCTCATTTCTTAACCGTGGATTTGGGCTAAAGGTTGAACCCCAAACTTCGAACTTCAAACTTAGAGGCTGACGATGTACGCCTGGCGAGAAATGACCGAGGAGGAGCGGGCACGGGTGCTGAAGCTGCGCCGGGCGCGCCATCTCCCCTGGCACTCGCCGCCGCACTGGGAAGCGGAGGGAGAGCAGCGGTATCTGATCTCGGCGGCCTGCTATGAACACGTGCCAGTCATTGGGAAAAGCCCTGAGCGGATGACTGAGTGTGAGGCCGAGGTGTTGAAAATCTGCCGGGACTTCTGCGCAGCGACGTATGCCTGGTCTATTCTGCCGAACCATTACCACATGCTGATCCGCACGGAGCGGATCAGTGAACTGCTGATGGAGTTGGGGCAGTTTCACGGGCGTTCGTCATTTGCCTGGAATGGGGAGGACGAGAGGCGCGGGCGAAAGGTGTGGTGCAACTGCTTCGAGCGCCGCATCCGGTCCGCGCGCCATTTCTGGGCGAGCCTCAATTACGTGCATCACAACCCGGTGCATCACGGCTACGTGAAGCTCCGGCCCCAGCGTTATATGCAGCCAAAGCTAAAAGTGCATCACAACCCGGTGCATCACGGCTACGTGAAGCGCTGGCAGGACTGGCCCTGGTCGAGCGCGGCGGAATTTTTGCGGCAAGTGGGCCGCGACCAAGCCCTGGAAATCTGGCAGAAGTACCCGCTGCTGGATTACGGCAAGAAGTGGGACCGTTAGGCGGGAGTTTGGAGTTCAAGCTTCAGCTTGTCTGTCTCGAGAGTAGGCAACCTGAAGGTTGAACTCCAAACGTATTGCAAACGTCTTGCTGATAGAAAATTCCCGCGCTCAATGCTACACTGCGCTCACTACCTATGCGCTCAGGAGGCTGTCCTCGAATGGCCATTGCTGCTGGCACCCATCTCGGCCCCTACGAAGTGATCTCCCCGCTCGGCGCGGGCGGGATGGGCGAGGTCTACCTGGCCGAGGACCTGCGCCTCAACCGGAAGGTGGCGCTCAAGCTGCTGCCGGCGCAGTTCACCCAGGATGAGGACCGGCTGCGCCGCTTCGTCCGGGAGGCCAAAGCCGCCTCGGCCTTGAACCACCCGAACATCATCACGATTTATGAGATCGGGCAACTCGACGGCTCGCATTTCATCGCCACGGAGTTCATCGAGGGCCACACGCTGAGGGAACCGATCACGGGCGAGCGGATGAGGCTCGGCGAGGTGCTGGAGGTGGCGGTGCAAGTGGCCTCAGCACTGGCCGCGGCTCATAAGGCGGGGATCATCCACCGGGACATCAAGCCGGAGAACATCATGGTGCGGCCCGACGGGCTGGTCAAAGTGCTGGACTTCGGTCTGGCCAAGCTGACTGAGCGCCGCGCTCCCACTGTGGATGCCGACACGCCGACCATCATCAAAGTCCAGACGGACCCGGGGACGGTCATGGGCACGGTGAGCTATATGTCACCGGAGCAGACGCGCGGGCTCGAAGTGGATGCCCGCAGTGACCTCTTCAGCCTCGGGGTGGTGCTCTATGAGTTGGTCACCGGGCGAGTGCCGTTCGCGGGTTTGACGACGACCGATGTCATCGTCGCGATCGTGGACAAGGAGCCGGCGCCGCTCTCACACCACTCGTCGGAAGTCACCGCCGAGTTCCAGCAGATCGTCGATCAGGCGCTGCGCAAGGAGCGCGGGGAGCGGTATCAAACGGCCAAAGAGTTGCTGGCGGATTTGAAGAACCTCAAGCAGGATTTGGAATTCGAGGCCAAGTGGGAACAGGCCCTTTCGACGAGAGTCAACGGGGGGATGGCCGTGACGACGAGCGGCGGGCGGGCGGCAGTCGAGACGGACTCGCAGCGAGCGGCGGGCACTCACGCGGTTGAGATTGCCCGCACGACCTCGAGCGCCGAATACTTGATCAGCGGGATCAAACAGCACAAGCGGAGTGTCGCCTCCATGCTGGCAGTCCTGGTCCTGGCCTTTGCCGCCATCCTTTACTTCTCCCTCGGCCACGGCGCCATCGATTCGATCGCGGTCCTGCCCTTCATCAACGCGAGCGCCAACCCGACCGCCGAGGAGCTGAGCGACAGCATCACTGATAATATCTTCAACAACCTCTCGCAACTGCCCAACCTCAGGCTGAAGTCGCGCAGCGCGGTCTCCCGCTACCGGGGGCGGGAGGCGGACCCGGAGGCCGTCGGGCGCGAGCTGAAAGTCCATAGTGTCCTGACCGGCATGGTCAGCCAACGTGGCGAAGACCTGTCGATCAACTTGGAGCTGGTCGATGTGCTCCACAGTAACGTCCTGTGGAGCGAGCAGTACAAGTTGAAAGTCGCGGACATCTCGGCGGTGCAGGAAGAGATCGCGCGGGAAATCTCCGAGAAGTTGCGGCTGCGTTTGAGCGGCGCGGAGAAGAAGCGGCTGGAGGCTTACCAGCTTTACCTCAAGGGCCGTCACTACTGGAGCAAGCGGACCAAGGAGGAGCTGCAGCAGGCCATCAAGTACTTCCAGCAAGCGACCGAGACCGACGCCAAGTTCGCCCCGGCCTACGCGGGCCTGGCCGATTGCTACAACATGCTGGTGATCTACGGCACTCTCCCGCCCAAGATGGCCTTCCCGGTAGCGAAGGCGGCGGCGGAGAAGGCGCTCGCCCTCGACGAAACGCTGGCGGAGGCGCACACCTCGCTGGCCTACGCGAAGTGGAAATACGACTGGGATTGGAAGGGCGCCGAAAGGGACTTCAAGCGGGCCCTGGATCTCAACCCCGGTTACGCGCCGGCCCACCAATTTTACGCGAGCTATTTAGCCACCGTCGGGCGGCCGGAGGAGGCGGTCGAGGAGGCGAAGCGAACCCAGAAGCTGGACCCGCTCTCGCTCATCAGCAACGCGGACCTCGCCTGGAATTACTACCTCGCGCATAAATATGATCAGGCCATCGAGCAATCCCGCAGCACGCTCGAACTGGACCCGAACTTCTTCCCGGCGCACCGCTACCTCGGGCTGGCCTACGAGCAGAAGGCGATGTATGCGGAGGCCATCGCCGAACTGAACAAGGCGGCCACGCTCTCAAACGGCAGCGCGCAGATGAAGGCCACGCTCGCGCACGCCTATGCGATGGCGGGCAAGGCCGGTGAGGCGAGAAAGATCCTCAACGAGTTGGAGGAGACGGCCAAGCAGAGGTACGTCTCGCCCTACGACATCGCCACGATCTATGCCGCGCTCGGCGAGCAGAACCGGGCGTTCGACTGGCTGGAGAAGGCTTATGAGGAGCGCTCCGGCTGGCTGGCTTACCTCAAGATCAACCCGATTCTCGACAATCTCCACTCCGACCCAAGATTCGCAGACCTACTAAGGCGTATCGGGCTGACGCCATAACTCGGGTGAGGGACTCGATACTGCGGCGGTGAAGGGGCGAGGGGCAGTACCGGCGGTCGGCCTGCTTGGGCCGCTTGACACCGCCCCCCGCCAAGCGGTAGTTTCCAGACCGCGCAGCGAGCTGCACTGCTACACCCCATTCCAGAAAGGCGAGAGACGATGACCGATTGGGTTTATGCTCAGTCCGACCCTGCCGAGGAGTTGGCCAAGCTCCACTTCTTCTCCATGAAGAAGTGTCAGCCGGATGGTGACATCGAATTCCTGATCACCGTCCGGGAATACGTCGAGCGCAACCAGCAGTGCATGAAGTTTTACGCGCGGGCCGACAAGCCGGTGAACCAAAAGACAGCGCCCTTCATCCCGTTCGGCTGGGGCAACACCTTGCTCGCCGCGCTGAGCGAATGCATGAAGGCCATCAACAGCTTCCCTTACGAAGCGGATCAAAGCCGGCCGCAGTGATCACCTCCGCCTGAGCATCGGAGCGGGGTGAAGGGGTAGAACCGGACCGGGTCGGGAGCGTCCTGCTGAGCTTGTTCCGAGCGAGATAGCCGGGGCAACGGCCCTCCCACGCCGCGGCCCCTGCCGGTCGTGCAGAATTGGACGCCGCGGCTGAAGCGATAACGTTTGGAGTTCAAGCTTCAGCTTGCCGTTTGAGGAAGACAAGCTGAAGCTTGAACTCCAAACGGATCGCTCGACCGTGCCATACTCATTCGATCATGCGAGGCTCGAAAGGAGCGTTCACCATGCCCGGATTTTTCAGACCGCGAAACACGCTTCGTTTATTGCCCGCCGCCGTGACGCTCTGCGCCGCCGTCGCCATCGGGCAACAATCTGTCCCGCCGCCCGGTTCCGCCGAGATGGTCTGGTCGTTGGCCGCCACGGGCGATTCGATCATCACGCGCCGCATCTCGGCCTTCGAGAGCGATCCCGCCTTCAGCCGCCTCCTCAGGATCATCCGCGAAGCCGACGCGGCCTTCACCAACCTGGAGCTCTCGATCTTTCGGTTGCGCGAATTCAAAGGCTGGCCGCAGGCCGAGAGCGGCGGGAGCTGGCTGCTCGGCCCGCCCGAAGTCGCCGAGGACCTGAAGTGGATGGGCTTCGATCTCTTCAGCCGCGCCAACAATCACACGACCGATTACGGCGTCGAGGGCATGCTGGAGACCGACCGCCTCCTCGACGCGCTCGGCCTCGTCCACGCGGGCAGCGGCATGACGCTGGGCGAAGCCGCGCAGCCGAAATACTTCGAGACGAGCAAAGGCCGCTTGGCCTTGATCGCGCTCGCCACCACCTTCACCCCGATGTCGCGCGCCGCCGACGCGCGGCCCGAGACCAAAGGGCGGCCCGGGTTGAACGCGCTACGCGTGGAGCGCACCTACCAACTCGCTCCGCCGCGGATGGCCGAGCTGCGCCGCCTCGCCGCCGAACTCGGCAGCCGCGTGCCCGAAAAAGAGAATGGGCCGTTGCGCTTCGCCGGGTTGACCTTCACTCCGGGTCAAACGACCAAGCTGATCGAGAAGGTCAATGCGGCCGATGAAGACCGCATCCTGCGCTCGATCCGCCACGCCGTGCGCCAGGCCGACTTCGTCATCGTCACCAGCCATTCGCACGAACCCGACAACGAGGCGCTGGAGCCGCCCGCCTTCCTGGTCGACTTCATCAAGAAGTGCATCGACGCGGGAGCCGACGCCTACCTCGTCCACGGCCCGCATCAGCTTCGCGGCATCGAGGTCTATCGGGGCAAGCCCGTCTTCTACAGCCTCGGCGACTTCATCTTTCAGAACGAGACGAACGACAACATGCCGGCGGACATCTACGAGAACTTCGGCCTGGGCCAGGCGGCGATGGCGGCGGACTTGAACGACGCGCGCTTCAAGGGCGGCACCGCCGGCTTCCCGGCCAATCCCGTCTGGTACGAGAGCGTCGTGGCCGTGCCGGTCTTTCGCGGCCATCAATTGATCGAGTTGAAGCTCTATCCGATCGACCTGGGACAGAAGCTCCCGCGCTCGCAACGCGGCACGCCGCGCCTGGCGAATGAGGCGACGGGCAGCAAGATCATCGCGCGGCTCTCGCAGCTTTCCGCGCCGTTCGGCACGCAGATCGTTTATCAAAATGGGATCGGCGTATGGCAGCCGGGCGAGGCGAAATAGTCATCGATTGAAGCGGCGGCGTTTAGAAGCGGCGGCGTTTGGAGTTCAAGCTTCAGCTTGCTATGTTCGAGAAAAGCAAGCTGAAGCTTGAACTCCAAACGTCTGATTGGGCGGCGGAGTTGGAACATCAAGCAGGAGTAGATTGAAGAGAATGAAAAAGAAGGTCATCTACCTCAGTTGCCTCGCCGTCTTAATCACCACCATCGTTGCACTAGCTCAGCCGGACTCTTCGGCCGTCGCCGTATCGCCGTCGACACTGGCCGATCAGGTGACGATCAGGAGAGACACCTACGGCGTGCCACATATCCTGGCCAAGACCGAAGAGGCGGCGGCCTTCGGCATGGGCTATGCTCAGGCCGAAGACCACTGCGTCGAGCTGGCCACACGCCTCATCAGCGCCCGCGGCGAAGAGGCGAAGTCCTTGGGCACCGGCGTCGAGAACGATTTCCGCATGAAGCGGTACGGCAACTACGAGCATGCCCGGCAACACTTCGACCGGCCGAGCCCGCTCTTCCAGCGGATGCTCCACGCCTATGCGGCCGGCGTGAACCGCTACGTGGAGCAGCACCGGAAGGAACTGCCCGCTTGGATCCCGGCCTTCGACGGCGTCGATGTCTTCGCTTACGGCCTGTCAGGCGGCATCCGTTCCGCCTTCAGCGAGGTCATGATCAGGGCGCTGCAAAATAAATACCCGGCGGAGAGGAAGGCCGGTGAAATCAAATCGCCGATCAAGCCGAGTGAAGTTGCCGCCGACTTGATGGATCAAGATACTGACCTGGCGGGCTCGAACGCGTGGGCGCTGGCCGGGTCGCGGACGACCTCGGGCAAAGCGATGCTGCTCGGCAACCCGCACCTGGAATGGACGGCGCTCTACTGGGAGGCACAAGTCACCGTCCCCGGCAAGATCGACTTCTTCGGCTCGACCCTCATCGGCTACCCGGTGCTGCGGGCCGGGTTCAATCAGCGCCTCGGGTTTGTGACCACCAACAACGCTCCCGATCTGGAAGACATTTTTGCGCTGACGCTGGATGCGGACCGGCCGGATCACTACCTCTTCGAGGGAGAGTCTAGGCCCCTGATCAAAAGAGAAGTGACCGTCGAGGTCAAAGCGGCGGATGGGACGCTGAAGACTGAGCGGAGGACTTATTGGGACTCGCACCTGGGGCCGGTCATCCACCGCACGGCCGACAAGGCGTTCGCCGTCAAATCCACCATGCTCGACGCCTACCGCTACTACGAAGGCTTCTACGTGCTGAGCAAGTCAAAAAACTTGCGGGAGTTCCTCGCTGGCATGCGGCTGAACTACGTCCCCACCTCGAACTTCACTTACGCTGACGCCGAAGGCAACATCCTCTACGTGTGGAACGGGCGAGTGCCGAAGCGGATCGACGACGGGACCGATTACCGGCTCGACGTGCCGGGCGAGACCGGCAAATATGTCTGGCAGGGACTGCATCAGTTTGATGATCTGCCGCGGCTGCTGAACCCGAGCGGCGGTTATACGCAAAACTGCAACAATCCTCCCTGGTATGCCTCGCTCCGAAATCCGCTCGACCCGAAGCAGTACCCGTCCTACTTCGAGTCCGGCCCGCTCGCCTTACGGCCGCAGATGGCGCTGGAGATGCTGGAGAGCCAAGCGAAGTTCTCGCTCGCAGACGTCAAGCGGCTGAAGTTCAACGACCGGATGCTGCTCGCCGACCGCGTCAAGCCCGACCTGATCAGAGCAGTCAAGCAGGTCGAGCATCCTACTGAAGAATTGCAGCGCGGCCTGGCGGTGATCGAAGCCTGGGACAATCGCGTTGCGGCCGAGAGCAAAGGCGGCGTGCTCTTCCAGCGGTTCTGGGACACCTACCGCGCCGCCGCCAAGCAGCCTTTTGCCGTTGCCTGGGACCCGCAGCATCCGGCCAAGACTCCGGCCGGCCTTTCCGACGCCGCCCTCGCCGTGAAGCATTTTGAAGAGGCCGTGCGGTGGACGCGGCAGAGCTACGGCTCGGAGGGTGTGGCCTGGGGCGAGGTTCACCGCCTCAGGCTCGGGGAGCTGGATCTGCCGGGGGACGGCGCTGGCGGTCTCTATGGGCTCTTCCGGGTGGTCAACTACGTCCCGCTGCCGGACGGCCAGCGGGTGATCGGCATCCGGGAGCGGGGCCAGCCGATGGTCGGCGGCGGCGACGGCTGGGTGCTCGCCGTCGAGTTCTCCAAGCCTGTGGCGGCCTACTCTCTGCTCGCCTATGGCGAGACGACCAATCTCGCTTCCAAGCACAGCAGCGATCAGGCGCAGATGTTCGCCCGGCATGAATTTAAGCCGGTCTGGTTCAGTGAGTCTGAAGTCAAAGCTCATTTGGAGCGGGCATATCATCCTTCCGCGAGTCAGTACCGCGAGCGGTAGCGAGCGTCGCTTCCTCCGGAGACTGATTGAGGGAACTACGCTCGCTACCGCTCGCGGTACTGACCCGGCGCACTCTCCCGTCGTTATGAAGTCTCTCGACACGGAGTCACCGATGAAAAAGCATACTTGTCTCTTGTCACTGGCGGCGCTGGTCGCGTTAATTGGTTGCAAGAGTACCGCTCGCTCGATCCCCCCTCCGGCCCGACCGCCGGTCGCGAAGCAAGTGGCCCGGACCGACACCCTGCATGGCGACACACGCACTGACCCCTACTATTGGTTGAGGGAGAAGACCAACCCGGAAGTCATCTCTTACCTGGAAGCCGAGAATGCCTACACGGAGGCGATCATGCAGCCCACTGCCGGCTTGCAGGAAACGCTCTATCAAGAGATGCTCGATCACATCAAAGCGGATGACCAGACGGTGCCCTATCGGATGGGCGATTACTTTTATTACTCGCGCACTGAGACGGAGAAACAATACTCGATCATGTGCCGCAAGCGAGGCAGCCTCGACGCCCGCGAGGAGGTCACCCTCGACCTGAATGAGTTGGCGAAGGACCAGAAGTTTTTATCGCTCGGCGCCTACGCCGTCAGCCCCGACGGGAATCTGTTGGCCTACTCGATCGACCACACCGGCTTCAGGGAATCTCACCTCTACCTCAAAGACCTGCGCACGGGCGAACTCCTGCCTGAACGACTGGGCAAGGTCAGTGAAGCGGGCGTGGCCTGGGCCAATGACAACCGGACGCTCTTTTACGTGGTCGAAGATGACGCCAAGCGCCCCTGCCGCCTCTACCGGCATGCCTTGGGCCAGCCGAAAGAGACGGATGCCTTGGTTTACGAAGAGAAGGACAGGAGGTTTGAACTCTACCCCGAGCGTTCGAAGAGCAAGGCTTACCTGTTGATCACCTCTTCCAGTTCGACCACCTCCGAGGTCCGCGCTCTCCCGCTGGACCGGCCCACGGCCTCGCCGCAACTCGTGCTGCCGCGCAAGGCCAATCACGAATATTACGTCGAGCACCACGGCGACCTGTTCTACATCCGCACTAACGACCGAGGGAGAAACTTCAGGTTGGTGGCCGTGCCGGTGGCCAACCCGCAGCGGAAGAATTGGAAAGAGGTCATCCCGCACCGGCCCAACGTCATGCTCGTAGGGATGGACTTCTTCGCCAACCACTCGGTCGTTTACGAACGGGAAAACGTACTGCTCAAGGCGCGCATCACCGACCTGCGCGACGGCCAGACGCATGACCTTGATTTCACCGAACCCATCTACGCTGCCTTCAGGGATGCGGACGTCGACTTTGATAAGGGCAACCCGGAGTTCGATACCGCCACGCTGCGCTTCAGCTATCAATCCCTCACCACGCCGCTCTCGGTCTACGATTACGACTTCGAGAGCCACGAGCGCCGACTGCTTAAGTTAACCGAAGTGCCGGGCGGCTACGACGCCCGGCAGTATCAGTCGGAGCGCCTTTATGCGACCGCCGCGGACGGCACGCGCATCCCGATCTCGCTGGTCTACAAAAAAGATTTGCGGCGGGACGGCACGCGCCCGCTGCTGCTCTACGGCTATGGGGCTTACGGCTTCTCAGACCCCGTTGACTTCTCGTCCTCGCGCTTGAGTCTGCTGGATCGCGGCGTGATCTACGCCCAGGCCCACATCCGCGGGGGCGGCGAGATGGGCAAGGCCTGGCACGACCAGGGCCGGATGATGACGAAGCGCAACACCTTCACCGATCTCATCGCGGCGGCCGAGCACCTCGTCACAGAAAAGTATACGTCCCCGGACCGCCTGGCCATCACGGGCCTGAGCGCCGGTGGCCTGCTGATCGGGGCGGTAACGAACCTGCGCCCCGACCTCTTCAAAGTCGTAGTCATGAAAGTCCCCTTCGTCGATCTCCTCAACACGATGCTTGACCCTTCGCTGCCCTTGACCGTGACCGAGCATGAGGAATGGGGCGACCCGAAGATCAAGGCCGAGTACGATTACATGAAATCCTACTCGCCCTACGACAACATCGCCGCCAAAAACTACCCGGCGATGCTCGTCAGGACCTCGCTCAACGACAGCCAGGTGATGTACTGGGAGCCGGCCAAATACGTCGCCAAATTGCGGGCCACGAAGACGGACCAGCATCCGCTGCTGCTGAAAACCAACCTCACACCGGCGGGGCACCGCGGGCAGTCCGGCTACTACAATAGTCTGCGTGAGGAAGCCTTTGATGCGGCGTTTATCCTCAGCCAGCTCGGGGTCGTGAAGTGAGCTTGAGTTCCGTTCGCGGGAAAGGATCAGGGCTGAAGCCCGACGCGCCGCAGCGGGTCGGCCGTAGCGCGGGTCGGCGCGCAAGTCTTCATACTGTGACAACGCCTTGAGAACGGGCTATTGCTTCGTTTCCCGAACAGCGCTTGAGCCATCACGGCAACGGCCATCATCGTCCTGCTGCCTTCAGTGGTGCTTCGATCTCCGCCAACTCGCCATCGCGCCG
>Ga0070707_100000058_pt1 | contig 98373 bp, 98 predicted proteins | sample KBSK5502metaG_FD_65468 | JGI IMG/M metagenome (GOLD analysis project Ga0070707, IMG submission 65468) | Corn, switchgrass and miscanthus rhizosphere microbial communities from Kellogg Biological Station, Michigan, USA - KBS K5-50-2 metaG | ecosystem: Host-associated > Plants > Roots >... | reverse complement strand
ATTCGGCTGAAGGATACGTGGGGCGCCGTCCCAGCCGGAATCCCGGAGAATGCTGTTGGGGGCTGGGACCCAGAGAAATTTCCCTCGCGGATAGAGTGGGCTTACCAACAGACGCAGAGGCGATGACACTTCCAATCCCATCGCTGCGGGTAGCCTAGTAGGCCAGTCCCGCACTGACCAGCAAGCGAATCTTTTGAGAAGGATTTACTAGAAACTGAAAATCGCGTAATTCTATTAGATTCAGCGGGCAGGTCTGTAAGCCGGATTCTGTCTGCTCCCGAAACTGCAGCTTATTGAGATGACTGGGAATTGGTTACAATTCCCTTCCCTGCAAAGGATTACGGGAGATTCTGTTACTTCTTCAGATTCCGCTCAAGTCTGCATGGAACCCCACAGACTGGACACTAAATGGACACTAAAGCAGGACGAGAATTTGATTCTCGGACCTCAGTTGTGCATGGACGCTAGACGGAGGCTAAGAGGTCTCGGTAATTACAAGCGGCCCAGTTCCCATATCCGGGCCAAATGATGGTCGTCATGTTCCGCAATGAAGTAGAGATGGTCGACCAATCGCATGGGCGTCTTCAGGCGAGGATGAAGTGCGCTGCGCGCATAGACCTCGGCTTCCAGGCCATCCAGGCTGCGCAGCAATTCCGAACGCAGAGATCGGAATCTCTCCAAGAGTACCGCAAGGGGCTTGCTGTTGTGGTTTGCTTCGTCGGTCTTCCGGTTCGTTAGGTCGGCCACGGTCAGCGTTTCGACGCCCTTCAGAAAGTCCGCTATTCGGGCGATCCACAAAGGTTCGAGATCCCCCAAGTGGCCCACATTCTCTTGAATTGACCACTTGCCCCCGGACTTCCGCGTACGCTGTTCCGACGAGAAGCCGCGGACCAGTTCTTCCAGCCGTGCTGGAGTACCGCGCAGCCGCGCGGACACGTTCGGATATAGTTCCACAGGGAAGGCGAAGGCAAACTTTCGTTCAAACCAGCTAACAAGTTCGGTCATCTTTGGGCACCTCGCGCAAGTGCTCCTTGATTCTATCCCAGTAAGAAACCCGAGCAAAAACCGACTGCGGACACCCGCGAAGGTCTGGATGATCGCCACTTTGCCTACTCAGCGTCGGGTACTCTGCGTTTCGAGCTTGTCGCAGAGGATTGCAACGTCGTCCATGAGGCGGAGGGTGATGGGGATCTCGCCCTTGAGCGTGGGGCGAGGGCCGCGGGCGGGGAGAGTCATGAGCTTTGCCGGCCAGAGGATGGGGATGCTCCAGAAGAAGGCATCCCGCTTTGGGTGGCCGCGGCCAACGACCTTCCCTTCGGCATCCATGCGGTAGCGGCGGACGGAGACCACTTTCGTTGCGATGGGGATTTCGGTGTTTGGACCAAGAATGAGACGGTCAAATTCGAGTTTCAGCCAGCCCTTCCCTACTATGCGGCCGGGGTCTTTGTAATCGACGAACCTGCCAGTCAGGTAGCTTCCGCGCGGAAAGACGGAATAGCCAAATTCACGTAGGGGTCGCAAGTAGCAGATAACCGGCTCGCCTATCTGCGCTGTGCGTGAGGAGAAGTCCGGCTCTTCGAGGGTGCATTGCAAGAGTCGGCCTGCGCGCAATGTGATCTCTTGGGCGTGAAGGTCAACATGCAGTGCTACAAACGCGAGCGCCAGGACAACGAATCGAACGGGGTAGTTCATGACTGCCTCCTGGGGTTACTTATTTCTTTCATTGCCTCAAGACCTTCGGGAATGTAAAAAGGAGACCGTTTCGGACCCCCTTCCCTGGGGCGCTGTCTATTACTCGGCCCGTATTCCAATGGGCATATGCTATTAGGCATACGGCCGGAAGTCAACAAGAATCTTCATGGCAAAGCGGCTCAAGGCGCGGGCGGACCTCAAGGGGATCGGGAGACGGATTCGTGAGCTTCGTCGAGGGACACACCAGGAGGAGCTGGCGGCGTACCTTGGGGTCAGTCAGGGCCAGCTTTCAAAGATTGAGCGAGGACGGATGGCGCCGACGGTGGAGACGCTGGTGCGGCTTGCGGAGCGGTTCGGGAGAAGCATCGATTGGATTGTGCGAGGGGAGGGTGGGTGAGGAGGTCGAGCGCCGTATGGTCGAGCGAGAGATGCAAGAGCTGCTATGGAATTACCCTGAGAAACTCCTGAACGAGCAGCTCAGCAGAGAGACTCGTATTTCCGTTTGACTTCGCTTCTCGGCGCGGAATTGCGGAGAACTTCATCAATGCCTTCGGTGAGGCCTTGGCCGCGCAAGTACCGTTTACCGGAGGCGAAAAGCGCCCCACGTATCGGGTGGCTGACCTCACGCAGACAGAAACCGAGCATGTCCTAAAAACAATCTGCGAGTTCGCGGAGAAAGCCGCGCAGATAGCTTGAGGAGTGGGCTACGGATTTGGCCGGGCTTGGCCCGGATTTTGACAGGCAGGCGAGGCCTCGGATTTGGGCGGGTGTGGGTCTCGAATTTCGGCGGGTCAGGCCCCGGATTTTGCAGGGGATGTGGGTCTCGGAAAATGGCAGGTGAGGAGCCAAGATTGGCTTGAAAAGGCGGTTTTCTGCTAGGGAGTCTTTGGGTGGTTCTGGTGGTGGGGTCAACGGGGAAGCTGGGTCGGGCGATTGTGTGTCGGTTGCGTCGGGATGGGATAGCTGTCCGGGCGTTAGTGCGGCCTACGTCTAATCGGGCCGTGCTCGAGGGGTCTGGGGCTGAGTTCGCTGTCGGGGACTTGCGGGATGCGGAGTCGCTGCGCGTCGCTTGCCGGGGATGCGAGGCCGTTGTCACGACGGCGAGTTCGCTTCACAGGTCGACGGGATTTGATCTCCAGCGCGTGGATCGTGAAGGGAACTCAAGTCTTATCGAGGCGTCAAAGGCCGCGGGGGTCGGACACTTTGTCTTCACTTCCACGGTCGGGGCTGATGCACCCGGTGCGCCGCGTATCTTTCGCAACAAGCACTTCATTGAGGAGCGGCTGGCTGCAGGTGGGCTTCGCCACACCATTCTCCGGCCTGCCGGGTTTACGGAGAACCTTGTGCCGCTGATTCGGTTGGTGCGACGCACGGGGCGGGCGGTCATTCCGGGTCCTGGCACAATAAAGACGAGCTATATCGCGATTCGGGATATTGCGGAGATGGTCCGTTTAGTTCTAGAGAGGCCGCCCGCGTCAAATCCCGTGATTGAGTTTGGAGGTCTGGAGGATCTTTCGCTCCTTGATTGCGTCGGTGTGATGAGAGAAGTGCTTGGGCGGCGAGTCCGTGTTTTGCACGTGCCCTTGAAGCTCTTGCGCTTCATCGGTTTTGCGATGCTGCCCTTCACTCGTGCGCCGGACGCCCTCTTTGAAATACTGGAGTTTGTGGAGCGAAAGGGGCTGCGGGCGGATAAGAGGTTTCTATCGGAGTATCCGCTTCGGCTCACCTCTTTTCGCAGTTTTGTGGGGCAGCAGTTGGGCTTGTTGGTCCTGGGTAGGGTTTGACGCTGAGCGAGGTGTGGAGATGATGAGTAGGAAGAAGAGGCTGTGATGAGAGGCGGCGTAGGTCGCTATCTGGGGAGGCAAAGCGTGAAAAAGCGCATCGGGATTTCTGGCGTTGTTCTACTGGTTGCAGTGTTCGCGCTCGCATGGGGCGGGGTGGCACAGGCGCCGCCGGCGAGCGCGGATTCTCGCGTGATGGTGGAGGGCTACTACAAGATCACACCTGGCAAAGCGGATGAGTGGCTGGAGCTCTATCGCACCCAACACCTGCCCGTTCTTAAAGCGCGTCAGCGCCAGGGCCAGATTCTTGAGATTCTTGTCTACCGTCCTTTTCTCCACCAGGGCGCGCCGGCCTGGGACCTCAAAGTTATTCTGACGTACCGTGACTTTGCAGCGCTTGGCGACCGGACGGGCTTTGAGGCTATCGAGCGCAAGCTCTATCCGGACTGGGATGCCCACCAGAAGGCGGAGCGCCGGCGGTGGGAAATTACAGAAAAGCACTGGGACGATCTTATGGTCTCAGTGCCGACAGAGTAGCTTTGACATGAGTTGCCGCGGCCGTTCCCGAAGAGGATTCGGATGACGGTTGAGACGGTGGAGTAGGTGATTGGTCGTTGCCCCAGGCACCTCTAGGGAGGAATGGGAGGTTCCTTGACACTGTCCGTGGCTGTGCTAGGGTAAGGGCAGTTCTTCTTGTACGTTTTTTCCTGATTCATTAGCTCTTTCCTGGGTAATCAGGGTCGAAAAATAAAAAGGAGGGGTAAACATGCCCGAACAGGGAACGTGTGGCGCGAAGGTGCCAGGCGGCGGTTTGTTGATGTCTGAAGAAGACAATCGAGGTACTAGAAATGGCATTCGTTAGCATCTTCTACGCCCTTGGTATGGTTGTTACAGTGGTTGGTATCCTTCTTTTTGCAGTGGGGCACTTCCTGGGTCGGTTAAGCTACATGGAGACGGGAGCAGATTGCATGATTGTGGGCGGCGCTCTCGTGTTCCTTCTAGGGCTCTTCAGGAGGAAGGAATCCGTTCAGGCCTCGCCGCCACGTTAATGGTGATTGTGACTGTCCACCAGGACAGTCACAATTTTAATAAGGGGGTTAGCCCTTGGGTCTCAAGGAGAACCTAAAGAACCTATTTGAAGGGATACGCACCGTTGTCGCCATCATTGCTCTGTGTAGTATTTCCTTTGGCCTTGGCTTTAAATGGAGAACCCCCGCGCAACCGGAACAGACTCACTCCGTAGAAGTGCCGCGAACGCTTCCCCAAAAAGTTGATATCGCAACTTGCAGGATCTCAAATACAGCCGCGGGCTTCTTTCATGACAGCGCGATCATCTTGAAACAGGACATGGGTGCGAAAAAGTCGCGAGTTTTTCTCGCTGAGTCTGAAGAACTCGGCCGCTACAATCCGTTTACTTGGACTGTTGAGTTATGGCCAGAATTCTCATCGTATGGCCTGCACACGAGATCTGTCTATCTCCGACGGATCGGTAGTCCTCTAGAGTTTTATCATTCCCTGACATGGCAGCGGCAAGGCTCGCGGTTCCCTGTCGACGTACCAATGTCAGAATCAAACGATAGGATTCTTATGCTTCTTGCCATTTCAGGGGACCAGGAAATTACCGCGGATTGCAAAAGATTGTTAAAGACTACTGTAGGACCGCCAACACACTGAGGAGGCAGGTATGGTCAGGCAGATAATGGTCTCATTCTGTTTCTTTGCGCTTTGCCTAGCGGTAGGCATGACAATCGCTGCACCTGAGCAAAAGCAGAGACTTTCTGGGCAGGTTCTCGATTCGAGCGACAATCCTATTGCAAACGTCCGGGTGCGGATAAATCGCGGGTCTGACCAGGCAATCGAGGACAAGTCCAAGCCCGACGGGACATACTCAATCTCATTCCCACACGGCAAGCCCATAGACAGTGTCGAATACGAGCTAACGGGCTGGGATCGGGCTGTCATTTCGGGACTTTCAGGCGCAAGAGATCACAATGTCAACAAGACACTCTATCCCTCCACCTCCAGCGGTGGAGACCCTGCCAAAGTCGACCCAAAGCACTACAAAGTGGAGTTCGAAAATGATCGGGTAAGGGTCTTACGCTGGACGCTGGGACCACGAGAGAAGACGCCGATTCTTGAGCACCCAGCGAACCTGTGGATTCCTCTAACTAACCTCAACGTTAAAGGCATCTCTCCTGACGGGAGGACAGAAGAATTTCGGTGGGACGCGGGGCAGACGATTTGGCGTCCTCAAGCAAGAAGGATCGTTGAGAACCTGTCCGATAAACCTATCGAGTCCGTCATTGTGGAACTCAAGGCCAGGCCGACAAGCATGAAGACGTTGCCGAACAAATGAAGCGATGCCCGTCCCCGGCAGGTTGTGCGGATCTCAGTAACAATCAGGAAAAGATCCAGCGGGGAGCTGGGTCTTGTCTTGATGTGGCTCTTAGGTTGTGAAAGAACTGCTCCCACCCTCTCTCCTCACTCGACATGCCGAAGGGTTTGCCCGCGGCTTGGAAGGCACGAGGGTGCATTGACTTGCGCCCAGACGCAAGCCTAATATTCCTATTAAAGTGGCTTTTTCGGTCGGCAATGCACGTGTTTCCAGAAAATCAAGCCGGACCTATGAAGGAAGTACCCTTGGCGGGGGGCATAGATGAAATGGAATTTCGGTGGCTGGTTTAAAGAGGCACGCCAAGTGCGTACCGGATACGCACTTGCGGCTTTCGGCGTCGTCGCGGTGGTTGCAATTGTAGCCTTGGTGCTGGCTCCCAGACTAGAGATTACGAAGTTTGGTTCCTGGCAGGCTTTGATCCTAATCGGGATGTTGCTGCTCACGCTCCTCCTTCTCGTCATTCTTGGGCCGAAAAAAGCCAGACCCGCCGCTAATGATTCTCCTTCGGTTTTGAAACTCCATGAATGGACTACAAAGTGGTACTTCGGGCCGAAAGTCTATGTCGAACATCTGGATCTGAGAGTACTTGAGAACGATCAAGTCAAAGGCTCTCGTACGACCACGTGCGGGGATGAAATGACCATTTACGATGTTGCTGGATGCCGGTACGGGGTGACTTTTTGGCTTGAATACCATCTGAAAGATGGCCATGGCGGCGGGTCTATGATTCTGGACGAATACACGAATGACCGTCTCCTGGGTTTGGTGGTCAGCAAAGACTGTTCCAATGGCGCGTTGAAGTGCAGAAGAAACCTTTGGCTCCCTCCTCATCAAGCGCATGAACACAAGAAGGAGTTTTTTAAGGAGCTAGCCATGGTATTGCCTGCGGACGTGGACTGAATCTCAATGGTGCCGTAGAAGTTCCGCTTTCTCAGGCAGGAAAAGAGCCAGCGGGGAGCTGGCTCTGTGTTTTTCGGATGGGACTTTTTAAGTTGTGAAAGAACTGGTTTCCTTAGCCCTTCTCCTCTCTCTCAGTGGTCATCCCGAACATTTTGCCGACGGCTTGGATTGCGGGGAGGCGGGTAGAGATAGGCATGGTTTTTGCGACGGTCGTGAAGGCGTTGTGGAGCGACCACATGTTTCGGGGCTCGAAGTCCCGAAGCTGCGGCTCGAAGTAGGCCCGAGACGCTTCGGGGAGGAGGCGCACGGGCATGAGGCCACGAGCGAATACGTCGTGCATGAGGGCTTTGGCCTCAATGTCGGCCAGCTCTCGGCGTTTGAGGATTTCGATTTCTTCGATGAGCCGGCCGAAGTGGTCCTGGAAGCGGAGCACTGCGGCGGCGAGCTCCTCCCGAAGATTGAGGCCGGAGGTGTGTTTTCGCCGCAATGCGATCAAGTCCCCTCGGAATACGAGGTTGTCGCAGACGAATACCGAGAGGCCAGCGCAGATCTGGATGGACATGGATTTGTCGTTGGCGGTGCGAAGGCCAAGCGCGGCCGTGCCCTCCTCTGATTCGCCGTAGGCAAGTTCCAATACCCCGAAGAGCACCGCGCCGTCTCGCCGGAGTGCGAACTGCTCCTCGCGGATCGTGATTTGGCAGGTCTGGAGAACCCGGTCGAGCGATTCGACAAGCTCAACGTGGGGGATGGGCTTCCAGGAGCCGGTGGGATCGGGTGTGGGGACTGCGCGGAGTTGGTCGCGGGTTACGAGGTCGGTGTCCCGTTGAGACGCGAGGGTGCCGTGGTTCATTGCTGCTCCTTTCGAATAGATGAGCAAATTGCAACAGAGGGGTCTTAAGGCGGCTTACGTCTCTACGACGAGGTCCTTTTGCCAGTCACGGTCGTACCCTGGGAGGGTTGACTCGATAGCTTGCTTGGCTGTCTCGACCTCGGGATTGACGCGCAGGAAGTAGGTTTTCTGGGTGGAGGGGCAGACGACCTTGAGGAAGGCGAGCGGGATGGGTTCTTCTACCCGTTTTTCTTTGACCCAGCGAACCTGCTTCTCGGCGGTGTTCACCTTCAAGAGAACGCTGTCGCGAAAGGTGTCGGCCGGCTGGAGTTCCGCATCGCGAACGAAGTTCTCCACTCCCATTCGCTGAAGCAGTACCTCGCGGTCGGTTTGGTTCGCCTCGGCGAGAATGCGCTCGGTGGTGGGCTTATTCGTGAGCGTGCGCTCGGAGACCCGCCAGCCGCGCCAGAAGTAGAGCTCGCGGTCCTTGAGCAACACAGCCGGGGCGTCGGGGCGGTGGACCCTCCAACGGCCTCCTTGCCGTTCCCCCCATAGATCGCCCACGAGAAAGATGAAGCCGTGGGTGAGGCAGAACTCGGCGGCAAGGGGAAGGTGAGGTTGGAGGCGCCTGCGGGCATCTTTCGAGATGTAGGAGAGCCAGCGCGGGAAGGGCTGTCCGCGAAGCTCCCCCGGGAGTTGCCGCAAGAGAATCTCCCGTATGGTGCGGCTTCGGTTGTCGGACTCGCTTGCGACCGGCAGGGTCAAGCCGCGGCACTCGTCGTGGTGCTCTTTCAGGGTGACCAATGAGTCCGTGAGCGAGAAGCGCCAGCCCTCCTGGGCAAGCGCTTCTCGCACGGCTCTGCGGCTCTTGCAGATGGCCTTCATCGTTAGTCCAGAACCTGCCGCCAGCGAAGGCCGTCGAATTCCCGCTGGTTGGCGACGGCGTAGGTGCCGGCGGGGAGTTGGATCGGGCCGTGTTCCTCGTGGACGATGGTTGCGCCCGCCTCGGGTGAGCGGAGATACATTTCGCGTCCGAGGAGGTAGAGGACGGCGCCGGCTGCGAGGGAGGCCTTAGACACGCGATGCGTGTGTCCGGTCGTCTCGCCTCGGGCGATGACGCCGTTCTTGAGCGTTGTCGCTCCGTCAAAGTCGAGTTTTTGGTCGAGCTTGACGAAGAAGATGTCCCCCTGTCGCCAGAAGGGACGGTCAGACGTTTTTGTTTCCACTGCTTTTTCTCCTTTCGTTGTTGAGGTTCTTGTGAGTTGCTCTCCATTGCCGTGCGGCGGAGCGCAGCTCACGGTCGAAACGTTCGACATTGACGCGTGCCCGGATCCGGCCGTATCCGGCCGTGTAGTACAACTCCCAAGCGAGGCTTTTGGCTGCGGCTTCGAGGATGGCGTTCTTGCTGGTTCTTGTCATTGCTCACGCTTCCCTTTCGTGCGGGTCGCCGGACTCAAGGGGCGTGCGTCCCTCGAGCGATTCCCAATCGGGCTCAGGGCCGTGGATCGGCGGTGAAGCGATAAGCTCGTGCCAGTAGACACAGTGCCCGTAGTTCCAATGACCATGGCCATCCGGTCGGCACCACTCGCCCGGAGGCAAGGGAATGCTTCGGCGAGCTTGTCCGTTGTGGGTGAGGACGTGGAAGGCAGGGGTCTCCGGGTCGATCACGTACACCCACTCGATGAAAAGGGGGTCGGGGTTGTCTGAGGTGACGTGCTGCTCCTCGGCGGGGCGGGTGTCGTGCTCGTGGTATTTTGCTTCGGGGTCGGGGTAACCGGTGCGCTCGATGCTCTCTCGGATCTTCCACTCACGATTAACCATCGCTTCAATCTCGGTGTCTTTCCCCTGCCAGGCGGGGAGCGAGCGGTAGTACTCGCGCATCGCGTCTTTGGTCGAGAACTCTTCCTTGTGCATGAAGATGGCGCCGGAGATCGAATGGGGCTGGGTGGTGCCCTTCCCGCAGTATTCGCAGATCCCTTTATTGAGATATGCCCGCCAGTCGTCATAGGTGAGGAGCTCACGGGCGAAGTCCTCTAGGGTTTTTCCTTCGTTGAGGATCGTTTGCAAGTGCTGCCAGACGGCTTGTCCGAGGCCGGTGGGGTAGGAATCCCAGTGGTTATAGACGCCGCGCCAATGCGCGGGCGTACCGATGGCGACGCAGCCGCGGGTGGACATTGCTCTCCTTTCTTTTGGGTTAGGGATGGGGTTTGGGGCAGTTCAATGAGTGGAATGTCAACCGAGGGGTTCGATAGGAAGGGGGTACAGACTTCTCAAGGTACTGGCTCCAGCGTAGGGCAGTTCTCTCTTCGGAACTAGACGGAAGAATTTCGCGGAGGGCGAATCTCAGCTAGTCCGCTCTATTCGGCGCGAGAGGCAGCTTCCATCGCCCAAAAGATGCCGAAGAACCTACGGCGACTAGCTCTCACCGGCAACCCTGCTTCTCGAATGAGAGCCGGCGGATTGAGGTTCCAGCGGCAACCGAACTTCTCCACATGTCGCTCGGCTCTCCGGTCCTGCCAACGCCCCAGCCACTCGCGGTCGCTCCTACCGTGCTCGAGGAGCAGAATCCGCCCCTCCGGCCGGCAGACGCGCGCCATCTCCTGGAGCGCGACAATCGGATTGGTGAAAGTGCAAATAGTGAGTGAATCGACGACGGTGTCAAAGGATTCATCGGGGAACGGGAGGGTTTCGCCGTCTCCTATGAAAAAATCGGCGTGGAGGCCGAGGCGTGTGGCGCGCTTGCGCGCCATCTCGAGCATTCGGGGACTTAGGTCGACAGCAGTGATGTGGCAGCTCCGCGGGTAGTAGCGGAGGTTCTTGCCGGTTCCTACGGCGACCTCCAGTACCCTGCCTGATGCTTTTTGGAGAAGTTCGCGGCGGAGGTTCCGTACGGCAAGGGCTTCGGGGAGCGCTTCTCCGAAGTCGTACCAGCGCGCAAACTCGTTGTACTTTCTCTGGAGTTCGTCTTTGTCCATGGTGTTCTCCATTCTAGGGCAGTTCAAGGAGGGAATTGCAACAGAGGGGGTTCCGAAGAAAATGACGAAGTAAAACCCAAGTGCGGGAGTGAAAGAAGGTTTGGAAGATACTTTCCCCAACGTAAGGTGATTTCTAGTAGAGAACTAGACCGAAAAAATTCGCGGGGGGCGAAGTGAAAAAGACCGCGGCAAGCGGTCTCTACGGCTCCAGCGAAGACGGACTCAAAGTTAGCGGTCGGATTTGGACTCCGTCAGCAACCTGCGCCGTCGCAAGAATGTCGTGATCGGTTTTCCGCAGCGCGAGCAAAACGAAAACTGATGCCAAAACTTCCCTGCGGTGATCTGTTGATCCCTGTTTTTGATCTCCTTCTTGCAGATGTCGCACTTGGTGATGAGCATACGGGGAGATTCTAGTGTCTGAGTTTCTTTCGCAAGCGCTCATAGAAGCCGCTGCGGTGGCCGACGAAATGAATGACAATCCTGAACGTGGAGCGGTTGACGCCGTAGGCTATCCGGTAGGGTTGGCCGTCGGTCGTAAAGTGAAAACTGCGGAGCCACGCAAGCGGCCCAGTAAGCTGTTCGCCGGCAAAGGGGGTCCCACGGATGATCTCCGGAAAGTCATGGAAAACGAACCTCTGCGCTTCCTTTGGAAGTTTCCTTAATGCCCGGTCAGCCGCTGACGTAATGAAAATGCGTCATCGGGTCATGCACCTGTGGAGAGCTCTCGCGCCCTGCCGCGCTTCGCGTCGCGGACGCTTCGTTCGATTACCCGCATAGCCGTCTTGTCAAGTAGGAGCTCCAGCGTTTCAAGTTCCCCCGGAGAGAGTTTTCGCAAACCGGCCGCGATTTGAGGAAGAGTAACAGCGATGGTCGTCGTCGGGCTGTTGAGCGTTTTCGTTTTTGTTGCCATACACTCCCAGCATAACGCGGAGGCAGAAACTGTCAAATTCATGTACTAGAAGGGTACATAGGTAACACTTTGTGGTATTTGAAAGTGAAGCTGATCGGCGGCAGATAGCCCAAGGTCTGGTGGGGTCGTCGAAAATTGTATTCGATCAGCCACTCCGTAAGTCGCTGGTTGAACTCCGTAGTGTCCGTCAGCATGTTCCCCATGCTGAGAAACTCCTCCTGGAGGGTCCTGTTGAACCGCTCGTTGACCGCGTTGTCTTTGGGAGTATGGGTCCGCGACCAGTAGTGCTTAAGCTTGAGCTTCTGGCAGGCATCTTCGAAATAGCGGTGGAACTCGCTGCCGTTGTCAGTCTGGACATTCTCAATCTTGCCGTCAAGGAGCAGATGCAGCCGGTACAGGAAATCACGGGCCGATGCGGAGCTGTGCGTCGTATACATCCGGGCGAAGGCGATCTTGGTGTGCCGGTCGATAGCCGTGAGGATATAGCGTTTGTAGCCCTGCCAGTAGCGCACGACGGTGTCGAGGCACAGGAGGAAGCCGGAGACTGGCTTGCGCTTCAGTTCCGTGATTTTCCTGCGGGTACGCGTTACGGCTCGCTTCCGGTTGATCCTGGCCTGACGCGCCGGCGCATAGTAGAGACCCGCGGCCTTGATGATGCATTGGATCTTCCAGGCGGAAATGGTGCAGTCGTCCGGATGCTGCCTGCGGTAGATTTCCAGAAGCTTCATTTTGCCGTATCTGAGGCGTGCTCGCCGGAGAAACACTACGTTCTGGTACTGGCGCGCGGTGTACTCCCGTCTTCGCCTGCGGCGGGGTCTGCGCGATTCGTCCTCCAGACCTCGGAGAAACTGCGTCTCGAAGCGCGGCAGCCATTTGTAGAAGGTCTTCCGGGAAATGCCGAAATGCCGGGCCGTGAGGGAAGCATCCTTGTGGTTCTTCTCCCAGAAGATGATCCATTCCAGGCGTCCCCGAGCAGCCCGGGAGAGCCGCATCAGTTCGGCGACTTTCCGCCACCGGTCATGCTCCTTCAAGAACTTGTGTTTGCGGGTGGTATACCAGGGTTTAGGCAATGCGAAGAGCCAGCGCCGCCGCCGCTCCTCGGCAGTCAGGGCTTCTGCCATAGATGAGATGGGTTAGATGGGTAACACCTGTATCTTACAGGCAACGCGGGGGTGTTACCTATGTATCTCATCTTCTCCAATTCAGGTGTGGAACAACCCGGCTAGCAAAGCCGGCGTCGAGGGCCGAGCAAAAAGAAAGGGAGCGGGGTGACCCGCTCCCTGGTGCCAGTCGGTCGCTAGTAGTCGGACGGATACATGGCCGTCCAGCCGCCCGATTCGTTGCGGACAAGCCAGAGGTCCGGAGGGATGCGAACGATGTCGCCGACCTCGCCGGTATTGTCCGGGCTCGACTTTGCAAAGCGGCACTTCGTCTGGAGGATCGAGGCGAGTGCCCGGTCGAAGTTTCCGTCGAATGCGGCGGCTTGCGCTTCGACGAATGGCGCAAGGGCGTCGTAGACGCGACGGGTCATGCGGTTGACGGGAAACCCTTGGAACCGGACGCGGACGAGTTGGCCGAGATCAACGATGAAGCCGTCTTCGAGAGCGTCGGCGTCTGTGTAAACGCTGATTGGCTCGCCGAAGAGATCTTCGAGACTCTGCGGTTCGGCCGTGGTGTGAGAGTGAGACATAGAGTTGATTAGCCCAGCGTGAATGATTAGATTGCGACGGACGCGCTGGTGCGACTCGCTGCGCTCCTGGCGAAAGCGACCGGGGCTCCCCACCTGGTCAAGCTGGAGCGGAAATCGTGAAGCGTTTTGAAAAGCCCGCCAAGTGGCGGGCGAATTTTTGTATTGAAGACCTTGACGAGGCGGGGTGGTCGCTAGAATGAGGAGAAGGCGAGGAGCGAGCGGTTGTGGGGTGCGGATGACAGAATTCGGGACCTCGGGTCCTGAGCTTCTTTGCAGAGCGGCAAGACTCTTGCGCATCGTCGTGTGTGGGTTGTGCCTCGACGGAGCGGAGAACTTTTGCAGAATTGAAAGGAGGCTCGCCCGGCTCTAGTGGGACCGACCTAGGGAAGGGCCCTGCCTCTAGAAAACGTCTAAAACCGGATTTCCGGGTATCGTGCCCGGATCAGCGCCGCCTCCATTTTCCGTACGTGCCCCGCCGCCTGATACCCCGTTACAGCTTCGGCATCATTTGTGAGCGAACCGCACAAATGCCGAACCCATTGGCAGATCCTCGCCAGCAAGAAGTACCCGCGCATGTTCTATGTCAACGGCGATGGTGATGCGATTGGCTTTGAGTGTTGGCTAGTTTTGTCGAAGTGCAAGCACGAGGGCACCAGCCGCTGGTGCTACGCCTTGCGGCCTACCGAAGCGGAGGCCCAATCATTATTGGAGAAGTGGAACCGGGAACGGTGCAGCCACTATTGCGAAGGCCCAGCTATGCATTCGCTGTAGCGGCTCCGATCACGCGCCCAAGTGGAACCGGGAGCGTCAGATTACCTTCAACTCGGCAAGTCCAGGGGTCGTCTTGGTTGACCAACCGCTTATACAAGACATCTACTGTGCCTTCGACTTCGACCGGCTTGTCAAGGAAGATACTGCAGCTCAATTTTGCGGTGATCGTCCGCTCTGTACCATACCGGACGAAGCCAGAAACGTTTCCTAGGGTGGGCATCTCCGCCTCGGCGGGGAGCAAGTCAAGATGCAAGTGGCAGGTGAAGAGGTCGACGTCGTGGGGAAAATTGTTGAAGTTGTAGGTGATCACCACGCTTGACCTATTAGTGTCAAATCTAGAATCGGTGAACGCTAGTCTTGAACTTGTACAACCAATCCCCTCGTGCGAGAGATCATTGAAGATGAACATCCTCGACGCGCGGCCTTCCCAACTGCGAGTCAGTATTCCGAGAACATGACTTAGAATGCAGTGAGACGTGCACGTAAAGAACATAGGAACGGCAAAATTCATCTTGGGGTGGCGAGGCGATAAAGACTCTGAAACGGAGAACGCGCGCCCCTTTCCACTGACATCACCAGGAGTGAATTCACTGCTGCAAATGATCCTGTTCTCTTGGTTGTAGTAGGGTAGGCTCACCTTCGACGAGGGCACATTCATGGTACGCCTCCTTTCTCTCTCCAGCGTAGATGATAACCATTTCCTTTTGAGGCTTTGGCCCGTCAGTCCCAAAAAGCGCTCTTTTGCCTAAAAGTGCGCTCGGACTTGAATTCCGGCCTCTTGCAGGTTGATGTCGGGCGGATTCTCTGTCTACAGAGAGTAAGAAGTCAAGTACTAATTGCTTTGGTACGGTCGTGGTTCAAGGAGTCCACGGGCAGGTTGACAAGAACGCGATTTCGTTGCTGGTATGGAATTTCAGCAGGGCAGGAGAAGATTAGCGCCTCGCCATCTCTTGCGCCATGTGCAAGAGAAGCTCTCGCTTCGCATCATTCATGCGGCCTAGCAACCGGCGGAACTGTTCCAGAAGCCTGGCCTCTTTGGTAGTACGGCCCCAAGCAATTTCGTCGGCGGTCTTCCGCTCTCGTAAGTGGACCAAACCTGGTGGCCTCTTGCCCTCGTAGAAGAGCTGATAGAGCGGAACTTCGAGAGCCCGCGTGAGCTTCTCAAGCGTTTCGACTGAAGGGATAATGTGGCAGTTCTCGACGCGAGAAATGTAGCTCCGCTTAAGGCCGGTGCGCTTTTCGATGTCGCCCTGTGAGAGCTTCTTTGCTTCGCGGATGGAACGCAGACGGTCGCCGATGAGCATGGGAGTCTCGCTCCGCCTTCCCACGTCCTAGCGTTCGATGTCAAAGTAGATCCGGGTCGTAGCCAGATACTCGGCGATCTTCTTGCCGTCAAGCACCATCTCGAATTCAGCGACGCGCGCCCACTTCATGCCGCGCACGGTCTTAGCGGCTTCGGCAACCGCGTTCTCGGCGGCCTTCGCAAAGCTCTCCTTTGATGCGCCCACGATTTCGATGACTTTCTGTGACATGGCTTCACCTCCTTTGTGTAGGCGGCGAGTATATCTGAAATGGCTGAACTGGTAGGTGACTTACTCCGAGCAACAAAAAAGCCCGCCGAGGCGGGCTCTTCGGTGCTAGCGGTACTCGGCGCGAACGTCGGAGAGAAATTCGCCGACTGACTCGTACCACTGCGGAATTGTCGAGGCGACGTTGTGGCGATTGAGCCAGTCGTCGATCTCTTCGAGGCTCGGTCCGGGGAGAGCCGTTTGCATCTCGTCGATGATCTCGCGCATGAGTTCGGCCGGGATGTCCTGGAAGTAGTGCTTGGGGAGGTTAGACATATGATTGATTAGATCGGCCTGAATGGTAAGGTGCTGCGGTCGGGCCGCGCGACTCGCTGCGACGCGACGGGAGCGACCGGGGCTCCCCACCTGGTCAAGGTGGAGCGCCGGAGGCAGAAACAGAAAAACGCACCCGCGGCATCGCGGGTGGATCTTGGAGTTGAAGACCTTGACGAGGCGGGGTGGTCGCTACAATGCGGAGAAGGCGAGGAGCGAGCGGTTGTGGATGCGGATGACAGAATTCGGGACCTCGGGTCTCGAATTCTGCCGGGCAGGGTCGCGGATTTTTCAGGGGATGCGGGTCTCGGAAAATGGCAGGCGGATGGGTGGGAATTGGCTTGGGAAGCGGGTTTTGGGCGGGTGAGTGGGCCCTATCTCGCGAAGTATGGCGCGATCGCCTGGATAAAGTCGCGAAGCCTCCCATCCGTCCAGCCTGCGATTTCGCTTGCGTGCCAGTCGCCTGAGGACACCCCCAGGATTTGGCCAGATGCAGGATCCTCGAGACGGAACCGTATCCAAGGAAACGGCTCCTCGGAATCAAAGACGACACGGCATCCTGGAACGACTTCAGGGGCCAGGCGGCTGATGCGTTCCCGTTGGATACCGGGTCGATCCTTAAGGATCATTTCTACCTCCTCGCTCCCTGCTTATATTCTCTCACGGGGTTAGTCACGCAAGGAAATCAAAACGAACCCTGGGCAACCGCGAGTGGGGTTGTGCCTCGACGGGGAGGCGGGGTTGGTGGCCGGAGGCCCCACGAGCGAAGGACGGGCATACAGCATGAGGGCGCGCGCGGGGTAAGGACGCGCACACAACCTAAGAATGGATGCGTGGTTGTGGAGTCGATGAAAAAGGACTGATGATGAGTTTAATCTTGTAAACTCCCCGCCTCCTTGACGTCCGTCGCCTAGATATCTTATGAATGTTCCTACTTTGACGCTCCGCTCTTCTGCGTTTCCCCCTCGTGCCCCGCATGAGCAGCTTGCGAAGAACCCTCTTCCTTGGTCGCGTGGTCGGCTGTCTGTTGTCTTCTTCGCCGTAGCGGTTTCACCAGACCGATCCAACCAAGTATGGCAGTTGGAACACCGCCAACAAATCCGAAGAGCTCCTTACCCATGTGAACCGCACTTAAGAAACCAAGCCACAATGCATTTGGCTTCTTCCTGATAGTGACCCTTTCTAGCGGAATTCTAATGTTCTCTGAATGGGAGGGATTGCCTTTTGCCCGGGCGATTTCGTCGTCGTAGCTCCGCAGCTCAGCAGTGAAGGCAACCTGGGCCTCCTGAAATCCCTTCTGCGCCTGAAACTGGTAGTTCCAGACGCGATCCTCGATAACGCCGTTTTCTGCTATGGGTTGGGATTCTATCTGGAAATGACCACTCGCTCCATTGAAGTTCGGTGGATCTGCACGCATCACGATCTCGTACCTTTGCTTTGATGCTGGAAGACTTTGGTCGAGTGCTTTCGTAAACCTCCTTACGATAGTAATCGCCTGCCCTCCGGGCTCTGCTTCCGACACCGGTTCTAGCGGCTCAGCTTCCAAGAAACCAAGCGCAAGTCCACTTCTGCTGTCGGTTACCAATTTGTGGCCTGTAAGCAGTTTCCCTTCGATCGCACCAGTGAGTAAGCGAGTGTACGAGGAATTTGAGGTTACTTCCCAAGCGATGGAGGGCCTTTCCAGTGCGATTGACCAAGTTTCATCTGTCTCTTCCCGGGTTGCCGAACCACGATCTCGCAAGGCCACAAAAGTCAACACGAGTTCCTTTTTCCATTTTTCCATTTGCGGGACATCTATGGACGATTTCACGTACGCATCTTGGATGAGCCTCTTAAATCGGACGTATCGTTGGTGTAGCTGATCGACTGAAAGTTTTTCCAGGGGTTTTAGTGGGCTCGAGCCCCCCGTTGGGTCCGGAAGGGAAACTCGGGCCCGCACCCCAGGCATCGGCTCGAGCCAAGTATCAACAGCGTGAACATATGTGGACGATGTCGCCGATAACTCAACGGCTCGTTCTGTCTCTTTTTTTTGTTCTTGGGCCGAGGCCAGAAGCGCTATCGCTGACGTGCTCAGAATTACCAAGCCGATCGAATGCAAGCGCCTCATCATGTTTTCCTCCAGCCTGGACACAAGCAGTAGCAAACACGACTACCGCTGCTTCCAGGAATTGCATAGTCGGAATAACTTCATCTTTGCGCAAAACAACAGGCCAGACGCCCTCTCGTGCCTTGCGCCGCGCTGCCATGGCGGTCAATCCTGCTCTTATGTATGCGGCGCTATGTAGAAATTGGGGCCTTGCTCAGACCTACTCGTGCGCGGGCTTTTGAGCTGGGTCCTGTGCGAGGCCAACTGGCCGGGCTTTTACTCCTATTAAAGATATGAAGTCAAGATATTTATTGAGCGCTAATAATACGCGAAAGGAATGGCGAGAGCTTAGGCTTGCTGCCCATCCAGGGCGACTCAGCGCGCCTTTCCGTAGCCAGCCTTCCTGGGCGACCGTGATGACAAACACCTCCCGCTCTGCTCGTTCCTTGCGAGACACAAACTGCTCTTGGGTCATGACAACCTCCTTTAGGTTGTAAAGGTGCTACATTCGGCTCGGAGTGCGAGCCGTGCGTTCAGACTAGTGATGGCGCAGGAAGAAAAAGACGGGTGGACGGCGTGCAAGGAGCCGGCAACCCGGATCGAATTCCGCAAGCTGCGCCCGGGTCTTGACCCGCAGTGGATCGGGGACAATAATCGAGCACGATGGCATGGGAAGACGTTCCGCACGAAGGCTCGCTGCAGGACTTCGCAGCCCAGAATAGGCTGAATCCGCACACCTTGGAGTTCGCAGCCCAACAGGCGATAGTGCTTCCGCGAAACAGGGAGTTCGCCGACGCGATGAACGAACACCACCTGTTCGCCGCGGGCACAAAGGAGGTGACGCTCGTTCTCCGTGAAAGCGGGCTGAACGTGCGTCTGTACGAGGATGGGACGGGCAGGCGCGAGCTCGTCCTCAAGTCCGCCGATGTTCTCCACCCGATTCTCCTTTTTGCTGGAAAGGCTGCGGCCACTGTGGGGCTCGGTATCTTGGCGAACTGGATTTACGGAAAGTGGATCAAGAAAAGGGAGCAAACTCTTCCATCAATGAAGGTCGAGTACGCGGTGCTTGCCGAGAGCGGGCGAGTCGAACGCTGGCGCCGGATCGAAGGCCCGGCGGACGAGGTGCGAAGACTTCTCGTAGAGGAGTCAAAGCTGCTGCAGAGCGCAACACAAGAACTTCAAACCCCGAAATCGAATCTGGGGCACGACGACTCGGACGCGCCATCGGACAGCCATTCAAAGAAGGAAGCAAAGAAGAGCCTGACGCAGGCAAGAAAGCTGATTGAGAAGGCCAAACAAGCCAGCGCAAGGAAGCAACCGGCTACCGCAGAGTCTCTCTTCAGGAAGAGCCTCGAAAAGATACGAGAGGCGTGCCTCTGGGAACCGTCCGCGCGGGCCTACCAAGAATACCTGCACAAGATCGGTAAGACGGTGCACGACACTTTCGGGTGCCGACTGCCCTTCAGAGACGGCCAGTACTGGGTGAGCTGTCCTGTCCAACTTTCACACAACCGTGTGGGCCTCAGCATCGGCGGGTCAGCAACGGTGCTTTGCTCGATTTGTGGTGAAGACAATCTTATCTGCCCGCACGTGAAAGGTCGCAAGTATGATGGTGTTTCTGCGGTCCGGCTGCATGGCCACTGCAATATCTGCACACGGAGCAAGTGCCGCCACAAGGCAGGGAAAATCTATGATCACGTGGAAGCAATCGGGATCGTCACGGACATCAACCTAGATCACGTGGCGCTCGTGAAGAACCCTGCTCATCCTCTTTGCGTCGTGAACGCGCACTCGCTTTCTGAATCTGACCTGTTGGACATGCTCCCAGCGGACGAGCGCGGGTCGTTAGTCTACGGGAAGACGATCATCCACTGCCATCATTGCGTGCTTTGCACCGGAAGCTAGGAGGAGTCGCCCGCCCGTCTCGCCAGAGGGCGCTCAGTGGAGCAGGGATCTCCGGCTTCGTTCCGTCTCGCACAGTGTTTGCGCCGTCAGTGCGGTGCCACCGCCCCGCCGGCGACCTCCTAATACACCTCACAGGGGGGTGTTCTCGGAATCCTTAAGGCGGAATGCTGGTTTCTCCGTAGAACCTCTAGGTTTATCCCTGAGGCTGCGTTTTCGGATCTTGAGAATCCCTATCCACGCGACGATAATCGAAGGTATTCCCCCTACAATCCCGAACAGGTCTTTCAAGACGGATAGTATGTCCTTCAGCAAGTGGGGCGGTTTGTTCTTGAGCTCCACTCGGGACAGGGGGACCTTAATACTCTCGGTGCGTGATGGCTTATTCTCCCGTCGCGCGCGCTCATCATCGTAGCTGCGTAGCTCGGCCGTAAAGGACAGGGAAGCTTTTCGGAACTTTTTATCAGGAGTAATTTGCCAAACCCAATCCCGACCCATCAATTGGCCCTGCACGGCAATGGGCTGGGCTTCGGGCTTGGCCTGGACAGCCGCGTGGTCGAGACTATCTGGGTAGCCTCGGAGCGCGATCTCATAAACTCTACTTGTGTTTGAAGACGATTGGCCCACTGTCGCCGGGACAAAGGAACGCTTGATGACAATGGGTATTTCTGGCTCCGCCTCTATCGCCTCCACCGCGGGTTCTGCTTCCAAAAAGCCCAGAGCAACTCCTGTCGTGGTATCCGCGACCGGCTGTCGAAAACTCGGCGCTAGCGCCGCGGCGAAATTGGTCAATGCAGATCTCTCATGTGAGAGATCCGTTTGTCCTTCTATGACGATGGAAGGCCAGCTCATTGCAACCGAAAAGACTTCATCGCTGTGGCCAGAAGTTGCAAGGCCACGCTCACGCAAAGCTTCAAAGGCTGTCACTAAAGAATGCTTGGTGTCTTCGATCTGCTTACGAATTGTCTCCGCCGATTGGTCGCTCTTTCTGCCTTCTTTCCTGAAACGCTCATTGAGTTTCGGCAGATGACTCTTGGTTTGGTCAAATTTGGCTCTCAGCGCCGATTCTGAGAGGCGGAGTAGTGGTCGCAAATCTTGGTCATACACGATGAATTTTGCACGCAATCCCGGAACTGGTTCCACGAATATGAATTTGTATTCGGTAAGTATATGGATGCGCTGAGTAGGAACGGATTCTTCTTGGTCAGATCGTGCTGCTCTGTTTTGTTCCTGAGCAAAGGCAACGCGTCCGGACGTGAAGGGACCGACAAGCGAGAGTGCAACCACTAGGATCTTCCGGATCATTTCGACCTCCGTCTGAGCAAGTCCAGAACTGAACAAGGCATTCGCTAGACTAGCCATAATGAAGCACCAGCACTTATCTGCGATCTTGACGTTTTTAGGGTTACTTCTACCAGAGGCTCCTTGCTCGGCGTTTCGTCGCTGCGGGTCTGAGCCCAACACATAAGCAATGTCCCTGATAAGAAGATAGCGAGGATGAGAGGTTTCATACGAGACCTCCTGCTGCGGGCATCGAAAATCCAACCGTTGTCTGCACGCTGCTGACCGTCGACTCCGCTCGGACAGTGAGTGTTTGGGCTTGTCTTAAAACAAAAACGCCGGGGGCGTCTTAGGGAAAAACATACCAGCAGTTTTCGGTTTTCTCGCCCTCTACGGAGGAGGCGGCGGAGAACAACCTTTTCTCCCAATTTAAGGCCAGTCTGTGAGCCCCATCTTCTACGGGTTGCCTTGATCGTGGGGCACGGTGCACGTCGCCGTTACCGTCGCGGCATTGCCGACCAGATCGTTCGCTGTGGCCGTCAAGGTATAGAACCTTCCCGTATCCGTCCCGAGGCGTTCAGCTCGAAGTTGGACCACAAAACCGCTCGAGCCATTTGGTGTAATCACAATGTCTGGGTCTTTCGGATCGGAAGGCTCGTTGCTGACGCCAGTTACCTTGAACGAACCCGAATCGAGACCGGACAAGGCATCAGCAGCCGTTACGGTGGCAACCTGAACCATTTTGTGATCAGGCGGCCAGAGAGTACAGCCAGCAGCAGGCATTCCAGAGATGACGGGCGGGGCTGTGTCGATGACGACTGAGGTGAAGGTTCTCGTGCTTGCGTCAAAGGTCAAGACGTACTGGCCGGTAGCCGATACTAAGGTCAGTAGATGGTCCTGTGCCGCAACTATACGCACCGCACCAGCATGCACCGGCGTAAGCACCCAGTCGCCCTGGACAATCACGACACCTTGCTGTGGGTCGAACTCGGACGTCTCGACGCCTGCGAAAACGCCGGTCTCAATGCCATCCACCAGACCGAACCAACAATTCCCTACTCTTGCGCCATGAAAACTGTCGCAATCATCGGAGATGTCCGTCCGAACCCCTCCCCCTGACACAATTGGGTATGGAGTGTTGGGGTCCATCGGCGCGGGGTTCTGTTCGCCGGCTGCGCGTTCCTGTGCGTACTGCTCTTCGATAGCCTGCTTGGCAGGTGGTAATGTATTTTGTTGGGCCAGCAAAAATACCAAACCTCCAAGCAATGCCACAATACCGATGGCGCTTACCTTAAATTTTTTCATCGCAGTTCTATCCTGTTATATGCAGTTAATTATACCATGTTCTACGGTATTTGACAGTTAGCATGCTTATCGTCGCAGACGCGGACATCCGTAGACCACGGCAAGCTTTGTTTCGTCCGCAGGTCGTTATTAAGCTGATCGTCGAGACTCTTCCAACCTTGTGCTGGTGTAAAAGGTGGTTTGCACGTTTGGTCAGACGGGTACTGAGTACACGCCCCAAGCTCAGTGAGTGCTCCGGCCATGATTACACTCCCTCCGTTCCGTCTTCCAGGGTTCAGATAGCCGTAGAGACTCAAGTTAGCCCACTGCTTGGCATTCGACGTGTTGTAAATTTCGGGGAGCGGTTGAGCAGGGTCGGCTCCCCACGAAACATGCCAAACATCTTCTTGATTCCAACCACTGTCGCAGGATCCGGCGGTGGCTGTTGCTCTACTCGTGGGACAACCAGCTGCATCGCCGACGTCGTACAAGAATCTTTGTGGAGATACTGAGGCATAGCCGTCAACCCAAGCACGAGTAACTGCTGGACTGTCATAATCAGTCTCCATGTCACTGCCACCAGCTATGTCTACCCGGCCTGAGTATCGCTGGTCTACGACCCAAGCTGCTACGTCGTTGACCATCTGGGCCCACGCCTGGCCGAGGACATACGGGGCGTAAGTTAGGCTTGCTCCGCTATTGTTGGTAGCAATAATAATGCGGACGTGGGTGTTTTGGTTCGATCCCAGGCTACCGTAATAGCCAATCACAAAGTCCTTCACAAAATCCTTTATATCCGAAAGCGGACTAGGGTAATACCAAAGCGTCGCGCCGGTCTGCCCGCGATTCGCCCATGCTGCTGTGCCATCTTCCGTGGTCCCGCCCAACGTCGTATTCCACACCGGCTGCGAGCTCCCGCTGGTTCCCGCAGCGCTGACTTGTTGGACAAAACCCTTGGAATCAACAATGAGCTGTCCGAAGATGTATGTGTGACTTTGCTGCCATGTTCCCAGCCGCCCCCGATTGATCCATGCTGCTGTGCCATCTTTCGTGGTCCCGCCTATCGTCGTATTCCACACCGGCTGCGAGCTCCCGCTGGTTCCCGCAGTGGTTATCTGTTGCGCATACGCATTGGAATCGACAATGAGCTGTCCCGAGACATAGGTCGAGCTGGCCTTCCAATCGTTTAGAATTATTTTTTGCGCCCCAAATAGAAGTGCCACAACACTCTCTTGAGGGGTACCTGCAGCCATCTGGCTCTGAGCGAGCTGCACGCCTAGGTCGTGAAGGGTATCCGAGACATTCACGGTGTTTCCACCACTAGTGAAGGAGCTATATTTAATGTAATAGCTTGTCGTGGGCGGAGGCACGGTGATAGCCGCAGTTATCTCGCCAACGATTGTCAAGCCCCCGAGGCTTAGGAATATTCCAGCGTTAAACTGCTTGACGATAGTTCCAGTGGCGATGTCGATGCGGAACACTGTTCCATTAAGGAGATCAGCGGTCCAGAAGGTCTTGTTGTCTGGGTCGAGATTAAGCGCGAACAACAGCGAAGTCCCCGCGAGCTGATAGGTCTGGATAACTCCCCCCGAGCTGTTCAAGCGGTATACCCGACTGGTGCAGGCAACTAGTTCCTCGGCGTTCGGCCGAATACGGTGTCCGTAGCAGGGAGCGCTGAGGCCAGTCGCGAAATCGGTCAACTGCGTCTTGGTGCAGATATTGAAGCTTTTGATGCTCGACCCTTCGGATGTGTAGCGCAGCGTGCACTGGTCGGCGGCCAAATCGATCCAATCCGTCCCCCGGCGTTCCCGTTGAGGACTGTAAGCGTCGAGGAGTCTCCCGGTGGCATCAAACTTGAGGACTTGGCCTGAGCCGTCCGCCTGGCCGACATATACGTTACCGCTCTTGTCGAACACAATGGACTCAGGGTGAAGGTTATATCCGGAGCCAAACGTTCCGATAGGGTTACCCTTATTATCAAATTTATATATGTTGTTTGCCTGAAACACTGTGGCGTACAAATTACCGGCCGCATCAAAGGCCATGCCCGCGTTCTCGGTACTACCAGCTCCAGTGTCAAGGGTGTCGAGCAACTGGCCGTCAGGGCTAAAGTGCTTAATCTTCCCGTTCCCTACGGCAGCAAGGACATCCCCGGTTTGGAAGGCGACACCACTTGCATGTGTGGACTGCAGGTACGGTTTACTACTAAAGAGCGCTACCGCGCAGAGAAACAGACTGAGTAATACCAAATAGACCTTCCATTGCCGGTTACGCATCGGTGCCCTCCAACGGCCGCACCATGCGGCCCTCACGCCGCCACCTGCGTCGGCGTCTTTAACTCCACCAGGGCCCGTCGAGCTTGAGGACTCGTGGCTTCCCGCGCCTCGCTCGCGCGGGGTGTGAATTTTCAATTCACCTTCACCTCGACCACCTTGTTGTCTTCGAGCCCTACTCCACAATCCAGAACGTATAGATCTTCCCGACCGATGCGGTGCTTGCGCTTCCGTAGGCTCCCGGGGGAAGGAATCCATACTCACCCTTTTTCAGCTGGGCGATTTTGATCTTGTAGGTGCGCGGAGCGACCTTCTCCGCATCTGCGGGGACGGCGTTTCTCTCTGCGCCACCTGAGGCGTGGAGAATGCCACCGGTGATCGCGCGGAATTCACGCCGGTCTCCGTGTTCATCCAGCCGCAAGAGTTGGTATTCATTTGCGGACACACCCTCCGGACAGCGAATCACGAATTCGAGCGGCGGGGCGAGCTGCAGGGAGCCATGCTTGTTCTTCACCACTCCATTCACATGCCCTTTCGTGAGACCTCCCGTGGCCATCGCCTTGAGAATCCCTCCAGTGCGCCACGTGACAATTTCCGGCTCCATCGCAGCAAGCACACCGGGCGACTTAACTACATAGACCCCGACTTCCTCGGGTAGTCCGGGAGGGTCACCAGCAACCGATTTCTGGCCTGAGGAAGAAAGATCTTTGGGAGTATTCGCAGCGGGAGCGGGGGCCTTCTTCTTCGCTTCCGCCGCGAGCATGGCTTCGATGACGGCCTGGCTCATTCCTGCGTTTTTGAGGTCCATCAGGGGCTGGAAGGAAACGTCGAAATTCGTGTCGTTGGCCTCGATGGCCTTTATGATCATCGACTCTTGAAACCCCACCTTCACCATCTGAAGCACGTCATCGTTGGTCAGGGGCTTTTTTCCTTGCGCAAGGGCCAGGCTAACCACCATTGCCAGGGCTACGCTCAACAGCACAAGGACTCTTGACCGCATGACTTCCCTCCTAAAGGCAAAAAGCCGAATCACCACCAGTGGCTCTCACGCTGCCACCGCGGCAACTCGGCCGTCTTTAAGTCCACAGGGGCCCGACCGCTTAAAGACCCGTGGCTTTCCGCCCCTCGCTCACGCGGGGTTTGGCTTTTCTGTTTCTACCGAGACCGGGGACCGACCTAGGGAAAGGGCCTTGCGCGCGACTAAGTTGCAGTAGCGCGCTTCTTTTTTGCAACCTTCAGGGGATGGGCCTTTTATGATTCCGTAAGAACGCGCCTGCTCGGCGAAGGAGATCTCCGAATTCTTGATCCTTAGCAGCCCTGCTGCGGAGACGTGACTTGCGCTGGGCTAGCATGCCGGTGACCCCGACTTCAAAACGTATTAAGACGTGGGGCCTTGCCTCGTTCGAGCTTCCGACTTGCTTGGTAGGGGCCTCCGCTCTTGCGAGGCGTGGGCGAATTCTCTGTCTGAGAAACTAAGAAGTCAAGTATTAAGCTCGGAATGATTAGCCTTGCTGTGGAAACGTGATAACCAGTCTGAAATCTTCGTTCTGCGGCTGTTTGATAAGCCAGCCTGAATGGTTACGTGAGACGGTCGGGCTGGCGACTCGCCTCGACGAGACGAGAAGCGACCGGGGGCCTTGCCTCGTCAAGGTGGAGCGCCGGACGCAGAAACATGAAAATGCCCACTAGAGGTGGGCACGTTGACATGAGACCTTGACGAGGCGGGGTGGTCGCTAGAATTAGGAGAAGGCGAGGAGCGGTCTGTCAGGAACGCTTGAGTGTGCGCACAGATACCTCACCGAGTGCGGCGGTGAGCCCTTCCTCAAATTCACGAGTCACGTCATCATATCCCGTGCGTGCATGCGTAATCTCGTGAAGGAGCGTTCCTGCAAACGCCTCCAGTGACCGGAGCTGGGAGCGTTTAATGATGATCCGCCGCTTGTCTGGCTCCCACAGTCCCACTGGGTCGTGCAAACTAGCGAAGTCGGGGCGCATCGTTTCCGAGATTTTGACCTCTTTCACCTCGGCTGGGAATCCCCCAACAAGACTCGCGATATCCTTGTGCCTATCGAAAATAACTCGTTCGGCGGCTGACAGGTCGCTCTGATCCACGAACTTGAACTCGAAACTCTCTGCCCACTCGCGCTGGTAGACTTTGAGATCGCGTACCAGGTTGCCCCGAATATCCTTAACGCCGCGCAATCGGTCTTTTATGTTTTCCGGCAGTGTGACCACCTTGTAGCCATCAGCAATGGCATGGTCGATGGCGTCGGGCACTGTGGTCCTTTCGACTGCTGTAACGAATACGACCTTGCTTGAAACATTGAGGATCTGGCAGGCATGCACGGCAACGTCTACCCAATTCACTTCCTCGTGGCTCTTGCCCTGCTCTATGCGCATCAAGTCATCTGCGAGAGTTCCCGCAACAACGACCGAATTCGATGCCAAGAGCATGGCTTTGACTCTGTCAGCATACGCTGTTCGACCGACATTTGTGCGTTCTCGGTTTAGCGCCTTATTCATGGCTGCGGTGAGCGACGTAATGTTGTAGGAGAATGCGAACTTTTCTTCCTCCGCGACGAGCATGCCCTTGACGTAAATGCGAGCATTGCCTCTTGCATCTCGGCATAGGATCTGTCCGTAGCGGGTAGTATCCAGCATTTCTTCGCTGGAGAATTTGAGGAAAAAGTTCTTTGCTCCAGCAATGTCCTTGTCCAAAAGTCCCTCGAAAACAAAATCCGTTCCGACAAGCCCAGGGTCAACAGGTGGGGAAATTGCCGCGTGGAGGGTGGAAACATCGTTGAAGTCGTGTTTGGCCGCGAGCTCCAACGTAATGTCGCCATATCTCGAGCGAATTTTCATACCTACGCCCCGCCGGTATAGAGTAGCCAAGGCGTCTTTCAGACCCACGCCGAACTTTCCCATGACCTTGTTGGCGTTGTGCAGCTTCTCCTCGTTTTCGTTTTGAGTAAGATGCTCGTACTTGAGGCCGCGACCGTAGTCCCTGACATGCCATGCTCCGTTCCTGTCTTTCGTGATTTCGGCAGCCTGAGTACTTGTCAACGCTTGTTCGTCTAGTGCGTTCGCAATCACTTCGCGGACCGCATGGCAGAGTTCCCAACCTTCGAGTATTTTTTGGATGTTTAGGTCGAACTTTCGAACAGCAATTGTGGGCATGAGATTGCTAGTACATATAGCCTGCAAGACCCCAGACGCGCAACCTGACTTTGAGAAGACCTCGCTCGGGGAGGCGACCCGGAGCGCGGTTGGGGTTTCCTCCCAGTGAAGCATCCCAATGGCACTTGTCAAGGCGCGGTGGGCGCAACAATGCGGAGAAGGCGAGGAACGGAGGTTGCTTCGGTCGAGTCTGAAAGAACCTGTAGCTTAGAGTTCAAGTTGACGACGGACTTCCGTTTCCACTGAAAAAGCTAGGCGGGGATTTCTTTCGTATTGCGCCTGCAGGGCGTAAGCGTTCTCCCCCATCGGAATTCTAAAGTAGTTCTGCCCGTTTTGAGCCCAACCATGAACATAGCGCTCGATGAATCGGCCTCGCCCGAGAAGAGAGTACTGGACAACATGGACGAGCTCGTGAAAGAGCAACGCCGGCAATGGGGGATCGTGCGGGTGATGTCTGCCCGAAACGAGAACTGTATCCACGAACGTGATCCCTTCCATTTCTCTGAAATCGATAGGGGGTGGGACTCCTAGCGCTCTGAGATCGGCATAGAACCCGGGATTCTCAATGACCGGGACATACCGGACACGCCCAACATCGAGGACCTGCTCCCCGAAAAAGGGCCCGAATACTGCTCTTTCCGGCGCGGTCAACGCTCGTGAAGCTGGTCGGTGGCGATCTCTTTGTGTCTGCACCCAAAGAGAGCCCTGCTCAATGAGGAAGCGTAGAAGCTCGTCGGGGTTCATGACGGTCATGAAAGTATAGATGGAAAAGTCGACCTTGCGGTCGGCCTCGCCAATATTTTCCTTCTCCGTCTCTTGGCCGCGTCGGGCGGGGCCGCCCACTAGCGCATCACGCGGAGGGCGAAAGGTAAGAAGTAGTCCTCCAGGGATTCCAAGGGGATGTCGTACTCGCGAGTGCCCAGGAACAGATCAGAGAGGGCCTCTCAGAGGCGCGCAAGTTCGAGCCTACGAGCCGGGAGGCGCGTATCCGCCAGGGCGAGGTCGAGAAGCTCCAGGGCGCGCTCTAATGCCTTCTCGGTTATGGGATCGTCTTCTTGAAGAGTAGCAAGTTTTAACCTCTCTCAGCGGGCGGATACTAACAGAACTGCTGCTCTTAATAAACAGCGATTACGTTACCTTAACATTATACTTGACAACGATACGAAACTAGATTATGCATTACGCCCTTTTTGAACATTACTGCTTCTCGGCGAGGTAGTTGAGGCCATATGCAGACGTAAGAGTTCAGTTCCAATTTATTGCGGCTCGGCTTTGTGGCTCAGGTCGCGGAGGTGCAAACCATGGCACGCAGAGCATGGCTGGTTGCGATGGTCTTTGTCTTCGGTTTGACCTTTGCGGGAAGAGCGTTCCCAGGAAAGGCGCCGAGCATAAGTAGTATCTCACCTACAAGTGGTCCTGTGGCCACCTCCGTAACAATCAATGGATCGAATTTCGGGGCCTCGCAAGGAACGAGCAGTGTCACTTTCAATGGCTTTGCCGCCGCTACCACGAGCTGGAGCACGTCGAAGATCGTGGCGACCGTTCCACCAAATGCCACTACCGGCCCAGTGGTAGTTACCGTCGGAGGGCAGGCCAGCAATGGCGTTACTTTTACAGTCACTCCGGGGATTAGCAGTCTTTCGCCTTCTTCTGGCTTGGTCGGGACTCTGGTTACCGTCAGCGGTTCGAGCTTTGGATCCACTCAGGGAAGCAGCACGATCACTTTCAATGCGATCAAAGCAACGCCCAACAATTGGAGCAGTAGCAGCATCATTGCTGCAGTCCCTTCCGCTGCGACGTCTGGACCAGTTGCGGTGACGGTGGGTGGAGTGGCCAGCAACGGCGTCACATTTACGGTCACTCCAAACATTAGGAGTTTGTCCCCACAATCTGGCCCGGTCGGAACTTCGGCAACTATCACTGGCTCAGGCTTTGGTGCGACCCAGGGGAGCAGCACAGTCACGTTCAATGGGACCTCCGGAACGGCAACCAGTTGGAACAGCACGGGTATCACTGCAACGGTCCCAAGCGGAGCGACGACTGGTTTAGTAGTCGTGAAAGTTGGCGGAGTTTCAAGTAATGGAATGACATTCACAGTTGGAACAGGGACCATTGCGGGCAAAATCACGCGCTCGAGTGACGGCACCGCTGTTGCTGGCGCCACAGTTCAGGCACTCCAGTACAACGTGGTCAAAGCATCAGCGAGCACGGCCTCCGACGGTACGTACTCGATGCCGAACCTGCCTTCGGGGGTCTTCGATGTTCGCGCGTCCGCAACAGGCCTTGCTACTGCCGTTCAAGCCGGCAATGCTGTCAATCCAGGAACAACTGCCACCGTCAATCTGGCCCTAGCGTCACCCGCTACAGTCTCCGGTAAGGTTACCCAATCAGACGCAATTACAGCAATCAGCGGCGCCAGCGTAACGATCTTCCAAGGCACAACTGCGGTCAGCTCTGCCTCAACCGATTCAACGGGCGGCTACACCATTTCGACAATTAGTCCGGGCACCTTCATTGTTCAGGCTGCGGCGACGGGCTACCAAACGCAAAGCCAGACCGGTATCACCGTGGTCGCGGGCAACACGACGACTGCAAATTTCAGCCTTAACCCGGCACCGATTGCCTACGCCTATGATGACCTCGGAAGACTCGTCGGTGTCACTGATCAATCTGGGCAAACCGCAACTTATAGTTATGACCCCGTTGGCAACCTACTCTCAATTTCTCGAGGCAATTCTTCCAGTGTATCCATCACGGGGTTCACTCCCAGTGCAGGTCCTGTAGGTGCACAAGTTACCGTTTACGGTACCGACTTCAGTCCGGTGCCAAGCCAGGATTCACTGCAGTTCAATGGCACGTCTGCCACCATAGTTTCGGCAACCGCCAATCAGATTGTTACCAGTGTGCCATCAAGTGCCACCACGGGACCGATAACGGTCACAGCGCCCGCAGGTTCGGCGACCAGTGCTACGCCCTTCACGGTCAGCGCCACGCTCGGACCGCCAACGATCGCGGGGTTCACTCCCGGAATAGCAACTCCCGGTACACCTGTAACAGTGAATGGCTCGAATTTTCTGACGCCAGCCAGCAACAACAAGCTCAAGTTCAACCTGACTTCAGCGACTATTAGCTCAGTCAACTCTGGATCTATATCCTCCAGCGTCCCGTCAGGAGCGGGATCCGGAAAAATCTCAATCGCGACGGCATATGGAAGCGCCCTCAGCACTGCGGATTTCTTCATTCCGCCAGCGCCCTACACGGCATCGAGCGTTGGTTTCACTGGTCGCGTGGCATTGGGTCAGAGCATAACCGTGACTTTGAATACGCCAAACACGATCGGCCTTGTGGTGTTCGATGCAACTGCCGGACATAGCATGTATTTCACTACGAGCAACGTTTCCATACTCTTGAGCCAGGTCTCTCTTCTTGACCCCTATGGAACACCTCTGTCTCCTGACCTTGGAGCTCCGTGTTCAATTAGTTCGCCCGGGGGAAACTCTTGCAGGGCTACGGCGCTGCCAGTCACGGGCACTTACACACTTCTCGTCGCCCCACAGAGCGGCAGCACTGGGTCGATGACTCTCAATTTGTACAGCGTTGTGGACTTCACCGGAGTAATTACGGCGGGAGGCGGACCTGTCAACATTAATTTGACCACGCCGGGCCAAAAAGCCGTCCTGAGTTTCTCGGGCTCGGCAAACCAACAGGTAGCCGTTTCTGTCGTGAATGGTAATTTTACGATGAGCGGCAGTACTCAGGTAGTTATTTACACCCCTGATGGCACGGGCCTTGCGTATTCGCCCATTATTGGCGCGGTCGGCTTCATCGGGGCACAGACCCTCCCCGTCAATGGCACCTACACCATCATCCTCGACCCGAAGGGCTCGACCGGCTCGTGTGCACTAACCCTTCTGAATGTTCCGTCTACCAGCGCTACAACGGTCACATTAGACGGCACACCTGTGACAGTTTTCTTTACCACTTCTGTGCAAAGCAATCAGCTCACGTTCGCTGGAACCACTGGCCAAAGGATAAATTTATCATCAGTAGTGAGCGGGTCTGCCTCCCTGAATGTTGTAATCAACAACCCGGATGGGTCTCCGTTGCTTTCGAGCGGCTCGGGGCCCGGGTTGACCGGGCTTGTTACTCTCCCTCAGAGCGGCACGTATTTCCTCACGATTTCCACTCAATCGCCGTTCACCGGAAGTGCTTCACTAGCTCTTTACAATGTTCCCGCCGATGCCTCCGGAACGATTGGGGTAGGCGGTTCGCCGGTTACAGAACTCTTCAGCGCTCCTGGACAGAATGCACAGTTGACTTTTAGCGGTACCGGCGGGCAGCGGATAAGCCTGCTTGCCTCATTCTGCGGCGTTATCCTAACCCTCGTTGGCCCCGCCCCCGCAACCAACACGATCGGAACTAGCAACTGTGGCTTTATCGATGCCCTGAATCTGCCTTCTGCAGGGGCCTACACCATTTCTGTGAACGCACAAAATCAGACAGGAAGCCTGACTTTGACGTTGTATCAAGTTCCGGCTGATGTGACGGGTACCACGAGCCCCAACGGTTCGCCCTTCACGGCAACAATCACGACACCTGGTCAGAACGAGAGTCTTACTTTCAGCGGTAATGCCCAGCAAGTAGTAAGCGTGGTCGCAAACTGGCCGCTCAACAGCCTCTACACTCTTTCGATTTACAACAATGCTGATGGCTCGCTTGTGGGATCCGCGAACGGAGGGCCACTCCGCTCTACGCTGCCAACCACAGGAACCTACAAGATCGTATTCGATCCGCAGGGTCCGTTCACCGGCACAGAAACGGTCACTCTTTACAGTGTGATTGACATCACTGGCACGATCACCATCAATGGTCCAGCCGTCACGGTGAATTTCACGACACCGGGCCAGAGAGCTCGACTCACATTCTCGGGTTCGGCGAACCAAAAGGTGACTGTTCACACTTCTCCAGACAGCACTTTGAATTGCTATTCGATGGTTTTGCTTCAGTCAAACGGCACGACCGTCAATAGCTACTCTGCATGCGGCCCACTTCCTTCATTCCAACAATCCACTCTGCCGATTGCAGACACGTTTACGATTCTGCTGGACGTGGGATTTTCAACGGGAACAATGAGTGTCACCCTGACTGGCCCGTAGAGCTTGCTCGCGTGAGGGAGAAAACTGATGAGAGGCCGAGCAGAGTATAGCATCACAGCCGCACTGTGCTTCGTTCTTGCGATTGCCTCGTTGTTGGCTTCTTCGGGGCCTCGACATTGGAAGACGGATCGCTCCCAGATGAGAGCGAGCGCTGCCTTCGCGTTTCTTCCTGGGCAGACAGCGACCATTTTGCCTGATGGTCGCTTGCTGCTGGTTGGTGGGGAAGGGCCCGATGGACCTGTCACCTCTGCGCTGGTCAAAGACCCGGCAACCGGAGCGGTGGCTGCGCTGCCAAATCAGCTCCGCCATGCGCGTGCTTGGCACAGTGCAACAATGCTGCCGAACGGAAGTATTCTTATTGTTGGCGGCGTGGGAGCTGCTGGTCAAATTATCTCCGTGGCTGAGGTATTTGACCCTGAGGGTCAAGTCTTCAAGGATCTTCCCCCCACAGGTCTTACTCGGCGCGCCTATCACACGGCCACGCTTCTGACGGACGGTCGTGTTCTTGTTGCCGGGGGCAAATCCGAATCCGGGGACACGCAAGGAACCATTGAGATTTGGGACTTCCTGACAAACTCCTCAATGAACTTGCCGTCAGGCCTCCTTGTGCCTCGCAGCAAGCACACCGCAACTTTACTTCCCGATGGCTCAGTGCTTTTCTGGGGCGGAGAGAATAGATTCGGCGACCCGTTGAATTACGGCGAAGTATTTGACCCTCTAACGGAAACAGAGCGAATTGAAACGTCTTCCGCTCTACTGTCGCCAGGAACGCAGGCGCCTCAATTAGAGGCCTCGATCCCGCAAGACGGTGCCCGCAACGTGCCTGTGAACGCCTTTATCGCACTGCGTTTCTCCAAGCGGTTGAGCGTTGCCACTGTTAATGCTCGGACTGTGTCTCTCTCCGGGCCCAGCGATTCGGTACTCACACATGTCGTTCCCGCTGAGGGCGGCATGCTTGCGTTCTTGACCCCTCAGGCAGTCCTGCTCTCAGGAACGACGTACGTGCTGTCACTGTCTGGGCTCACGGATGGCACGAGCGCCATGGACGATACATTCCTCTCGTTCACCACAGCCGGTACGACTTCGGGCGAGAGCGGTGTCCTGTCCGGTTCCGGCGACTCCTCCGAAAGCATGGGCAGCAGTCAAGCTCTAAATTCACCGTTTCTAAAGCTCCCGCCATTACAAGCTCCGATAGGAGTTACAGCCCTTGCCGGTCAAACTTTGCGTCTGAACGGACTGCCGCTCGAGGGCGTGACGATTCGCATTGACGACAAGGCCACACGCACAAACGGCACAGGGCGTTTCCTACTGGAAGGTATTACTGCCGGCCACCATGTGATGATCGTGGACGCTACATCTCCGAATGGTCATCGCGACAACCATGGAATCTACACCATCGGAGTCGATGTAACCGGAAAAGTAACAAACGTGCTGCCTTATACCATCTGGTTGCCTGTCGTTGACATGTCCCAGGCCACACACTTCCCCTCACCGACAACCCATGAGGTCGTGGCCACAACCCCGCTGATCCCTGGCCTCGAAGTGCACATCCCTCCCAACGACGTGTTCCGAGACGTGTATGGAAACGTGGTGACCTCGGTGACCATAACGCCCATACCGATGGGGCAGATGCCATTCCCCGGACCTCCAGGCGTAATGTCACCAATTTCGTTCACGTTGCAGCTGAGTGGAACGACCGAGGAACCCGTGAATGGTGGTCCTGGTCCTGGCATTAGAACTATCTTTCCAAACGCTTTCGGACTTCCCCCCGGGTCCCGGGTGAACATTTATAGCTATAATCCCAAGACGGCGTTGGGATGGTTCATCGTCGGGCAGGGAGCAGTGACGGCAAATGGGAAGCAGATTGTTCCCGACCCTGGAGTTTTGACTCATCGGTTCGCTTGTGCTGCGTTAGCTAATCCCAATACTGAACCTGCTGTGAAGCCTCCTTTGAATGGGGCTCGAGACGGGGAACCAGTTGATCTGAGCACGGGGCTTTTTATTCATACGAAGACGGACTTGTTTCTCAACGACGTCTTCCCCATCGAATTCACCCGAACCTATCGCCAGAGCGACAGTCTCTCGCGCTCCTTTGGGATAGGTACACAGGACAATTATGATGTCTACCTGGTGGGCAACCCTGTCGGCGCCGGGATTTACAATTCCATAGACTTGGTGATGCCTGATGGAGCGGTCGTCAATTATCCGAGGGTTTCCATCAACACCGGCGGGGTCTTAGCTACGTTCCAACACAATTCGACGCCGACAAATTTCTTTGGCAGCACGCTAACGTATCCCGGCGGTAACGAATTCGATCTAACTCTCAAGAACGGTACTAAATACGTTTTTGATTTTACAGGCAAACTGGTCGTAGTCCAGGATCGGTACGGGAACCGAATCACGATCTCGCGAACAACCGATTCGTCTGAAAAAATCACTCAGATTACTTCGCCCAACGGACGATGGGTACAACTCAGCTACGACTCACTCAACCGAATTACTGGGGCTGTGGACAACATTGGCAGGACGGTCAGCTACAGCTATGACTTCAGTGGTCGGCTCTCAGCAGTTACCGACGTCAATGGCGGCCAAACTACCTACTCATACGACTCAAACAACAATATGCTGACGATTCGAGACGCCCGGTTCATCACTTATTTGACAAACCAGTACGATGCCAACAATCGAGTCGTTAAACAAACCACCGGCACTGGGGGCGTATTTCAATATGCTTACACAACTGATTTGAACAACAAGGTCACACAAACAAATGTCACCGATCCACGTGGCTTTGTTCGACAGGTCACGTTCAACTCCAGCGGTTATCGACTAACCGATACTCGCGCTCAGGGCAAGCCGGAGCAGCAGACCTATACTTTCACCAGACAAGCGGGGTCGAATTTCATCACGACCTATGCAGACCCGCTAACCCGTCAGACTTCATACTCGTATGATTCGATGGGGAATGTAACCAGCGTGACATTGTTAGCGGGGACGTCGAATGCGGTGACCACTTCTCTCACATACGAGCCGAAATTCAATCAGGTCACCAGTATTGCCGATCCTTTAGCACATATTTTCAATTTCTCGTATGATACCAGCGGAAATCTTATAAGCATCGCTGATCCGCTCAACAACCAAACAGCCCTAACTTACAACACCTCAGGACAGATTCTGACAGTCGCCGACTCGCTTAACAACAAGACACAATTTGTCTATGACTCCGGTGATTTGGTGAGTGTTGCGGATCCGCTCGTTCGCACGACCACGTTTGCAAATGACGGGGTGGGCCGTCCAATCGCAATTACCAACGCCTTAGGGCAAACGATGCGTTACACTTATAACTCTTTCGATCAGGTTGTGACCGTCACCGATTCATTGGGTGGCATAACTTCCGCCAGCTACGACGCTGATGCCAACCTTCTGAGCGTGACGGATATGGTCAACCATATCACTAAATACTTGTATGACAACATGGGCCACTTCGCGAGTCGAACGGACCCGCTGGGGAATATCGAAAGTTTCCAATACGACGCCAGCGCCAACGTTTCTCAGTTCACTGACCGGCGGGGAAAGGTAACCACATTCAGCTATGACGGACTGAATCGCAGGACATTCGCTGGCTACGGAACGCAGGCGGGACCAACCTACGAAAGCACCGTTAGCTTCGCTTATGATGCAGGAAATCACATGACGCAGGTCGTTGATTCGATCACGGGGACCATAACGAGGACATACGATGGCCTGGATCGGCTTACCCAGGAAGCTACACCGCAAGGCACTGTGAATTACGCATATGATGCGGTCGGACGAAGAACGAGCGTGACCATTGCAGGCCAACCCGTTGTGAACTATTTCTACGATAACGGGAATCGCCTGACGCAGATGACGCAGGGCACTTCGACCATATCTTTTTCCTATGATGTGACGAATCGGCGAACCTCGCTGACTCTCCCGAACGGAATAGTGGCTAACTATTCTTACGACGCAGCATCGCAGCTCTCTGCTATCACCTACCAGCTCGGCTCGACAACCGTGGGCAATCTGTCCTACGCCTATGATTTAGCGAGTCGTGTTGCCAGCATCGCAGGCACCTTCGCGCGTACAAACCTGCCTTTGGCTATAACTGCCACGGCCTACAACGCTGATGACCAGCTTACGCAGTGGGCTACGGCATCACTTTTCTATGATGCGAACGGAAATTTGACGAGTGACGGAACGAACAGTTACTCGTGGGATGCTCGGAACAGACTCGTTTCGATCAACTCGGGAGCGACTGCAAGTTTCCAGTACGATGCTTTCTTCCGAAGAGTCTCAAAGACGATTGCTGGCACGGCCACTAGTTTCCTGTATGATAGCTTTAATCCGGTTGAGGAGATTTCTGGTGGAACTCCCACTGCAAACATTCTGGCCGGCGATCTAGACGAAAGCTTTCAGCGGAGCGACGTTGCCGGGGCCCGCAGCTTTTTGCGGGACGGCTTGGGCAGCACGGTAGCCTTGACGGATTCTTCTGGAGCGATGCAAGTCCAGTACACATTCGATCCGTTCGGCAGCACCTCGAGTACGGGTATGTCGGCTAACACCCAAGAGTTTACTGGCCGAGAGAATGATACCACCGGACTGTATGAGTTTCGCGCTCGCTATTACAGCACGAGCCTCGATCGGTTCATAAGTGAGGACCCCGCAGGGCTGATAGGCGGCATAAACCCCTACGCCTACGTTTCGGATAGTCCCACGAATTCAGTTGACCCATTTGGTTTGTTGGCATTGTGTTGGCGTCCAGTTCGCGTCCTCGGCCTGGGTCGTCTCGGTGCGTGCCACGGCTTTCTTGTTCTTTCAGACGGCACAACGTTGGGTGGCTATAAGTTTGGTCTGAATCTTTTCCCAGAAAAGAATTACTGGGATGACGACATTTTGCATAACCCCAAAGCCGGGACGACGTGCAAGAAAGTGCCGGCGTCGAAATGTGACGAAGACAGGGTCAGGAAAGCTTTTGAAAAACTTAGGCAGGAGTTCTTGGATAGCCCGGATCCCCCCGCATATGGAGTGTCAGGGGTCAGTACCAGCGTTGCTCAGACAGTGCTTGACGATGCCGGGCTGCCGTATAGCTTCCCAAAGTGCGCTTGGTTCTCTAAGGTGCGAGCAATTCCTGTACCGATTTATCCGGTATCGCCGTAGGCTAAAATTGTTGCCATCACTATAAGGTGAGTACATGCAAGTCAGTGTCCCGAGCAAAGCACGCATCGCGAGGAATGCTCTGTTAACTCTCACCCTGCTTTCGTGCTTTGGCTGCGGCTCTTTCGGCAATGCTCACCAACGCCGCCTAACCAAACAATTGGCACAGCTAGAAAGCGAGAGAGGATGGCATATCCTCACATACGAAGCCGAGGCTATCTCCTACTACGAAAACGCACGGCGTTCGCCCATCCTACTTTATTCGGGGCATGCCAATCCACAGTCTGATTGGATCGGACCCGCTTCCTTGAGTCCCGGAGGTGAGTCAATTACATTTGCGGAACAGGCTGATGCGGGCCCTTTTTCACTAGTCGTATACGACTTGGGGAAGAAGAGGCGCGAAGTCGTTTTGAAAATGCCCTATATATTTTGGCCGCGCTGGTCGCCAAGAGGAGACCTGATTGCGTTTCAGTGCCGAACCATCGATCATGGGGACTATAGTCTGTGCACTTGGCGAATCCCAGACAAGCAAGTGTCTACGGTACTAGAAGGTTTGCCGGGGGGAGAGGGATCTTTTTCTTGGTCGCCAAATGGGAGTGAAATCGTCTACCAGAGTACTACAGGGGGGATCTGGATCTTGGACCTCGAATCTAAGAAACGCACGTGGGTGGACCGAGGTTTCAGTCCGACCTGGTCTCCCAACGGAAGATACATCGCTTATCAACACGATGTCGGTTCTAGGTGGGTCGTAAACGACCTGCGTACTGGACAGAAGGAGCTGCTCCTTGCCGGAGAAGATGTAATCGGAAACTTGGTATGGTCCCCAGATAGCAACTATCTTGTGTACGCGAAGCTCAGCCAAGGCTTCTGGGACCGCTTGACAGATCTCCGATTCATAGCACAAACCTACGGCGACCTGTGGGCAATGGATGCGGAGTCCAAGATCAAAGTCAAACTGTATAGCGCTGGCCAAAGCATCCATCCTACGGACTGGGGTGTTATCCATCTCAGCGACGCTTGTACCCAAGGCGCAGGGGTTGTCCCTCAAAGGCAGCAGTGAGAACGCCGCGACGTGTTAGCGCCGTGTAGGTCTTAATTTCCTTCTCCAAGAACTGAATCACTCGTCGTTTAGATTCATCCATTTGTCATCTCCGATTTGACAATCATGAGCTTCCCGGAGGGCACGCAGGCGGTCGGCAATAAGCATGGGCACTTGTGCCGCATTATATCCGCAACCAACCCCAAGTTGACAAGCTCGGCCTAAATTGTTACGTGAGGCTGTCGGGCTGGCGACTCGCCTCGACGCCGCCACAGCGACCGGGGGCCTTGCCTCGTCAAGGTGGAGCGCCGAAGGCAGCATCGATAAAAACATCCGCCGAAGGGCGGGTGTTTCTTGAGCTTGGAGACCTTGACGAGGTGGGGTGGTCGCTAAAATGAGGAGAAGGCGAGGAGCGAGGCCCCAAGAACAAAAGAGCTGGCCAGTGCGGCCAGCTCTTCTTGGCTCTCTTGTTCTTTCTTCTTTCTCTCGCGTCTTTCCTCTTGTCCCCTGATTCCTATTGACGGCGCCTGGCGCCGTTTCCGTTTACCCGCCTTGGCGGGTAGCTTCGCCTTTCGATCCAGTCGAGGATCTCTTCTCTCCGGAAGCGGACGTTCGACTGGATGCGAACATATGGGATGAGTCTTCTCTGCACGTATGCATAGATCGTCTTCACGTCGATGTTGATTCACGCTTCGAGTTCTCACCGTCATTACCGGTTTCTCGGGGTCGCGCGCCCCGGCGATTATATGCCATGGCCGAGTTGTTTATGCGCGCAGCCGTCCTGGCCGGCTGCGCCCCAAGCAACTCTCCCGATCATCAATTTGTCCGGATAGATGTTTATTGCCCAGAGGTCTTGAGGCCGCGAGCCATACTCAAGCAGCACCGCATTCGCGTCGGCATGCAACTCTCCGCCTATCGCCATGATGCGTCTCTCCACATCCACGACCGCTTTCACCATGGTCTCGAAGCTTTCCTGAGCCGCAGTTCTCACGTCGGCCATGGATACTTTGCCCGTGATGAGATGCACGGACATCGTGGAGTTGTCGTGAGGAGTGGACATGGGAGATTGTGAGACTACTTTCACTATAGGGCTTGGTTGAAACGTGTCAAACAGGCCGAGAGTGAAGTGATTTTCCGGCCTGAATGGTTAGGTGCGGCGGTCGGGCCGTTGCGACTCGCTGCGACGCCAGCAAAGCGACCGGGGCTCCCCACCTGGTCAAGGTGGAGCGGAACGTGAAGCGTCTCAAAAAGTCCCGCCTTTTGGGCGGGCGAGTGTTTTCGTGGAGACCTTGACGAGGTGGGGTGGTCGCTACAATGAGGAGAAGGCGAGGAGCGGGGCCTAAAAACAGAGAAGCCCGCCGAATGGCGGGCTTCTCTCGTCGGCCTTTTGCCTTGGTCAGTTAATGCTCGAGCTAAGGGCAGCGCCCCTTTCGAGAAGCAGCGCCGCGATGTCTTCCTGGCCAAGAACGAGCGCCCAGTCGAGCGCTGTCCTGCCAGTCCTATCCTTCGGGTTCAGGTCGGCGCCCTTCTCGAGCAGGGCGCTGATGATACCGAGAAATCTCCAGCGCGGGCGGCCATTGAAGGCCGCAGCGCAGAGCACCGTCAGGATGAGCGGTGTCTCGCCATCCTTGTTCTGCGCGTTTACCTGGGCGCCCTCAGCGATGAGGGCTTCTACGAGTTCGCCACTACCGTGGCAAGCGGTCAGGAGCAACATGGCATCGAGGCGTTCCATAGCCATCTACCTCGACCCTTTCTGCGCCCGGTCGCCGTTTCCGTTGCCGTTCTGCGGCCGGTATGACTGCCTCTCGATCCAGTCGAGAATTTCTTCCCGTCGGAACCGCACGTTGGACTGGATCCGTACGTACGGTATGAGTCCTTTCTGCACGTATGCGTAAATCGTCTTCACGTCGATCTTGAGGAGCACCTCGAGGTCCTTAGCGGTCAGCATCTCGCCGCATTCGCGAGCGTCCGCCAAGCGCTCCGCGGTACTAGCCGGCACGGCTTATCCCTGTTGTGAAATGCGGCATGGTACGTCCTCCTTCGTTGGATTTTTGGACGGCGCGCCTCCGAGGATTGAAACCGGGTCTTCCTGGTTGGGCGTCGTCCAAATTCTTTCGAACATGCTCTCCGGTCGGGCCGAGGGAGAGCTTTGGCCGCTCACCCGCCGGGGCGCATGCCCCGGCTGAACCTCACCTGACCACAATGCCGGTGACGTTGCCGTCTCCGCCTTGCTTGCAGTTCTCTTGGGAGAGGTCTTCAGCATCCCGGACAGGAAGCCGACCATGGCTCTCTCGCGCTTCCTCTGGTCTTGCAAAAGCTCCCTCGGGCTCTTCTCCCTCCGCGGGGTGACTCCCTGGATGTCGAGGACTTCTACCTGCGAAGGATCTAGCTCAAGAACCACCCGGCCGTTTTTCTCGGAATAGAACTCGATGTACGGGTAAGACGAGTACGCGTAATAGAGATCGCCCGCCTCGATGTGCTTGCGGTAGCGCTCGGCAAACTCCTGCCGGCGTTCTTCGCGCTCCGCTCCGTGGATGCCGTTCTCGTCCCAGATGAGCTCATTTTGCGCAATGAGTTTATGGGCGAGTTCTTCGGTCCACGGGCCAAGCGGAAGTCCGGCGGTGATGTCGCCGACCGTGCCGCGCTGCACACGAGCGAGACCCTCCACGTACGATCCGTCCCGACCGAGTTCTTCGTTCCGGTCCGACGGCGTTTCGTTCTTGAGCCGGATCACCTTCCCGCGGATGTCCTCATGGAAATCCCCGGTGAGATCGAAGGTGGCCTCTAGGGGCTTCTTGCCTCGACGCAAGAAGCGCATCCAGCCGGTGACCTTGCCGGGAATGCGGTTCGAGAGCTCTCCTTGGATGAGGTTTTCATACGGACGCCAAGCCATACGGTTTGGGATTAATAGTTATCCCGGGCCGTGACCCGGCGGGTGAGCGAAAGGAAATCTGGCAAGCTGGTTTGGGATGCTGGCTGACGGGTTTCGCTCGGCCTCGCAAGGCGAGGTTGCTTCTGGGTAGGCCCGAAGCAATTATCTTGCGGCCCCTCTATCCGCAAGCACCAGCACCCAGGCCTAGCTCAGCCACCTGCACGCACCCTCCTGTCCAAGGAGAAGCGTGGGTGTTGACCGAACCAAGCCAACTCGAAAGAAAACAAAATGGGGGAGCGCGCTGGTCCCTTCGCCGCGAAAGCCAGTGCTAGGCATCGTCGGCGCGAGATCCGGTCACGCTCCCCGTCCTGTCCCACGTCTCTGAGCCGGGTGTCCGCATCCCTCCGCGCGGGAGGTTGCGTGCGGCCTTGCTCAGCTACATCGGACAAACCTATATAAATATGAAGGGCTAAGAAATCTGATGGACGCCCGTCTCCGCCTGCCAGGGCTCACGGGAGCACTGGTTGCCGGTAGGGCCGCTTCCTGCGCCTCCGGCTTCTCATGAGCCATCGTTTCATCCGCCGCTCGTGTTTGACGAGCATCGCGAGCGTCGCAAGCAGAGCGAAGGAGAAGATGAACCCTTGAAGCTCGTAGGGCATAGGGATTCTGGCGCTATCCGCTTACCAGGGGAGAGCACCAACAGGCGGAGACTGGGCGATAGTAGAGGATTTTTCGTGGCGCCTGCCGGACGTACGTCCGGCAGGTCGTCAGCCAAGCGTGAGGTCGTGCTTTGCGAGGAGCTCACGCGCTTGCGCAATATCAGCTTCGCGCTGGCGGGCCTGGGCGTTTTCCATGAACACGGGAATGTACGGCACGGCTTCCTCGATCATGGCTCGATTGAGGTCCTGGTATTGGCCACTCAGCCACCATCTCCCACCGTACTCGACCGAACGGCACTCCCCGCGCTTATCGAATTGGGAGAGGAACCGCACGGGGTCCTCTCCGTTTTCGAAATACGTCTGGTAGAAGCCTGCCCGGTTGTAGTGGGCGATGAAGCTGCAGTGGAGCGTCAGGTGCCTATAGAGCCGGTCGGTGAAGTCTTGAATCCGCAGACCGTTCTTCAGGAACCGTACCCACGCCTTCTCTACGAGCTCTTTCTCGCGAGCGCTCATGAACTCGGCATCGCGAAAGTTGTGCTGCATGTATTCCTGACGTATCTGCTTAGGTGGAGATACGCCAGCAGGCGCCACGAAAACTTGTTAAGATTCTCTGATCTTGGGAGGAGAGGCTTACCGTCCTTGCCAAACCCTACGCTGCGCAATGCCTTGAGGCGGAACGGACTGGCAGGTTCCAGACAGCCCGTGCGTCTTTGTCCTTTAGTAATCGTCCGGGAAGAGGAGCGTGAATCCCCCAACTTCGTTGGGTACGAGCCAGAGCTCCTTTTCCTGGTAGCTGCCGACACGCCAACCGTCCTCGTCCGACTCGACCTTCAGCATTGCCCGGATCGCCTCCTGGAGCAGAGTGATGTCCGTCACCGAGCCCGTGAGGGGAGAGGATCCTAGGCGCTTGGTGAAGTGGTCGAAGACAGCCCGAGTGACTCGGTTGACGCGGCCTTCGCCAGGGAATGCGACGAGTACGCCGTCTTCGAGAGCCTCGCGGTCGGTGTAGCACGCGATGAGCGGTGGTTGGTGATCCATAGAGGTGCGGACCGCCTGTCCCCGCTGTCCGTTCCGCCTCAAGGCATTGCCAAAAAAATGCGCTCGCCACGCCGCAATGGTGAGGACCTTGTGCGATTCGGCTGGTGAGATATACTGGAGACAGAAAATGAAAATTAGCGCGCCTAAACTTCACGGTCTTCCGCCGCGAAGCATGGCATCAAAAGACCTCAACAGCATCAAGCTCTCCGCCAGAGCGCTGTTGAGGCCGTATGCCGAAAGGCATATGGGTGGCCGAAAGGCCATCGCTGGTGGGGAGCTTCATGTTTTCACGCCGTATAAAAAATAATCCTGCCCTAAAGCGTCTCGGCGAAATCTCCGCAGAGTTCACCGCGAAGACGCGTTTTGTTGAAAACGTCGTCGACACACAGAAAAAACAGCTCCGGCTTTCCTTCGACAACGGCTATAGCTTCGTCGTTGAGGCGAACGGCAAAGCAATAGTAGAGCCATTCTAAAAACACGGCTGCCCTCAGATGAGGCGAATGGCGAAGTTCCGAGTCGGCTTAGTCGAATTGGGCCCCGTTCGCACCCCTCAGGGTATACGAGGCTCCCTGAATGTTATGGATCACACGGTGCCACCGAATGGTGCCGAGGTCGAGATCATGGTGCTCTTGGCGGGTATGCTGCATCACGCCTCGAGCGTAGACCTCGCCCTTGCGCGGCCCTGCTCGGTAGATAACGGCCTCCTCAAGCTGGTGGTGTCCGTCTCTCCCGAGGATGTGCTGCCGCCGGTAGACCGCAACCCCGCGCTCGACGTCTCGCAAAAGCTCTGACGTCAAGATCCTCGTCGGGATCGCCAACCCCTCGACTTACTCGGTTGACGGGGGTGAGTAACGAAAGTACACCTTGAAGCGGCGACTCCTGATTGTTATGCGCTCGATGATCGAAGCGAGCGCAGCCTTCCTTTCCCGCAGTTCGCGTTTGTCGAAATGATCTTTCAGGATGCGAACTGCGGTCTGAAACGCCTCGCGACTAATGTGCCCCTCCTGTAACTTCTGGAGCGCTTTTTTCTTTTGATCAAGCGTGTCTTTAATGCCCATCTCAAGCTCTCCTAAAACCTCGCGGCGCTCCGAAAGCTCTTCTCTCGTGATATAGCCGGTTTCATAGAGCGTGAAGATTTTGTTCTTCCGCTTTGGGATGTCGGCAAGGTCTTTTTCATGCTGCGCGACTTCTCGCTCAATCTCTTTGCCTCTGTTCCGCTTCGCGCTTTTTTGGACGCCCTCGTATGTACACGTGTCCTGGACGACACGAAAGACATACGCGAGAACATCAGGCTCGAGCAGTCGAATAGGATAATAGTTTCTCTGGCAGTTCCCGGTTGACCGAAAGTTCTCGCAGATGAAACCGCCGCCCTTCCAGCCGCCGTCTCTCGACATTGACCAACCGCAATAGCCACAACGCAAGAGCCCGGAAAGGAGACTGGGTGAACCCAATGCCCGGCAATGCTTGTACCGGCGGTTTCGGATTTCCTGCACTTCGTTCCATAGATCCTCTGAAATAATGGGCTTGTGCTTTCCCTGTATGATCCCCCATTCCTCGAAGCGCGTATTGCGGCGACACTGCCCCGTCTTTCTGTCGTACAGGTGGTAGTTGGTGCGAAGCTTTCCGCAGTACACGGGATTGCGGAGAATCTCGCTAATGGTGCTTGCCGCCCAGCTTTTTCCATACGGGCTTACGATGCATTCCCGGTTGAATTGACGAGCTAGACCGCAGTAGGAGTTCCCGTCTCGGTACTCTCTAAAAATCCTGCGGATGATGGCTGCTTTCTCCGGGACAATTTCACGCGGCAGTTTGATGACCTTTGATCCCTCAACTCTGGTATTCATCCGATACCCGTAGGGAGAGACGCTCATCATGTAGCCCTGCGCTCGTCTATCCATGCGGCCTTTGCGAAGCGTTCTGAATCTCCGCCGGTTGTCCATGCCGGACGTGAAACCGGCGAGCTCCCGCAGCATGAAGGGCGAGTCGTTTTCCCTCGGTTCGTAGGTTTTCGGGTCATTAATCGGTATCGGCTGCTTGACGCTGGTGATTTGTTTCTTGTTTTCGTCCAGCGTGTCCTGGATATATCCGGCAACACTCCGCTTTTCGCGGTAGAAACGGTCAAAGTCCCAGGCAATGACGACATCCCACGTATCCATTGCTGCCAGGAGCTTCATTAGGCCCGGCCTCTCGAGTGTATTGGCGGTAACGCCGGGGTCCACGTATTCTCCCACGCTGAGCCATCCTTCTCGCTCGATGAGCTTCTTGCATTCCCGCAACTGATCGGGAATTGAAATCTTGTCCTCTCTTGCTTGGGGCTTTGTGCTCACTCTGGCGTAGATGGCGGTCCGGATCGGGTTACTCATGTTCGAGGACGGAAATGAACAAGCGGGCGAAACGAATCCTTACGTACTCCTGCTGTTCCGGCGTAAGCTCGTCGAAGTTAGACTCGGCGATATACGCTCCCAAGGCTCCCGGTGATCTATGGACCTCTTTGGGCACTTCATCCACCGGAGTTATCGTGCTTCCGTTCATTCGGCTCCTTTCCGGGACGGCAGCCGTCCCTCTTCTTGCCCTATCCGGATTGACGACACAGGTGCTGAACCTCTGACTTCTGCGATTTTTTTGGGGCGAAAAGCGGTCAAGACCTGTTTCCACCAGGTGTTTCCCCGGAGAAACAGGTTGCGTGGGCTATCTCTTTGCAGAAGCGGAGGATAGTACGCTTGCCGGGCCCCCTATTAAGGAGGGGCACGAAGCATTGAGGGCGCTCTGTGCGCTTTATTGCCCCTTGAACTTCCTGTAGCGCTCCTCGAGCTCCTTGTCGGTCATCATGGTGTAGACCGTGGAGCTCGCGAGCGTCGAGTGCCCCAGGATATTCATGACATCCGAGGAGCTGCCGCCCTTCTTGATAACATCGTGTCCCATGTGGTGCCGGAAGCTATGGGCGTTCATATAGGGCACCTTTGCCCGGTTGCAGTACCGCCGGAGCATCTCCCCTACCCCCTTGATCGTCAGGCGCTCGCCGACATTCCAGCTCGAAGCACAGATAAAGAGGGCCTCCGGGTCCTTACTCGGCATCCCGCCTCTCCGCTCGAGCCATTTTCCCAGGTTCTCGTTCGTGTCATGCGTCCAGAATATCTCCCGAAGCGGCCGACGGCCTCTCGACTTCTCGGTCTTGATGACTGCCCGCATTCTTGATCGGTCCACGTCCTCGACATTGAGCGAGACAACCTCGCCGTTCCGCGCGCCTGTATCCCAGAGGAGATTTACGATCGCGCGGTTCCGGATGTGTCTTGGGTCGTTATTCCGGGGGATTACGGCAAGCAGCTTCTTATAGCTCTCCTCCGTCGCCACGCGGGGAATTCTGAATTCTTTGGCAGGGAGCGGGATCAGGTTTTGATCGAGAACCTTGAACCCTTGCAGACGGAAGAACTCGAAGAACTTGCGGAGCGCCGTGCACTTCGTGATGAAGCTGTTCCGCTCCCATCCGAGAAACTGCATGCCATTTAAGTACTCCATGACATCGCTGACCGAGATGTTTTCGATTTCGGGGTTTCGCAAGAAGAGGCAGAAGTTGCGGAGTTCCCGGTCGTAGCCCCGCACGGTGCCGGGTTTTACTTTGAAGGTCCGCCACGTTGTGAATTTTGGTATTGCATCGCTGAATCGCATACCAACGTTTTGTGAATTTTCGTAACCTTTCATCGTACAAGATCACCCAGTTCCTGGATAGACGAAATAAGTTCGCTCCAGCCGAACGGGTGATCAGCGTCTGATGCTCGACCTTTTTAGTCGAGCAGAAACTCAAAACCCCTGGCTTTTACAGGGGCTTTGCAGGCGTTTTAGTTGGGTCGGGGCTACTGCCTACTGTCCGTGGCAGCGCTTATACTTAATTCCTAGCCCGCGGTTGATCCAACTTCACGTTTTGTCTGCAAAGCTTCTGCTCGAAACTACTCTCACTCTATCGGTTTTGATGAAAGCGTCAAGGAAGAGTGAACGGCTGAGAAACAAAAAACTGGTTGCCGGACCAGTCCTTTTTGGAGCGCCGAAATCACCTGCGTTAGAGCAATTTTGCCTGGGGATTTTTCTTCTGGATATCTTCTCTGATGGCTGCGAGGTACTTTCCGGCTGTCTCTAGCGCCTGCTCGGCCTCTTTCCGCGAGATAATGCCGGCCACATCGTATATAAGTTCATTCCGCTTCCGGCGCATGCGGTTAAAAAGCGAGACGAGATTTTTGAATTCTTTCCCGAGGTGACTCTCGGCAAATGCAATGATGGCAACGTGGTGGCCAGGGATGCTCCGGGGTCGTTGACCGAAAGACAACATGAAACCAAGCGAGGCCTTGAGCATGGCCTCGTAGGCCTGTTGGTAGCAGGCCTCCTCATCAATCGCCAGAATCTTCTTGGCTGCCGCGAGCTTCTTCTCCGCTCCGGCAAGGAAGCGGCTGATCTGGCTAAAATCTATGTGTTGTGATTTGAGCTTTTTCATGCAGCAAGGAGGTTAATCTTCTTGTGCCGCCAGATGTCCGCAAGAAACGCGTCTTTTTTCTTTTGGCGGGTCTTGAACTCTTTCGGGCCCATGAGGGTATAGTTGATTTCCCGTCCTAGTTGCCGCTCAAGCTTGCGGATTACTTCTTCGAGCTTTTCTGCGTTCGGCTCTCCCACGATGAGTACGTCGATGTCGCTCTCGGCGTCCTCTTGGTTCCGGGCAAACGAGCCGTAGAGATACGCTTCCTCTACCCCCTGCATGTGCGCAAGAGTGCTTCGAAGCTGCCCCACAACGCCGATGGTCTTGAAGACAATGCGCCGGAACTCTTCGTAGAGCGGGTGGTTGCGGTTAAGCCGGAAATACTTTTGCTGTCCCCGAACTTCGGAGGCAAAAAGCCCCTCTGTTTCGAGGCGGGCAAGTTCACTTGAAAGGTTCTTTGGGTCCACGTCGAGAAGCCGTGCAAGCTCTCGCCCGTAGTGGTTTGCCTCTGGGTTTGTGAAGAAGTGGACGAATAGCTTCCGGCGGAGTTTTGAGCGAAGGTTGATCATGGTAGGATTGTACCACAACTGTGGTATATGTCTACCACAAGCCGTTTTTCGGTCGCAAGGTGGGCGATGCCCGGCCAATACTGCTCCGACGGTTGCTCAATCTCGTACCATTCGTCTGCAGAGCTTCTGCTCGAGAACTATCTTCCACTGTATCGGTTTCACTGAGACCGTCAAGGACTTGTACTAGACGGGTACATCGGTAACACTTTGTGATATTTAAAAGTGAAGCTGATCGGAGGCAGATACCCTAACGCCTGGTGCGGCCTCCGGAAGTTGTATTCGATCAGCCACTCGGTAAGGCGCCGGTTGAACTCTCCGGTGTCCGTCACCATATTCCCCATGCTGAGAAACTCTTCCTGGAGCGTGCGGTTGAATCGCTCGTTGACGGCGTTGTCTTTGGGGGTTTTGACTCTGGACCAGTAATGCTCGAGGCCGAGCTCCCGGCAGGCGGCATCGAAATAGCGGTGGAATTCGCTACCGTTGTCAGTCTGGACATTCTCGATCTTGCCGTCAAGGAGGAGATGCAGCCGGTACAGGAAATCGCGGGCAGAAAAGGAGCTGTGGGTCGTGTACATCCGGGCGAAGGCGATCTTGGTGTGCCGGTCGATCGCGGTGAGGATATAGCGTTTGTAACCTTGCCAGTAGCGCACCACGGTATCAAGGCAGAGGAGAAAACCGGATACGGGTTTGCGCTTCAGTTCCGTGATTTTCCTGCGCGTCCGCGTCACAGCCCGCTTCCGGTTGATCCTGGCCTGCTTCGCCGGCGCATAGTAGAGGCCTGCGGTCTTGATAATGCACTGGACCTTCCAGGCAGAGAGGGTGCGGTCCTGCGGCCAGGTGCGCCGGTAGAGCTCCAGGAGCTTCATCTTGCCGTATCTCAGGCGCTCTCTGCGCAGAGAGACGATCCGCTCGTACTGGCGTGGCGTGTAGGTTCTTCCTCTCCTGCGGCGAGGCGTGCGGGGCTCGTCTTCCAGTCCTCGCAGGAAGTCCTTCTCAAATCGATCTGACCATTTGTAGAACGTCTTCCGGGAGATGCCGAAGTGGCGGGCAGTCCGGGAGACGTCTTTGCGGTTTTTCTCCCAGAAGATGATCCATTCCAGGCGTCCCCGGGCTGCCCGGGAGAGTCGCAAGAGTTCCGCGATTCTCCGCCATCGGTCGTGTTCTTCTAGTGGGGTATGCCTGCGGGTGAAGTACCGGCGGCTGAAAGAGGCGAAGAGCCAGCGCCGCCGCTGGTCCTCGCAGGCCAGTGTTGTTGCCATGGATGAGATGGGTTAGATGGGTAACACTTTCACTTTACAGGCAATTTCGGAGTGTTACCTATGTATCTCATCTTCTCCAGGACTTCATAATGACATCCTCCCCGGACTCCGCTTCGCTGCGTCCGGGGTTTCCTTTTCTTTCGCTCGCCCCACTCGCGCAACCAGCCTCACGCGCTACGGCGCGTTCGGCTCATTCATCCGCGCACTTCGTGCGAGGTTTCCTGTAAGGAAATAAAAAACTACACACCGCCTCGAGGCGGTGTGTAGTGATTTTCGCTAGCGAGGAATTCTCTAAGCTGCCTTTGCCTGCTCACCCCGTGCCTGCTCAAACCTATCGAGATTCTCAAGTATCTGTTGGTAGCTGCTGATCCTGTCTGCACATTGCTGTCTTTGAAAATCTGCCGCCCAATTCGCCATGAATGCGAGCGTCTCGGCATCGTACTTACCACCCACGCTCTCACTAACCTGAGCGGCAACCTCGGGGCCAATCTTTCCCATCTCTTGTTGAGCAATTCCAATATCTTCCCGGACCGACTGCCTCAACCTGCCAAGATGATCGGCGTATTCTGGGCTATGCAGGAGTCGTCTTATTTCATTCTGCCTCTTAAATAGTTGTTGCAGTTTTTCTTTTTCTTCGGAGGTAACAGCTTCTGTCCGCGCCTTTCGAAGAGCGAGGTAAGATTTCACGTCCTCAAGTCGCACGCTCTTCCGCAATTTCTCGGCTTCTTGAAGGTACTTTTCCCACTCACCGAAATGAACTCCTCTCTCCCCTCCCCAAGGCGGAAAGCTCGCTGCGTTCCGTAGAGCATCGAAGTTGTCCTGCGTCGAACCTGATCGAGTCGCTCCATATGGATACCGCTCTAAGTCAAGGCTGTTCTCGGCATTAGCAACATGACGCTCGGCAAGCCACGCATGAACTTTCTCTGCAAGCATACGCCTCGTCTCGTCCATGAAATCAAGAATCTGAGAACGAGACTGCGGCTCTCCTTCCACGCCTTCTTCTCCCGGTGGTCGGAGGCCCTCCTCCGGCAGGAATTTAGGAGACCTGTGCATATAATTTAACCGGCTCGCTGACGAAATGAGGGAAATCACCCTCTCTGCGCAAGCGCACCGGCCCAGTTATGTTGGGGCGAGTGACCTAAAACAAGTATAGCACGGGGAGAGAAGCTTGTAAAGGCCCCTTGTAAAAAGCTTAGATGCAGCTGTGTGATGGCCGGCGACTAAGAGCGGCTGGAAAAGTTACGACGGTTTGCGTGGCATCGGTGTGGCATTGGGGGTCCAAAAGGCGGGCCTATGCATTGGCGCGGCGAGGATGGGAAGCGCTTTTCTGAGAACAGGGTCTCGGGGAACCATTCGTCAAAGCCCTTTTTTACTGCTCTCCGGTCTAGCCCAAGTAGTTCGAATGGTTCGCAAACCACTCCCCCTGGCGCTTGACGTACGCGTCGCGGGCCTCCGCCTCCTGTACGACCTTCGGCTTCAAGAAGTTGAGCGCCTCCTCGAACGATGCGGGCGGTTTGTCGGTGAGAAGCTCCGCAAGGAAGTACATGCCCGCGCCGCGACCCGTCTCATCTACCGCGGAGATGTAGAAGTGATCGCGCACCCGGATCACGGTATCTCCGAGGGTATGGACGGTGCGTTTCTCTTCGCGGCCGTGCTTGTCCTTCTCGATAACTTCCCGCCACCGCTCGCCCGTTGAGGGAACGGCGATCCCAACTTCCTTCTGCAGGTCTTTTACGGGGATGGGTGATTCGGCCCACGTACGCTTTTCGCCATCAGTCAAAGCGGCTACGATCGAGTCGAAGGGGACCACGCCGAAGGGGCTTTTGACTTCTTCGAGCGTGCCAAGGAGGAGGTTCTGGTGGTTGCTTTCCGGCCAGGAAAGCCGTGCGCCATTCGCCAGGATGCCGTCGTCGAGCCGGACGGCAAGAAGTGTTTCGGCGACCCGCGGATTCCAAGAATTGCGATTCGGAATCCTCGAGTACACCTTATCCTCGCTGGCTCTGACGTACGTTCCGAGACCCCCTCTTCCCTCCTTCACGAAGTTCTCCATCACCTGTTGATGTTTCATAGGTTTTGGACGACCCGTCCTTGCCATTCGCCTCATCAGAAGGCAGCAAGTGAAAAAAGTCAGCTCGGCACTCACTCGGTGACCGTCGCTTGCGAAGATGGCGGCGACAACCCGAAGAAGATGTGCCGAGCCGGGTTCGGTGTAGACCATGACTTTCCCTAGTCCCTTTGCGTACCCAGCTTTTCCCAAGCCTTCCGATCACTCTTTTGGTAGCTATGCCAATCGAGACCCTCGCTCTCTTTCCCGGTTTTGGTATCGGTGAGAACAGTCTTTTTGACGAGTATGGGTAAGACGAGCGGGATACCTACATCCACATAGCCATGTTTCTTCTCGTATCGGCTCATGGGCCTTTCCTCCTTTCTGACGGGGCTCTCTGGGGCCTAGTTAGCCCGCCGGCGGAATGCCGACCATCTCCAAGACCCTGGCCCCGTCAGTGATAGAGACGACGGATCTCGGCATTGCCTGACAGGCAAGCTCTCCCGGTTAGTAACGCTTCACGAGCCGCGTGCGTCTCGTTCTTCGCCCGATCGCATGGCACTCAAATATCTCGTGCCACCCCCGGAAATACCTGCGGCAGACCTCGCACCAAATTCTTCGGATCGGTATCCCTTCCGGCCGGAACTCGTGCCTGCCCGCAAGAAGCCCATGCCCTTCTCGTGCCGTAAGAGTTCGTATGCGCTTCGGCTTTCGGGCAAACTTCCAGAGAACCTCAACCTTGTGCTTTCCAGAATTTCTTCGCTCCATACGCGATTCGGCCTCCTCACAAAGAGACTGTCGTCTCCCGACACTTCCCCGGCAGGAGTGCTTGCTTCCTAATAGCCGGGGAGACTGCAATATCTAACCGGTTGAAAATACAGGGGTAAGTTGAAAAGACCGCACTTGTCGTCAAGAGCTTCGAGAAGAGGGGCCAAACTCCTCCCGTATCGCTCCGGGGCCCTTCACGATCTCGCGAATCGAGACCATCGCAGGGCCCAGACCCGAAACATCCACAAACACGGGAGAGCCGATCCCCTCGCTGCGGACATCTTCGAGACAGGATTTGAAGATGGGAACCGCTGGGATCTCATCTTTGAGGTATGCGCCAAGGTCCCTCAAGCGCTCTCGAGCCTCGGTGACGATGAGAAGGGCCCGGATAGGAAACCCTCCAAGTCCCTCGCCATATAGGCGAACCTTGCGAAGCACGACATCCACGGTCTCCGTCCCCCGGTCGTATTCGACGATAAGTGTGCGCCGTTCCGGGAGTTTCAGCGCGAAGACCGCATCGGGTATCAGTTCGTACCGCCACCCGAACTCTCCGAGTTCCCAGGCCGCAAAGAAAAAGGCGACCTCGAGGCCGCTCGTCTCAACCGCTACCCGGATGTCGTTTATGCCCATCAAATGTTCCAGCTGCCGCGGGGGAGTCCGGTGAATTTCAACGGGGATACCCTTTGCTTCAAGGATGGGTCTCCCCTTGGGCCCTACGGCATGGAGAATTTCGGACATCCGGTTCTCCCGGTAGGCCGTAAGGTACCCGGCCGCAGTGAGCCTCCGTAAAGACCTCCGAACCGCATCGGGGGTCACCCCTCCGAAAAAGAGGCGCTGCAACTGGCTTGTGGAGAGCCACTGGGCCTTCGCGCACTTGAGAAGGACCTTGAGATCCCGGTCGCCTAAGCGCACGGCCATGGTCAGGGCTCCGGGAGCTTTGTCGTGACCCCGCAGGTATAGCAGCGGGCGACCTGGGGGAGTGTTTGGCAGACGGGGCAGACGCGGAGGAGGTGCCCCCGGTACGTAAAGCCGCAGACGCACTTCCAGAGCCCCACAAGCGAGAGCAATTCACCGCATTCGCAAAGGATCTCAGGGGTGCGCGCGACCCCGAGGAACCGGTAGTGGCGGTACGTCCGGATACAGCCGCGAACGAAGTACACGGGGCTCGCAAACACCCAGAGGATGAGGTCGGCCTTTTGCCCCTTCATGCTCGCGCCTCCCCCTCGCGGTAGCGTGACTCCATCTCGTCCTGGAGGTTTTCGTGGGCTCGCTCCTTGACGAGCCACTCGCGGTCTCTATCCTCGATCATGCGCTCGTATGCCTCGCGCGAAACTCGGCTGCCGAAGCGCGCATCCCTCCGAAGCGCCTCGATGAGGCGCCGGAATGTCCCGTTCTCCGGGAGCTCGACCCTTCGCGTCCGGAGGCGGATCGCTTCCGGAGACCGGGTTTTCAAAAGAAGATATCCTTCCCGGTCAGGCAGGTGGGCAATGCCTTCAAGAGCGAGTGACCGCTCCTCTTCGGTGGAGTAGACGCGTGGTTCCTCGAAGGGATTCAAGCTCGGGCGCTTCCGCCGGCCAGTGACTGGGAGGGCCGAGCGCAAAAATTGTGCATCGCGCGGGGTGGAGCGCAAGGTGAGCGACCAGCGAATGTTAGTGTGCAAAGTTTCCAGCACCCTGGCGTCAGGGACCGCAGTCGAGATGTTCTGACAGAGGAAATGAAAAAAGGTCCCGAAGGACCTCGCCATGGTGCAGACATCATGGATATCCTCCTGCTGCTTTCGCGTGAGGAAGAAGTTCTGCGCCTCATCCGCAAGCCACAGGTACGTGACGGGCGGCTGGTTGGGCCGCGCGAAGATCGCCTGGCGGATGTCGGAGAGCACGAGTCCCTGCAGTAAGAGCCGGACGCCCCGGGTAATCGTCGGCCCCGCGCAATTTACCAGTACGATCTTCCCTTCGTTCTGCAGCCTTCGGAAATCCGGCGCTGTCGAACCCGCAAGCGCGAGGCGCACGCCTTCCGAGGCAAAAAGCGAATCCATGCGTGCGCGTAAGGCCGCGATGGTCTGTTTCCCTTCCTCGCTGAAGTGATGCTGGAAGTAGTAGCGCACTTCGGCGTTTTTTGACCGCCCGACGAGCTTCCTCCGCAAGCTCTCGGAGGAGAGCACCTGGTCGAGGTAGGTGAGCGGCAGCCCGAACTCGGAGAGGATGGCGAGCGCGTTTTTGAGCACCGTGGCCCCGCGGAGCGACAGCTTCTCGCCTGAGGGCAGGAGCTCCCGCAGGGTCTCGAGGCGACTCGTTATGAAAAAATCCGTTTCGGTGTACGGCCAGCGCGCAAGGATGTTGTAGGGGCTCACCGCCTCGCGGGAAGAGAAGTCGATGACCACGATGCGCTCAAGGAGCGACTCCCGCTCGGGCCCCTCGAGCTCGCGAACGCGCTCCGCTAAGAAGTAGAGCGCCCGCTCAAAAAGCTCCCCTTTGGCGTCGAGCACCCCAAAGGCGAGGCGCCGAAGGCGCGGCAAGAGCCGCACCATGGCCTCGACGAGAATGCAGGCGGCCATGCTCTTCCCTGCCCCTGTTCCCCCGGTGGTTATGCCTGAGCCCTTCACGAGTTCCTCTAAGGGAACGACGACGGGTTCACCCCAGGGAGTCGCGCCAAGATGCACCTTTGGCCCGGGGTCGGCGCGGAGCGCCGCCAAGACCTCCGTAACGTTGCTGCGGGAGGCAAGGATCGGACCCCGAGCAAGGTGCCGGAGGTACGTGTCCGTTTGGCGGGCGATGCGTTTGCGGGTCATCCGGTCAAGAATTGCAAGCGTCTTCATTCCTCATCCTCCTCGATGTGGGGGAGTAGGGGTGTTCGTTCAGCACCGCGGGTATTGCGCGGCCTTTGAGACTCTCCCATACGGTGCTCGCGGATGAGATAGGCGGTGACCGAGAGCGGGGCCAGGCCAAGGAGTACCCAAAGACCGGCCCTGGGCGGGAGTGTGACGGAGGCGAGTCTTCGGATGAGCTCGGAGCCTACGATGATGAGTACGAGCCCCACCGCGAGGAGCTTGAACATCGACTTCACCGCCCGTTCGGGGTCCAAAAAATTGTTCAGGCGCATGTGGTTTGAATCCCTCCTTAAAAGGAAAACACTGACGTACCTCTTCTCTATGAAAGACGACGCGAAAAGAACCCTACTGACAGGTTATGGGAGGTGTGCAGAGTCTAGCGGATGATGGCGAGACTCAAAAGGGCAAGAAGGAACGCAAGGAGCGCGGCGAGGGACATATAGAAAAAGAAGCGGATTGTCACAAGGAAAATGCGCCGGAGTACCGCGGCGAAGAGGATCGTGAGAAGGAGTAGTATGCCGGAGGCGCACATCCTGGATTCTCAGCTCATGAAGTTCTTCGGCACCTCACGTGGAGCGGACGCGCTTTGCCGAATGGCAAAACAAAGAGACCGGAACCCCAGACGAAGGAGTTGCCAAAGCACCGCTGCGAGTGCCAGAAGCATTGTAAGACCGAGCGACGCAAGGGGCGTCAAAAGCTCCCCAGTCCAGCATCCCTTGGACGGCGCACAAGGACCAAAATTCAGCCAAGAGAAATCGCGTCTTGGTCCATTCACGCGCCTTGATCCGTCTCTGCTTCCTGAAGCTTTCCAGTCTTCGTTCATGTCATTACCTATGAGGCTGGGTGTGCGGAAGGTTGCCGAACGAGATCCTCCCCAAGGGTCTCGAGCTTCGACTCGTCACAGACCGCGCATCCCTTTTTGACTCGGGCAAACGTGACCGCGAGCGGTTGTAAGGGGAGGTCGTATCCGGCGATATTGACGATCCAGAGCGTGTGCTCGTAATCGATGAGGTTCCGGCCTCGGTCGTCTTCCGGGTCGAGGAGTCCGAGGATTATTTGGAATGCGATCCCACAGATGACGAGGATATTAGGCCATAGCCCCGCCTGAGACGGTACTTTTGTCCCGTCGTAGTTCGGGTCCGTGTACTTTCGGGGATCATCGGCGGGAAGTGGTGCCGTATCCCTGCGGAATCGCGCGAAGCACTCAAAGCACGGAGTCTTGGCAGGGATGACGTAGAGGATCTCGCCGACGGATGCTTCGCCCCAGCAGCCAGCGTAGAGAGCCGGAACCCCCTCGGTAAGCGAGAGCGAGTTCAACATCGACTCACAGCCGAACGAATCTGTCGCGCCGATGAGGATGTCAGGTTTTCTCCCGTTGAAAATGTCGGCGGGCCTCACATTCCTGAAGTCTTTTGAAATCGCGTGGACTTCGGCTTGGGGATTTATAACCTTGATTGCGCGCTTGACGGCTTTGACCTTCAGTTGGCCGACGCTCTCGCGGGAGAGCATATGGCGGCCGATATTCTCAAGCGCGAGTTTGTCCGGGTCTATCAACGTGAAGTGCCCGACGCCGGCGCGCGCCGCCATGAGCACAAGGGCACTTCCGCCGCTCCCGAGGCCGACGATAAGAATGTGCTTTTCCTTGAGTCGTTCTGCCTCTCGTGGATTTCGGGCAAAGACAGGGTCTATGGCGGTTCTCATAGGTTCGCTTGTCACGTGTTTTTCCTCCTCACCAGAGAGACGACCTCGAGAAGCCATCCCTGACATCGCGAGCCCGATTCCCTTCCCTTTGGGAATGGGTGTCATGCTCCGGCGCTAACGCCTGGCGGTTTTGAACCGCGACGAGTCGGGCGCTCCGCACAACCTCTGCATCGGTTGGGACGCGCTCTATACGCATCTTGCATCCTTCGGTGGCGCTCCCGAAGTAGTAGGGGTGAATGTCGACCTCTGCGTGGCGTCGCTGCATCACACCCGCGATGAACTCGCGGGGACGAGCCGTATCCGCAGCACCCCCCTCGAGAATCTGCCGCACGGTCCGCCGGTCGCCGCCCGACAGCCACGTCATGCCGTGCGGATGGACGTGGAGTTCTCCCAACCACTTAATGGAGGGGAGCGCACTCCTCAGGGCGTTATAGACCTCGCTTGTATAGTCGTTATCGGCTGAATAGTGAGCGGGCTCGTGTGTCGCACGCGGCCCGGGGCCAGCAATAGCAAGAACCACCCGGTGCTCACCAACGGCGGCCCCGAAGAGAAAGACTCCGGTTTCGTATCCATCCTCGGTCCGGGAAACCACCTCACAGATATCACCAAAAACCTCGTCAGGAAGGACCAGTGTCGTTTGGGATTCCATAGGCTTCTCGTTAGTCGAACTCATCGAGGTACCTCGCAGCGATGAGCAAAGTGTTCGCAAACGTTCCCCGCTCGGGATTCCAGACTCGTCCGTCGCGCTCGTAGCAGAGTCGGCCGTCATTGATCCAATGGTGCGGCTCAGGGTGTGGGCTCATGTACACCGCAGGCTCATACGCGGGGTACGCATAGACACCGGCCTGGATCGTGATGTCGTAGATACGGCCGGTTCGCTTTCCTGCGAGCTTCCCGCGAAATCCGATAACGCCGTTTGTGGCAAACGGCGGGAACTCCTGGAAGACGTTGTTCATGAGTCGACACTCAGCCTCCCAGCGTGCTTTGCTCACCATGGTTCCGTTCTCCTTTTCTAAAAACCAGGTGGCGGCCCGGAGAGAGCCGCCGCCTGGGCAGGTTGTTGTGGGTTAGAACCACTTCGTCTTCGGGAGTTTGACTCGCCGGGACTCCGTGGCTTCGGAAACTCGCTCGTCGAGCTCTGGCGTATCCGGTCGAGCTTCGACTGTTGCTTCCTCACCGTCGACGCGGATTTCAGGAACGTCATCGCGCTTGCGGCTAAAGATCGACACTGTTGAGTTCTCCTTTCTGCCCCCTGTCAGAGCACGGGCGTAAGAACGCCTCTCTTACAAAGCTCCCGAGGATGTTTTCCCCCATCCGCTCCCGTCGGCCAAGATGTAGAGGACGAGGCCTCCGGGAAGTCTGCGAATGAGTGCTGATCTGCCCCTCGGGAAACGTTCATAAGTCCACAAGCCAAATGCCATCCGCGCTGGTTCGTGCGGCGGCATCGCGATCCACATCAACCCCCACTCCTCGCCGTCCTCAGTGACGGCACCGTACCAGCAGTCAAAGACGTGTTTGATGAGCACCACCGTGCCTGCGGGTAGGACACCGCGAACCGGTGTCGCGCGGTTCGCATTCTCGTGGAGCGTGGTCTCCTCGTGCAGAACCACTCTCTCCCATGCGGGAGGTAATTCAGTCCATCGCTCGATGATGCGCTCGTGGACCAGGGCAGGCGGTTCCTCGGCAATCGGCACTCCTATCTGGAATCGGCCAAACCCCCACGACTGTCCGTCGGCGGACAGCACAAAGAACTCGTCCGGGTTGTTGCCCCTGGCGCGCATCAGCACCTCCGCGCCCGGGAGGATCTGGCCGTTCGGATATTGAAGCAGCGCTTGCCCGTTTCCCTGGTAGACCCGCCGTAGCCAGCCAGGAGGTAGCGGCCGACGGATGTTCGTGTCGAGCGACTCAGGAAAAGCTACACAGACGTACCCCCAGCCAGTGCCGCTCGAGAGCGCTGCGGCATGCCAGAGATAGGCACTCATGCCGGGCTGCGGCGCGTCGTTCGAACAGGAGCCACCGGCAGGCACGATGCGTATCAAGAGCTCAGTACCTGCCTGTATCGGCCCAACAACCCGCGCACCGAGCCATGCATTTGCGAAGAGCACGGCATCTCGTGTGAAGGCCGTCCGTTCCCACCCTGGTGGGAGGAGTTCTGCGGGCGGCGCGGACTTGGCGGGAGAGGGATCGGGAGGTTGAGATAGGCCTGCGCCAGCATTGGCCGTCACGGATTGCCAAGGTCTCTCTCCTTGAGTCGGTTGCGGCGCATGGCGAGGCTGCGGCCCGGCTGAGAGAGGGACAGGAGGCCGCGGAGTTTCTCTTTGCACTGCGGGGCCGGTCGACCCTGCGAGTCCAACAAGGAGGAGTCCCGCAATGAGTATCCCGAAAAGCGCGCCTGCCCCGCCCGGCTGGGGATGCGGGGTGCGTCTTGCGGCAAACCGCCGGCGGGACCCGGGAGCCCGGCGCCCCTCCGCCCGAGCGACAAGCTCAGCCTCTTCGGGGGTGAAATTGAGCTCGTCGTCACCGTGGAACACGTCACAACCTCCTATTGCTCATGACGACGCTTGCTCCGTCCCCCTGACATAGCTCCAAGGCACTCGACGTTCGGTGCCTCGGCGCTCGAAAAAGGTTGTCGCCCATGAGCCCGTGGGATATATAAAAAGCCGTCCTCGTTGGTGAGGATCGTGCGTTATTCTTTATGAGAGTAGTTTACCACTTAAATGGGTAAGCGTAAAGCGCGTATCCGAGCGGCCGCGGTCGATCTCAAGGCCATCGGCCGCCGCATCCGCGAGATCCGGGGTTTTGAACTTACTCAGGCAGAATTCGGACGGATCCTCGGTATTGCGCAGACGCAGCTTTCTAAGTACGAGCTTGGTCAGAGCGCGCCGACGCTCGAGATACTCCTCAAGCTGCGGGCTTATTCCGGAAAGGACATTGATTGGATTCTGACTGGGGAGGCACCCGAGAGATGAGCCTCGTCAGTCGGGAGACAACAGGACCCAAGACTGAAGCGTTAGTCTGCAGCGTCGGGAGTATCTCTTGTGGCTTCTGCCGAGCCTCTTCTCGTGCAGCTTTCGCCAGAGTGCAATTATGACCCATTCTCGCGGACTTCTTTCAGCATCCTTTCGAACTTCTCACACGGGGATATTATTTCGTAGTTTCGATACCATTTTCTTTCTCTTCCTGAGAGTGGTCGCCAATCAAACGGGAACAGCATATGCTCCTCTGAACCGCAGTAGGTGCAGGTATCTTTCTCCATGTTGCTCCTCCTTCCTGTGAAGAGATGGGTTTAGTGTTCCAACGTGGGTTCGCTCCGCGCTCTCGACGCTTCGCTGTTTTCTTTCTCCTGGGGAAACAACCAACGGAGTAGGTCAAACCTGGGTCCTCATGAGAGATGACGACCGGAGCGAGGATGAACTGACAGGCACCGCGAAAGAACCTCGAGACCTCATGAATTCCGACGACACAAACGATGCTGTCTTGACAGGAAATCTCCGGCGGTGGAGTGCCCAGAGGGGGGAGTGGTATAGGCGTAGGTCCCGCCGCCAAAAAGAAGATGGCGGTACTCAAACCTTGAAAACTCGGAGTCCCGTGCGCCGTGCCCCAGTAGAGAAGAGGGCGCCAGGCCGTCGCCGCTGATATGCGCTGGTACCAGAGCGTCCCTTCGAGCGTCGACTCTGCACCGATTCGGGAGTAAGGAGCTGCATCGCAAAGAGTTCTGCGACGAGCTTTCCGAATCGCACCGGATCTTTTGCGTGCAAGAACTCGGCAACGGAAACTCTCATGAAATATTCCTCCTTGTTCGAAGATTGGAGGCGCCAGGCGACCCTGGCTGTGCCGGGGGGTCAAACCTGGGTGCTCATGAGAGTTGACGACAGGAGCGAGGGTGGTGTGACATCCTGCACAAATCTCAAAGGAGATGAGAACTCGGGGAGGATGCTCTGACACTTCTCCGGCGTCACGTGCGGTGGACTAATTTCTTTTGTCTCAACTCCAGTGAAACATCAGTTTTTGGCCACGGTAAAGTAGCGCCTCTATTTCCCTTGCAGCAAGTACTGGGGAACATTGTTTGCAGTTCCCTGTAGCAAGGACGACGGAAGAAGGCTTGCGCTGACAGGTTGACGGCTATCGTGGGCGTGGTAAGGTAGAGGTACGTTTCCACCGCATTATCCCTAAACAAAAAGTGTGCCTGAGTTCAGCGAGGGAGGTTTCTCTCCCGAAGAAGCAGAAACAAAATCCAAATCCTCAGAACCCGTCTCTGCGGCGCCTTCCGAAATGATTGAGCATCACGCTCCACAACGAGGAGAGGTTGATGAAGACGCAATTCTCCATGAGGTGAGGGTGCGTGATAAGAAGAGAGTTGAACTTCTGGAGGGCGCAGAGCTTCAGCTCCGCCTTGCACTTGCGGAGAACCCGCAACAACTGCAGAAAGATAACCGACCAATTGGAGAGGAGCGGGATGCCCCATCTCGTCGCCTGTTTGATTTGGAGGTGTCGCTCGCTGAACTGGAGAAATTCAAAGATCAACTCCCGAAACGATACAAAGCGGCTACTGACAAGGTGGTCGAAGAAGCGGAGTTTGTGAAAAAGATTCTTGAGGATTATCGTTCCTGGGCCCAGGACGAGGCTCGCGATAGCCGCTTCGTCATCAAAGAGAGTCTCCTCGGTATTCTTTTGAAGCTGCGGCGAATTGATCCCGATCATTTTCCGCAAGATCTTGCTGACTTTACCGATGAAGAATTCAGGCTGATGGCTCTTCCGCAAGTACGCTGGTACTGGGACGGTCTTCTCCGGGAGGCTAAACTTGCGGAATATGACCCGGATCGCTTCCGTAGACTCTTCGGCCACCAGTATCCAGCTCGGCGCATTGCCGAGGAAAGAGCTGCTTGGGCACGTATCGACCAGGAGAATCAAAACCTGAGTAACGGGCCTAACTGTACGAAGGCCTGGGAAACAATCGAACGGGCCCTTCAGAAAACGGGGCAAGAAGCAATAGGGGTATAAGCGAAACCCCAAGTTCGCTCGCTCGGTGCAAAGCCCGTCTCTTGTCGAAAACTAATAAGTCGTCAGACCCGCTTCTGGGCGTCCTTGTAGCTAGTTGACTTGACCGATTAAACGAGCACAAATTCAATAGCACCTGCCTGAAAGCAGGTGTGTTTGAGGCTAGAATTTGTAGAACCAAACTTTGAACCCGGACTATATTGTGCTCTGGGTGATCCGCCTTTCCTGAAAAAGCTCTGTGATAAGGAACTTTGACCTTGGAAGGAGGTATCTTGGAGTCCGGGTACGTGTCCTGCTGCAACCGCAGATTCGGTGGTGGCTAAACCGCAGACGGCCAAGGGGAGTGGTGAGCAATGGACAGTAGTTATGAGTCGCAGCCCGAGGATCTGACAACACGTTACCCGGGTTACTGGCTGGTCGTGTGCAGCGGCCTTGAGGCCGCGCACGCGCTCCTTAGCCTCTCGTCCTCTGACGAGCTCTGGGAGTTGCTTGAGAGGTTTCCGGTGCTTGCTTTGCCGGAGTTCACTAGCGCCGTAGAAGCATTGGTGAGCAATACCAGAGATGCTCTGATTGAGCAAAAATGCTCCCTAAGAATTGAGCTTCTAACGAAGGCGTGCGCACTTTTTCGCGAGGACATCCCCGACTTCTACGCCTCCCTGCTGGCCAAGTGCGGCTCGGCCTTGACTGAAGAACACCGCGGCGACCCGAGGATCAATCTGCGCCGAGCTGCCGAATTGTTCGGCGAGGCACGCTCGCTGCTCCCGCTGGAGCATTTGGATATTGTGACTACCCTGAGGAATGAGGGCGTCGCGCGAACTCGTCTCGCTGAACTCGGTGAAGATGCACGGGCGAACCTCGAGGAGGCTTTGCGACTCTTTCGCAAGGCTCAAACGCTGGCCTCGAAAGGCACTTCAGAGTATGCCCATTTTCTATTAGACGAAGGCATCGCTCTGATTGAGATGGCGGACTTAGGAGTCGATGCACGACCCAACTGCGAGGAGGCACTTAGGCTGCATGACGAGGCGCACTCTATTCTGTCGCCGGATGATCCGGAGTTTGTCCGTCTCTTGATGCACACCGGCGTCATTCATAAAAGACTTGCTGATTTGGGGCTGGACGCTGAGGTGCACTTGAAAGAAGCAATCCAGCTATACGACGAATCCCGCATCAGTCTTCCTTCGGACGACAATAGGTTTGCGCAATGCCTCGTGAATGAAGGGGGTGCTCGAGAGGGTCTAGCGAAACTCAACATCCAAGCGAAAGAGAACTTGCAAACAGCAGTTCGACTCTTTCAACAGGCTCGGTTCATCTTTCCTTCGGACAGTCCATCTTTCGCACGGTGTCTGATGAACGAAGGCAACATACGCTATGAGCTTGCCGAAAAGGGAATCGAGCCGCAGCAAAATCTTCTTGAGGCAGTGGGCCTTTACGAAAAAGCCCGCAAAGCATGCCCCTCAAACAGCCGGCCGTTTGCCCATTGCCTATTGAACGAAGCCAGCCCCCGATGGCGTCTCGCGGACCTAGGTATAGAAAAAGAAGAGAATTTGCGGAGAGTACTCGCGCTCTACGAAGATGCTGGACGTCTTCTTCGGGAGTTTGGCTCCAATGTGGAAGCCCTCGCAGCTTACCAGGGATTGATCGAAGTAGCGGCGCTCCAAGACGATTGGGAAAAAGTAAGGCTGGCTTGTAGAGAGGGAGTTCAGGCCTTAGAGGACGTGAGAGCGTCAACGCTACTGGTTCGCGACCGGCAAGCATGGATGGAACAAAACATTGGTTTCTTCAGGGGAACAGTCGAGGCGTGTTTGCGTCTCCAGCGCTACGAAGAAGCCGTCGAATACGTCGAGAGAGGCCGGAGCCGTGCCCTTGTGGACGCTCTCTATATGGAAGAGATGAGGCCACTCAATACCTCTGATCAAGAAACCGAGAACTACCGATCGCTCAGAAAGCATGCTGAAGAACTCGAGATGCTCCTGTCTCGGGCTGAGAAGGAGAGCCTTGAAGGCAAAGGCAAACCCCAAGATCACCTTACAGCCCTGATGAAAGCGAGGGCAGAGACACTGCGAGGCTTGCGGTATTTGGAAGAGGAACTCCGCCACGGGGATCCCGATTTCTTCGCGCTAGCCAGGCCGCTGCCTCTGAGTGAAATGTCTGACCTTGCCAAAGACCTCCAGCGCACGCTTGTCCTTCTTTGGGTGGGGCCGCTGCAGGCGGCAGCCTTTTTCGTGACCCCATCCGGGGAGTTCGACCATCTCGTCGTGCCTGGATTGACAGATAAAGTTCTCAAGGAGTGGGTCCTGGGTGGCGCAGACCGCCAGCCGGGACACGAGTGGATACAGACCTATCTGCTCTACCGAAACGGAGATATCGGCGAGAGGGTCTGGATGCGCCAGATGGATCAGACGCTCGCCGAAACCTACGAGAGGCTAATGGGGCCAATTCACCTCTGGCTAAAAAGTCGCGGGGAGAAACGAGTGGCCTTGGTGGTGGCGGGATATCTTGGTCTACTGCCTCTTCACGCGGCATCATGGCTGGAAAACCAACAGGTCCGCTACCTGCTTGAGGATTTGGAAGTCGTATACGCCCCATCTGCCTGGGTATTGAAGCGCTGCGCCGAAAGGGTCCGGAAGCAATGGATGCCTGTGCTTGGGGTCGCTAACCCTGAAGTGAAAGGTTTGCCGCCACTTCCATTCAGTGAGTGGGAGGTCGAGCAAATCAAAATTCTCGTCGAAAAAAGGAGACAGCCAAAGAAAGCCTTAAACTCTCTGCGCGGACCCGAGGCGACACTCGAGAAAGTCCTGGAAGCACTGCCCAGGCATCCTCTTGTCCATTTATCCTGCCATGGGCAATGGAACTTCGATGATCCTCTCCATTCGGCACTCCAGCTGTCGGGGGGCGAGCTAACTCTTGCACACCTGCTTTGCCGGACGCGGCTAGATGCAGGACGTCTCGTTGTACTCTCCGCGTGCGAGTCCGGCACAGGACACAGGCCCGAGAGCACCGGCGAAGAGTATCTCGGCCTCCCAGCTGGTTTCATCTTGGCCGGCGCAAAGACAGTCGTAGGCTCGCTCTGGCCTGTCTTTGACCCTCCGACAGCACTGCTGATGGTGAAGTTTTACCAAAACCTGTTTGAGGGAGCCGGAATAGCTGCGGCGCTGCGCCAAGCGCAATTGTGGCTCAAGGACCTCAACCGTGATGAGGCTGCGAAACAGGTGGAGCTTTCCGTAGAGACTCTTGTGCCCAGACTCTCCCAGACAATAGTGGAGAGCTATCGAACACAGCTTTTGCAGCTGGGAGAAAGACCCTTTGCTCATCCTCACTATTGGGCCGCTTTTGAAGTCTTCGGGTCGCCCGAGCCAATTATTCAGGGAAACTCTTAATTAGAGATCACTGATTTTGGTACGGGCTATCTTTTCAAGCGAGAAGCTTCTCAGGCCCTTGGCAAGGGGCTAACCGGAAGACTCCCAGCGGTGCCCGCTCTGCCTATGACGGTACAGGTTGTTCTGGAATTCGAAAGGGCAGGTAGCTCTCGCTGCCATCAAGCGTAAGGACAAGAACGCAGATGTCGCGAGGCATCTCTTCACGATCGAGAACAAATTGCGTGTTTCCATGCTCATCTGTCTCGGTCGCAAATAACTCTTCGCCCGTCTCCGCCAAGACCGACACCTTCAATGGGACACTGCGAGGCGTTTTATATCCAGCGATGTCGTAGGACAGAGATCCTTCAGAGGTAAGACTGAGTTGGATGCTGTACGTATTCTCGCCAACCTCAAGCTCAAAGGCTTTTGAGAATGGCTCGGTTCGCCGTTCTCCGCGCGTTGCAAAGGCAAGTTGTTCTCCCACGATTTTCACCGAGCCAATGAGCGTACCGGGGCTATACTGTTTACTGAGGTCAACGACAAATTCTCTGAGGCGCTCGAGAAGCCCGTGCCAAGATTCTTCGCGAGACAAACGCCTCAAGGCATAGAACTCTTCTTGGCAGTCGTCACAGAAGAGGAGATGCGCGCGGAGGTGCCGTGCGGTCCTCTCATCGACCTTGCCCGCCTCGTAGGACACCAGGGTCGATGAATCAGGACACGGCTCCTTGGAGGTAAATTCTTCCTCCCCGAGTTCGCTGAGGCCCTCGTTGAAGCTCTTGACGAGCGAGATGTAATCCCGACACGCCTTGCAAGTCTCCAGGTGCTCCTCGAGGGCCTGCTTCTCCTTCGCCTCTACCACACCGTCAACGTAGCGGAGGAGATCTTCTCGCGGATGCGTTTTCCACAAAGCCATGCCGCTCTCACACCTGCCCAGGTCTCACAATGCCGTACATGCGCCTGAGGTCTGCGGCGATGTCCTCATAATCCTTATTGAGGAGGCGATAGCATGCTCGTTCTTTCGCCGCCCGTTGCCGCTCCGTTGTCGGTGCGCCGTGGAAACGCTCAACGAGCTTCTTAACCGGCCACTTCCTCCAGTACCGTAGGCGGATCATGGCAGCACACGTGGCGTCCTCGTCGGAGTTTTCGGCATGGCGCGTAAGGACCTTGCGAAAAATGGACTTCCGCTCTTGTTCGACCTGCTTCCACTCCACGGGCGCGGCGGGATCAAGGGGACTCGTGCTATACCAAGAGCGGAAATACTCGTAATCGGAGCGCTCCTCCAGAGGCTCATCGAAATCGACCGGTCCCGGCTTTCGTCGAATGCGCAATTCGGGGAGCTCCAAGAGCGTCTCTTCTGTAACTTCCGGGAGTCTCTCTTGCTCATCTTCTTCAGGCGGTTTCTCAATACTCACTTCGATTATTTTTCGTTTTCTCCGGCTTTGGGTGAGGATGCGGCGTTCGTCGAGCATCGTCTTAGTTGCCAATTCGCGAAGCCAAGCCTTGAAGCTTCGGGGCGAGTCCAGTTCTTTGAACCCGCAGATTCGGTTCTTGAAATTGTCACGGGCTCTTAGATAACTCGTATGCGCAAGGTCTCCCGGGTCAAAGAAAGCGGGACAAAGACTCCGACTTATCCTCACGAGAATTTCGTACGCGGTCTTCTCGTGACGCCGCCACAATTCCTCAATTGCTGCGCAATCTTTTTCGTCCGGGCAAAAGCGCTTGATGAGCTCCTTATCGGAGAGCGCGCGCAGATCGGCTGGCTTCCCGGTTTCTGCTTCGATGCTCATACGCGTCCCCAAACCTGCGGCGGTAAGTGCTGCGGAGTTTGTCACAAGTTGCAGGAACCATTCAAGAGATATCTCATGAGGCCACGACTATGGGCATGCGAACTACAGGACGTTGTGTGGTAAGGAGAGTTCGCCACAAGGCGAACTTTTTTTGTCTATTCGCGCATTCGTACGAATGCTAGGCTGCCATGTTACAAGGCTAACGCCGCGAACCATGAAACTCTCTCCGTCCGGCAACATTTTCCTTGGATTGGTGCTCATCGCGCTTGGCATTGCTCTCCTCGCCGAGTTTTCTCTGACGAAAGCCGTGTTCTACGTTAGCGCTGTGTTCCTCAGCGTTCTTTTATTCTTATAACCGCTTCCCTTTATGTCTTTAGCGAATGGCCAACCAAAGGAATACACCCTGTCCGTGAGCACAAATAACATCCATGAGGCAATCGCTTCGGTTGCCGATGCCCTATATGCACTGGTTGAAGAGGCCCTCGCAGCCCACGAGAACCACGAAGCTGAGGAGTGCGAGTTTGAAACGTTTGCTCGGGACGTCCTCGGCGTGCTTTCTGGGCATGCCGATCAACTCTCTGGGGAGCGTGTCTCCTGGGGCGACGAGGACGCAGCCAGCGATCTGCTCGATGAGTAACGGACCACCCAAATACGCGATCATCGTCGATGGAGATTCCCTCGATGAAGCTGTAGAGGAGGCCGCGCACTTACTGTACCTTCTGCTTGGCCGCGCGCTACGTGCGCACCGCCGAAATCAAGCTGAAGACTGCGGATTCGAGGACTTCGCCTTAGAAATGTTGGCCGTACTTGTAAAGTACCGGAGTGTTTACAGCCGCGAGACACCCAGAGGATCCAGTGAGGAATAACCCTTTAAGCGTACCCGAAACAATGCTCCCCGAAGAAGCTATCGAAGAGTTCAAAGATATCTACTTCCGTCTCTACGGAATGCGGCTATCAGACGCAGAGGCGAGACGCCGGGCCGAGAATATTGTGCGGCTCTATGAAGCAGTATATGGGCCGGACCCTACTGGTCCTATCCGGGATGAAGAAGATGAATGAGGAGAAATAAAAACTCGTTCGTGCCCCGTTAAGCAGTTGGCGGCCGAACTTTTTCACGGTTAACTGACAGTAGACGCAAACCCAGAGTTGACAAACGAACATTCCGGCGTAGTTCAATGGTAGAGCAGCGCGGTGCTAACGCGTTGGTTGCCAGTTCGAGTCTGGCCCCCAGAGCTAGGCCAGAGAAGGTAAAACAAAGAAGTTCGCCAACCGGCGAACTTTTTGAGTCTATTCGGCGCTGTACAAATTGTGGTCTGATAGGAACTACCACTCCCGCACAAGCGCAAAGTGCTTGGGATTTCTCACCGCGAGCTGCATAAGTGCGGTTCGAATATCGTCCAATGCCCGGAGCCTAGGGCGTAATCCGACACCAAAAGTGTCGGATTGTGCCTTTTTAGAGCCAATTTTCGGAGGTTCGAACCTGTCTGAAATAGGCCCTTGGACCCTTGCAAGTGTTTTAACCGGGACAAGCGAATTTTGCAGGTCAATACTGAGCTTTTTGTCCTTTAAGAGGGGGTTCGAACCTAGGGTGCTGAGGATGCGCCTTCTCGTCTCGAATGGCCCGGTCTGAAACTTCTTTTTGGCGTCAAGGACGAAGCTGAACATCTCATCTGCGGTTTCAAGCCAGCGATCTACCTGCTGACTGCTGTCTGCGAGCAGTTGCTCCACACGGAGCTTCTCCTTAAGGAGGGAGGTCTTCTTGGGGAGAAATTCATCTTGGGTGATCTCTCTCGCTGCTCGCATGTCGATCAATTCGTTGATTTTACCCACGCACTCTTCAAAAGCTGCACGCTGGGAGGTCATAATAGCGTTTCGTGCGGCAACCTGCCCTCCATGTTTGCTCCGAAACCATTTCGAAGCAAATTCCTGAACATCAGTCTGAATTTGTATTTCGTCCAAAAGACGCATGATCTGCGCTTTCAGGTTGGTTTCTTCGACGGAGGCCTGGGTGCAATTCGGGTCTCTTTTCTTAGTGCAGTGGTAGTAGACGTACCGGTGAATGTTTCCATTTTTCTGACGTTTGACTTTCTCCTCGGCGGTCACCATGCAACCGCATTCGCCGCACCTGATCATGCCAGCGAATTGAAAAACACGCTTTTTAGTGAAGGCCATGTGACGAGGCCTGCCTCTACTGCCGAGCAAGACTTGGATACGGTCATGCTCATCTATCGAGATCATGGGTTTATGCGCGCCACGATACCAGTTGCCGCTTCCTCTCGGGTACTCGAAGATGCCTGCATAGAAGGGGTGCGTCAAGACGCGGTAAAGATTGGACCTGCTTAGTGGTTTGCCGTTGGGCATCTTGAACTTCCACTTTTCGTTTGCAATGCGGAGTATTCCAGCAACCGCACATGTTCCAGTGAGAAACAACTGAAAAATCTTGTGGACAAGCGGAAATCTCTTCGGATCCGGCTTTATTGCCCTCTGGCCATGGTCGACAAAGGGCTCGTTCATATACCCCAAAGGAGCTGGCGCAGGGTAGATGCCTCGCTCAGCCTTCGCTTTAAGGCCGCGCTTTACGTTGATTCCCTTGTTATCGTTCTCAAGTTTGGCCTGGCTGCACAACAAATTTAGGAGGAACTTGTCGTTGGGCGTGTTCCGGAAAACTTGTGTAGGTGTGACGACCTCGTGCAGCTTGCCGATATCGAAGAGGTAGATCAGCCTACCCGTATCCACTGAATTTCGAGAAAGTCTGTCTGCATTCCAGGCGATGACCCCTTGAGCTTTGCCAGCTTCGATTTGATTCAAGACCTCGTCAAATATAGGGCGACCAGGAGCCTTGGCGGACTGGGCCTCAGTCTTGAGGGCTAGTACCTGAAGGCTGCTTCGAGTCGCAATCTGCTGGAGTTCACCTACCTGCGAATCAATAGAAAGGACCTGTCTGTCTTCCGACTCTGAGGATTTTCTGGCGTAGAGAAAGTATTTAATTTGCTCTGGGTTGTTTTCCATGAAATCTCAAAGGGACGGTCTGGTTGACCCAGCTAGTGTCTCGGAGAGCTCACATGGCTGGCAGACCGCCCCTTAGAGGAGCCATGCGAAGGGGAAAAGTTCTCCGATGGGGATTTAGCTGGGTCAACACTCCCACCATAGTGTTTCCTCATAAAGTGTCAAGGCAGCTGGCTTGTTGAGAAGAGATGGAGGTTTTGGTGTCTTCAAGGGAGAACTCGCGTCAGGGCAAATATGGCAGCGATGATGAGTACAGCCAAGATTTCAGGATTTGCCTGGAGGTCGGAAGCGAGGTCCCGCGCTTCTTGACCGAGCCGATAAACGAGGTAGATAAGGGCGCCGATGAAAAGGCCGACAAGTCCAGCAGTAGGGACGAAAAGCCAGTACCAGTTACCGAGCTGCTTCTTCGGCGCAAGGTGCTGGCTGAACTCGGACGTAAGGAACGTGCGACCCGGACGCGGCGGAAGTCCGTCAGTTGCGTAGGGGGGTTGCGGAGGCTCCGGTAGCAGCGCATCAGCGGGTGAAGGGAAGGCGTCGCGTTCCGGGACGACGTCAAGGGAGCAGTTTCCTTTTGAAGACCGCCAGTAAGCGTTGAAAAGTCCGTTCGTCCGGAAGGCATCGAGGGTGGCGACCCAGAAACTGTCCGCAGGGAAGAGTTTGAGAAGCGCTTTCGCGCGCGATTCGGACTCGGTGACAAAGAGGACGCGGAAGTAGTCCCTGCCGAATTGCATTTGAAACGCACCTGAGCGCTGGTAGTGAAGGTAGTTTTCCATCTTTTCGAGAAGGTAGGCGCGGTTCTCTGTGCCCGGAGCGCGTTCAAGTTCCAAGAAGGCAGCGTAGTGCCTGCCGGCCTTTTCGTATTCGAGATAGCCATCAGGGCGGATGGGGAGGCTCGGCGCGCCGGCCCAGCCGGCTCGATCCGGGTCCACCCAGCGAGTCAGGTGATAGTCCTGGTCGGGCGCGCGCAGGAAACCGATGTGGATCCAGGTGAGATCGTAGAGGTGCCGGAGGTGAGAATCGGCCAAAGATGCGGCGCGGCGTCTCTGTTCCGTGAGGGGAGCGCGATCCCGATTGAGCAGCTCTGCGGCCCGGTCGCCAAGGTAGTAGAAGACAATGTCTGGTGACCAGCGGTCCCGCGGATCGCGGCGTGACAGATACCCTGCATCGACGAGAAGGGCCAGGCGTTGATTCGTCCTGCGCTTCGAGCGAGGGATGAGCGCTTGAATCTGGTCTCTAGCGAGGAGGAAGAAGTCGTCGGCAAGGTGTGCTAAGAGCAGTAGGTCTCGACTTTGAAGGCGCATAGGTGATGGCCGGATTTGGATCGGGTATTCCCAGGGGTATTCCCGGTATAAGGAATAGACATGCGAAAGGATGAGGCGGGGAGCGGCTTTTTGGTATTCCCGGGGTGAGCCCGAAGGTATAGCTGCGGCGGGAATAGGACACTCGGGAAAAGGGGCATTAAAAGCCCATAAATTGGCAGTGGAAGAGGTCGCGGGGCGAAGAAATATACTTTATGTAGGGGAGGGGTCAGTGGCTGGCGAGGTACAAGAAGAGAAGGACAGTGATGGCGGCAAGAAGCGCGATGAGACGGAGAATGAATTTAGAGTCGATTCGAGGGGCGTGGTGGGGTCGGGAGAGTTCATGGGAGCCGCATTGGGTGCAGTAGCGGGCGTCACGGGGATTCGGATGGCGATGGGGGCAGAGCTTGAGGTCAAAAGTGGCGGCGCAGAAGCGACAAAAGAGCGCCTCGTCGGGGGATTTACGTCTGCAGTCATTGCAACGTCTCATGTGGGTGAGAATTGGTTAGGTGAGGGAGTAACGGGAGCGGAGTTCGCGAGCGATCTGGTGACGAGGTCTTGTGTGGCGGGAGTTCGAGCGAAGGCGAAGGTGAGCAAGTTGGTGAGGGGTGGGGAAGGCGGGGCGGTGAGGGAGAACGCGAAGGAAAAGGGGGGGATGGTGGCCGGGGCGGAAGTAGGCGTTGCCGTGGGACAGAGTGGTGAGTTGTTCGGTGTAAAAGTTGCGGCGGGCAGGGTCGAGTGTGGGAGCGAGGTGGTAGGCATCGTCGTAATGGAGGCGGAAGAAGAGGTGTGAGCCCATGGCGAGGACGGCTGCGCGCATATAGGGAGGGAGTTGACTCCAGAACTGTTGTCCGGTTGTGAGAGCGACGCGGTATTTTCGGGCTTCAGCGATGAGGGTGGCGATGTGGGGACCCACGAGGTTTTGGAGTTCGTCGCCGTAGACAGCGAAGAGCCTGCGGTCGTGTTCGGGGAGACGGGCCTGGGCCATGACGTCGAGAGTAAGCTTGGTGAAGAGGAGGCTGCCGAGAATGTGGGAATTCTCTTCGCCGAGGTTTCCTTTGGAGAGATTGATAATGACCCAAAGGCCCTCCCCGATGGCGGAGCGGAAGGAAAGGGTGCTTTTGGCCTGGGCGAGAATGTCACGCATGTGGGGATGGGCGAGGAATGTGGAGACCCTCGTCAGAACTGGATCGGAGACGGCGCGCTGCATGGCGGGAGAGAGCGGGTCGTAGCGAGTGCGCCAGTACTGGAGGACTATGGGGTCGGCAAGGGTGGCGAGCAGTTTTCGGCGGAATGCGCGCGAGGTGAGAAGCGGGGAGAGCTCAAGAATAGTGAGGTTGTTGGCAGAAAGCGTGTAGAGGGCGTGGTGAAGGAGCTCTTCGGTTCTGGAGCCAAAAGTATTTGCTTCCCAGCGGGAGCGGAGGACGTGGGCGAGTTCCTGGGCCTGCAGGTGGGGTGAGGTTCCGGGGGCAGGCTCGAGGGGATTGAAGCCAATACTGTTTTGAGGATCGAAGGGTTCGACGAGGACCACCCGGTCTGCGAGGTCCGGGACTTGTGCGGTGCAGGTTGCGAGAAAGGCAAGGACCCTGTCGGCAAGATCGCCATGGACGTCGAAGAGGGCAAAGCCGGTGCCGTGTACGATGTCCTGGCGGATGAGATTCTCGAGGAGGTAGGTCTTGCCAACGCCGGTGAGGCCGATGATGCCAAGGTGAGCGGGCCGTGCGGCTTCCGGGAGAATGACCGGTTCGCTGTGGTTGTCGCTGGTGGAGAGTCCGAGAATGAGATCGCGCGGTGGCGGTTGGGAAGACGCGGTATGGGGTGAAAAGAGACGAGGGAGGAAGCGACGGAGGTTCATATAATGTGAAGTGGATGTTAGCGGATGGCTTTGCGGAGTGCTTTTGCCGGACGGAAGGCCACGGTCCATGATGCGGGGATGCGAATGGCCTCGCCCGTCTTCGGGTTCCTTCCCGGTCGAGCCTGTCGGTAACGAACCCGGAAGGTGCCGAAGCCACGGAATGTGACTTTCCGTTGGTGCGCGAGGGAGTCGGCGACCCAGGCAAGAAAAGAATCGACGGTCTTCAAAACGAACCGTCGCGAGACACGCATCTCCGTTGCGACAACATCGATGAGTTTAGTTTTCGACATGGTGTGGTATCCCTCTCGGACTTCTGCGAGAGCGCACGTGAGTGCTCGGGCGCTCCGGCGGATAACCCGCGAGGCTTTCTATTCTTATTGAATAGAGCGAGTGTCGACCCTCGCTCGCGGAAAAATCTCTCTTGCGACTCGGCCTACCCCACATGAGGGCGCACCGAGGGAGAAGCGAGGGCTTTGCAAAGAACAAGCAAAGAATGGCGCTCATGCCCTCCACTCATTGGCACTTTGTCTCTACCGAACGGTGGTAGAGACTCATGCGCACCTCCAAAAGGCTACAGTCGAGACCGTGGGGAAAGGACATGCGTAGCCGGCATGACGCTCCACCGCGGCCCGTTCGATGTTTACCTGTGTTGTCCGTTACCATGGGTCTGAAGACGACACGAAACATCTTCCCTTCACTTCCCACATTTCGCAGAGAGAGATTTTTCAACGAGCTCGAGCACCGTAGCGTTGACATTCCAGCATAAGAAATATTTGCGCGACAAACTAGCCGAAAGAACTTCGGCCAGGGGCGAAGTGTCGATTGGAAATGCGGGCATGCAAAAGGCCCGCTCGAGCGGGCCCTTTGCTACTCATATTTCCAATAGTGGTCAACGGATCCTCAAATTTCCCGGACCATCTTTGCTTGTTGATAGTTCCCCAAATGATGCCCCGCTTTGCGATCAGAGCCTCTCAAGGCATCCGTGGCCACAAGGACTCCGAGCGCAATGGCGTCGAGCATCTGCTGCCAATAGGCCCGGGTTCTCGGCGGTTTCGTATAGGGGTAGAGAAACGGGTACCGGAGAACCATGGCTTCTCCCAAGGACTTGCGTGTTTTCTTGCCGAGGCAGAGGCGTTCTTTGACCGTCGTTGGCTGGTGACTTACGACGCGAAGCCCCTTTTGGCGGCCCCAGCGTTTGATTGCACCCGTGAGCGCCCGCACTAAGGGGCTTAGCCGCGCCTGCGCATAGAACGGGTCTTCGACAACGAGGACCTGTGGCTCATGGCGGTCGAAGCGGTCTTCCAGATATTGCTTTGCTCTCTCGAGAAGCAGCTTGATGGTTTTGCGCCCAGGGAAGGCTTTCACGCCAAACCAAATGAGTTCTTCTCCCTCGAGGACGGCCAGGCCGAGGTGCTGGGCGCCGGGGGCGATGGCGAGGATTCGCGGGTTTGCGGCGAGCCGCATATTAGGTGGGTCGCAGCTGGCGCGCTTCTACCCAATTCGTTTCCGGGCGTATTACCTGCAAGCTGGCGAGCGATTTCCTTTCTCTTCTCGTCGTGCTTCCGCACTACGGCGTTTCGTTCCTTGGCCTCTTCAACCTCCTCTGCGATCTCTCTCGAGTAGTTGGGGAATAACTCTGCGAGCGGCATCCCGTAAATGCACTGGAGTTTAAGAGCCGTGCGGAGGTTTGGAATGCTGTGCCCATGCTCATACTCCGAGACAGGGGAAATCGATCGGTGCCCCAAGAGTGACGCCACCCATTTCAATGGGTAACCAGCGCGCTTGCGTGCGATCCAAAGTCTATTTGTTACGTGTTTGTCCCGACGACGACCTTGGTTCATACAGTGTGCGTTATGAACACTCTATCCTAATAAACTGGGGGAAATCTTCTAGACGGAAGAATTTCGGTCAGGGGCGAACTTTGGCCCCCGGGGATGGTGTGGTCTTGATGAGAAACCCACAGAATGGCCTATATTTTATATTCTACGACATTTCAGCCAATTTGTCAATACAAGTCATTTATTTACAAGGGGTTGCGGCAGGTACTATTCTGGAAAGATAAGAGAAATCTAGAGAAAAGATAAAATCCCCCGAAATCCTATGCCAAAGCGCCCCAAAAGGAGACCCCCCAAGGCCCCGTCCCTAGAGTTCGAAAACCTAGCAGCAGTTTCGGCAACATTCACCAGCAGTACTCGGCTGGTCGAGAACAGTCTCGACACCCGAGAAGAAGTGTGGCGGCTCGGGTTCGATAACGGGTACACCATTCTCATCGGGTCTGACGGGAGGTGCCGGGTCACAGAGACGTAGAAGCTCTGGGAACATAAAACACCGCTGCTCTCAGCGGTGTTTTTCTTCCGCGCATTTTTTCAGTTGTTTGAGACCTTGGCCTCAGGCTGATAGACGCCTTTGAGGGGAAAGAACTCGAAGTAGTCTTTTTCGTCGAACCAGGCGCACTTGAAGTCTTTGAGCGGGAGCCCAGCGCGCCGGCTGAGTGCCAGGGCGTAGATGGTCAGCTGCACGTGCGCGTGCTTTTCCTTTCGGGCCTCCGGCTTGTAGTCGAGGATATGGACGTAGCCATTGCGGATCTGGAGGAAGTCGATGTGGCCCGTAATGACGGAGCTTTCGAACGTCAGATCGAATCCACGGGCGCGGTAGTACGCGATATCTTCCTTCGTCAGATAGACAGGAACCTCTACAGCTACGGTCACAGAGTCGTTGACAAGCATGAAGCGCTGCAAGGTTTCGTGGCGCTTTTTGTTCGTCGGCGCGGCCGGCAAAGCCAAAGCCGCCATGCGTGTTGCATGGTTTTCCTTTCGCGCCACCGATGGATTGATCTCCGCCGGGAAGGATGACGAGCGATGCTCCGATGCTTGGAAGAGGTGGTGCGGAAAACCGTGATCGATGCTGGTGAAGTAGCGCCTCAGCGGAGAGAATCGTTGATGTGCGGGCGAGTCTAGGAGGACCTCAAGCTTGGCCCGGTGTAATTGAAAGCGGTAGACCTGCTTGTGTTCCAGTTCGCAAGACACTATGAGCGCGTCCGGTGAGAACATCTCGCGGCAGGTGCTTCGCAAACGCATGTAGGTTGTGAGGGGCCTGTACGCACCGAGCCAAGAGCGGATTGTGCCCTCGGGGATGTCGAGGCGAGCTCGTTGTCGCAGGATGCGCTGCGTTTCCGCGAGAGAGTGGCCTAGGTTGTAGGTCCAGATCGCGTCGAGAATCAGCTTGAGCGGGTACGTTCTGTTCCTGCCCGGGTCGCCGGTGAATTTGTGTTCACATTCGCGGCATTGGAAGAGCTGGAGCGTGCGCAGACGATTGCGTCGTTTCCCTTTCCGTACGACGTACTTCGAACCGCATCCGACGCACACGGGCATTTGCTGTTGGGCTTGGGAATGGTCATGCAAGGGGGCGGAGAGCGACCTGCACGCCGGCTCTCTGCTTCTATTTGTCCACGCGGTTCGGTCGGTGTCAATGCAGATCTCGAATTTCAGCGGCGTTGGGTACGGGATCCGGGCAGGAGAGGTCTCGAATTATTGCGTCAGGTTAGGCCCCGCAAACTAGCGACTCCTGAAAGAAAATTGAGCCAAACAAGGCCACTTTTCGTGGGTGGCACAAGCCCCAGTGGTGTGGGACCGGATTCAGAAGTGGAGTTCGGGTGGTGCTGCGGATAGCACCGGACGTGACCTGGGATGACGTGCGATTGGCACGACCGTGTACTAATGGCGGTCCGAATCCAGCCATTCTTTGTGATTCGCCGCGGTGGCCCCATGACCGATTCATGCAGGATATGAAAAAGCCTGGGTATCAGGACAGAAATCGTGCCCTGGGGAAATAAAGGCCTTGTATAAGTAACCGAAAAGGATGTACGCTCTGTCGGTCATCCAACCGTTAGTTAACGGAAAGAAAAAAAAGTCGTTGAGGAGCATATGCCCGACTTGCAAATCTTATTCTGGGCTCGCGCTATTGAACGTTTACTCATCGTTGCCTTTTCAGGAGCGTCGATTTTCCTGGGCTGGAATCTCTTTCGCGTTGGTGTTCTTGATACGCAATCGGCAGAGCTAAGTGGCAGCTCATGGTCGATCAAACTTCAACGTGTTGGTCCCGGTGTATTCTTTGCCTTATTTGCAGTCGTCGGCTTCGCCTATGCGCTGAGTCATCCCCTTCAATGGTCAGGATCCCGCGACGAGCAGAGCCCTACCTCGCCTAATTCGCGCCAAGAGTTGATGGGTACTTATATCGGCAATGCAGGAACTCCTGCAGATCTTGAGAACGAGAGTCTTGCTATCAATACGATGGAAAAACTCGTGATCCCAAAGGCGATGGGGACTTCTACTTCTCATGAAAAGGAAGCAACCCAGAGAGCATTGAAGCAGTTGCAGGAAAGACGAGAGCAGTTACTCTTTCAGATTTTCGGGCCCGTAAAGAAACAATATGAGGAAATTGAAGAGCAATCTCTAGGTAATCCAAGCATTCTTAGCAAGCTTTCGCAAGCTGATCGTAAGAATCTTCGGAGATTACAAGCATTAAAGACAGACACATTCTTGAGGGAATAGAAATGAGCAACAAGTGTAGCCTTCAGATGTGCGGGTTAGCGCTGATTGTTTTGAGTTTAGCCACAGTTTTCGTCTCCCCCGCCAGGAGTCAATCCGTAAGCGGGCAGGACATAAACCAACAGTTGCAATGGTACAAGACGCGTGCCGAGTTCTTGATCGGAGAGTTCCGGCCCCAGATTCGTTCGGGGTTGTCTTCCCAGCAGCAAGAAATCGAAAGAAGAGTTCAGTATCGAGTGGTGGTAACGGGCAACGCTAATGCACAGGCGAGAGTTTCTGGCAGCATCGGCTACACGGACATCAGCGCAGGATTAGTGCAGGTTATCGATTGGCTGTCGCACGCGCTCGCTATCAGTGCAGAATTTGGGAAGCGAGCTTGTACGATGGGTTATGTGAAGTACCTTGCGGATGGTATCGAAGGGAACTCGTCTGCGGTTGCATCTCATCAACCTCTCCAACCTGTTGGTTCGCCTTTCGTTTTCGCTCGCCTGAGACCCGACCTATGTCCAGGCGTGACTGAGGCCAGATTTCGAGCCCGACAGCGGGCTGTCGAGATCAGGGAGCTATTTGTGGCAGGCAGTCTGAAGCTTATTATGGCTCACGAACTCGCTCATCATGTATATGGTCACACTCTCTCCAGGCCCGTCAACCTGAAAGCGAGCCGAGAACGCGAAAGAGCGGCGGATGAGTTTTCTTTTCGCGCGCTCTCCCTGTCAGGGACGATCCCTTATGAAGGCTTCCCCGTTATCCTCCTTTTCAGTGCTGTTGAGGGATTCTCAATCGAGGGCGAAACTGCATCGGACCATCCGTCAGGTCTACATCGCTTGAGGGACATGGCGGCTTTCTCGGCAGATGCGGTTGAGTCTGACGAGGCAGTGAAGAATGCCTTGATAAACAGCGGCAAGATGGAGCAGTGGCGTCAGATGGTCGCGGGTCTCAAAGAGGAAATTGATGAGCTCGACAGAAAGAGGTAAGGATAGACTCACTATGGGGATGCTACATTTTCTCTTCCCCGGCAGGGGGAGGTCTCGAATTTCAGCGGCGCTGGGCACCGGATTTTCGAGTGGAGCCGGACCCCGGAAAATGACGGGGATGAGCGGGAAAGCGGGCTTGTGGCGTCGATTCTTGAGGGTTGGCTACATACTGTGACGGGCCCCAATTCCTTACCTTTAGCTGAGCAGTTCCTTGAACGAAGATTCAGGTAGCACCGGTAAGGCAAAACCGATGATTCGCCTCATTTGCTTACTCTAAAACAGCAAAATGAACCCAGCCATGCTCGACCGCCACGAGGGCGAGAGGTTTGGTGGAGCCACGGGGCCATTTCGCTTTCGGACATATCCTTGTCTGCGAATTCATTTCTGGCGAACCAGCAAGCCAGTGGGGAAACTGGCCCGCCCTTGTCTTGCTGCAGACCAGTACGGTAGCATTCGTCTTATGGATCGATCAGATGCTGACCGCCAATTCCTGCGAGCAGCCTTCGAGCAGGCGATTAAGTCGTACAACGAGGGTGGCCTACCCATCGGTGGTGTGATGGTGGAGAACGGTGCAATTATTGCCGCTGGACACAACCGCCGTGTTCAGGAAACGGACCCAATCGCTCACGGTGAGATGGATTGCTTCAGAAAGGCGGGGCGACGCGCTCGCTATGATGGCGTGACCCTCTACACGACCCTCAGCCCGTGCATGATGTGTTCCGGCGCAATCCTTCAGTTTGGTGTAAAGAGAGTCGTTGTCGGAGAGAATCGGAATTTCCCCGGAAACATTGATTTTCTGCGGTCTCACGGAGTTGATGTGTGCTTGGTGGATGACCCTGATTGCGTCGCCCTCATGAAGCGATTCATACAGGAGCGTCCTGACCTGTGGGATGAGGATATAGCGGGGCGACCCGGTGTTTAAGCTGTACTCTCAACTTCCGAGAAATAAAGGGGAGCTCCAGAAACACATCGCGGCGCTCGGGGCAATGACCAATGTTCGGGAGCACCAGGAGTTGTTTCATCACCTTTACGACTGCCTTTCTATCCTTGATGCGAAATCTACCTCCTTGCTTTCCTTCAACTCCATCATCATTGCAGTCTTTGCAATCTTCATGGCGTCAGAGCCTCGTGGCTTCGCGTGGATCGCTGTGAACTTCGGCATGGCCATGATCTTGGTATCCTGCCTGCTCCTCCTCTCAGTTGTATGGGTTCATTGGTCGACCACTGCTAACCTAGAAGATCGTGAGAATCACGCGCTCATTCTTCTTGACGTTCGGCGCTCCCGCACGATCAAGTACAGACTGGCATGGTACTTCTCCGTCGCAGGTATGGTCGGCTTGTCACTCTTCCTCGCAATTCGAGTTGTAAGGTAATTTCATACACCGCGCTGGCCACTGACCAAGCAGCGCGCCCATCGATGTGAGGAGTAGGCGGGGGTTCGGGCTTGTGGCGTCGATTCTTGAGGGCTGGCTAGATGCCGCGGCGGCCCCGCCGGTCGGACGGAATGGGATGAGTTTCAGAAGCCGAGTTCGCGGCGGGAGGAGTTGCGGATGTTGTCTACCTCTCTTTTGAGGTTGTCGAGGAGCTCGCAGTAGAGAAGTTCGATCTTTGGCGCGAGCTTGCCTTCGGAGTCGCGCCGCAGATTTTCGAAGAATTCGGGGTCGGTGAGGACCAGGTACTTTTCTTCTGCATCTACGAGGTTCAAGAAGTAGATCTCGGCGTAGGCGCCCTGGATTTTTCCTGCACCTCGTTTGCCGCCGCTTGTTTTCCAAGACGCGGTCTTGATCGCGCAGACGATTTTCCTGTCTTCTGACACGGCGTCGAATTCGTGCTTCGCAACCCTGCCTTTGGCGACAGAAAAATAGCTTGCCGAATTGTGAGGCAAGCCAGGAGCGCACGTAGGGTTCAACCTTCTCTTTGAGGAGGGTGGTGTTGGCCAGATGATGCTTTTCTGCAAGCTCCAGCCCCTAGGGTTTAGCGGTTTTCTTCAGTTCCTTGTATCGGTTGAGCGTATTCGCTTGCAGGTGAGCGTCCGTCTCGAGCTTATTTAGGAAATCTTCGGCTCCAGATTGAAGAGCCTGGAAAAAGTTCAGCAAGCCAAATGCCAGGGTTCCGCCCTTGGTCTTTGTTATGGGCTCATTCCCCGGAAGCATCGATGCCTTAAACAGGTTCCAGCTGTGAATCATACTGTTCCGGTACAACTTATAGAGAGCATTGGCGTGTGGCTTATATTCGTCTGGGAAATGCGCTTTGACAAATTTCGATACGTTGTGCTTTCGGTATCCGTAGGACGAAATGGCGTCCAGCGCACACATAAGAGAAATCGCCACAACGTGTCCACGATGTTGCAGGTCTTCATTGCTCTTCTTGATGTCGCCGATGACGTTCGCAATTTCACCCAAGACCGATTCGTCGATGATTTGCTTCAGCGTCTTGATGAAGGTCGCGTTGAATTTGGCCGGCGCTGCGGGCCACGTACTAGGCTGCCAAGGCCAAAATGCCGCCGCAGCAGGAAAGGGACCAACCTGCGCGCCGCTTGCGGCCGGCGAGGTTAATGACGCAGACCCTGTTGTGACGCTCTTCTGGGTGTACTTCATGAATTCACCTCTGCTGCCTTCGCAAATGGACGGCAGGTTTTGAGGTCAATGGGCATAGACACATTGCGAATACTACAGTCCGCCACACGAGCTGTCTAGGTCACGGCCGGGTTGTTTACTTTCCTGAAATAGTCTGCGATAAGTACCCTTTGGATGAGCCGCGTAACAGCGCAGGACTTCTACGACTTCCACAAGTGCCCGCATCGGGTGTTCCTGAATCGTTCCGGAAATCCGAAGGAAAAGCTGCCGCTGTCTGAATTCCTGAATCTCCTCTTTGAGCGCGCGTTGGTGCACGAGCAAGAGGTGATCAAGGACCTTCCTCATGTAACGCCTGAGGGAAAGACCTTGGAGGAGCAAGCGGCGTCAACTATCAAGCTGATGGAGGCGGGCGCCGAAAGAATCTTTCAGGGAGTCTTGCTTTTCTCGGAGGATAGCGGCAAGCCTGACCTCCTTGAAAGGGTCGCGGGCAAGTCCAAGTTTGGCGATTATTTCTACAAACCGGTCGATATCAAGAGCGGGAGCGGGTTCGAAGACGAGGAAAAGGGAAAGCTCCGGGAGGACTATGGGTTGCAGCTTTTTCACTACGGGGCGTTGCTAGCGCGGATTCAAGCGACTTTCCCGCCCGACGGCGAAATACTCAACAAGAGAAAGGAGCGAGTGATCTACCGACTCGATGAGTTCGCGGTTCTCTATGCCGCGACTTTACCCGAAGTCCGTGCTCTTGCCACAGGCGCCAAGAGCGATGAGCCAGCGCTTTGTTCGGACTGCAAGTTCTGCCAGTGGTGGGGGCATTGCGAAAAGGTACTTGTTGCGGCGAATGACGTGTCGCTCCTGCCGGATGTAGGACGAAGCAAAAAGCTCGGGCTCAACGCGGCTGGCGTAAAGGCCATCCCAGATATCCCACGATTTGATTTTGCAGCGGTCAAAATCAAAGGCATCGGCCCCAAGACCGTTGATTCGATCACGCGGTCTGCCGAAGTGACTTTGTCCGGGAAGCCGCTGGTTCTTGGCAAGCCGGCTTTGCCTGACACACGAGTTAGGGTCTACTTGGATTTCGAGGATGACCCCACGCAGGAACTCATCTACCTTTGTGGCGTGTGGATTGAGCCTGCTCTTCGCGGGCTCAACTATCACGGTCTTTTCTGTACCGATGAGGCAGGCGAGGCGAAGGTCTGGGGCGGCCTCCAGAAACTGTGCTCTGAGGTCCAACGTGAAGACTACGTGGTTTTTCACTACTCCCAGTACGAGCGCACGAAAATCGGTTCGCTTGAGCGGAAGTACGGGGTTGTGGAGAAAGATGCACTTGAACTCTTCAAGGGCCGGATGATTGACCTTTACCCCATCGTAAAGCAGAGCGTGGTTCTGCCGGTTCGAAGCTACAGCATAAAGCAGGTGTCGCCGTTTGCTGGCCACAGGTATTCGACGGAAGGCGCGAGCGGCGCTCAGTCCATCGTGTGGTTTCAGGAGTATCAGGAGGACGAGAGCAAGGGTGACGTGTTCGAAAAACTGCTCACGTACAATCGTGAGGATTGTTTGGCGCTGAAAGCGGTGGAGGGGTGGTTGAGGGGGCTTTAGAGAGGGAACTTGCGGACGTGGTCTTCGACCCTGGTTTTGAGGAGGGTGGTGTTGGCCGTTGGCTGTCCACTGAACGGGCTAGGAGAGAAGCGTTCGGAGTTGTTTGAGAAATTCTGCCTCGCGTGCCTTGAGAAACGAATCGATGTCATCCTGTCGCATGGCGTTCAGCGCTGCGTCGTTAATGAAATGACTTTCCAACGTTTCTCGCAGTTTTCCTTCGTCGCCGTTACGTTTGGAAAGGAGGAGTGGAAGGTATTCAGAAGGCTTCAGACCACTCTTCAATTTGTTTGACTCAGGAGAAATCAGGGTTCGGTTGAGAATTGAATTCACGCTTGGATGCGCACCGTACTTACTACGCGGAAAGATATGATCGTCTTCGCAGGTCTTTAGATTCGCTGCCTGTCCGGTAATAAAATCCTTTGCGCCGCGTATCACTACGCGGCTCATGAGTCCACGATATATTGCAGAACGCGGTTCATCGATATTCAGGCTGATATTGTTAACTGAAAGAGTTTGGAGCCAGGTGGGTAAGGTTCCGGTCTCCATCCACTGGATAAAATCTTTTGTGTCGGCGAAGCTCTTTGTGTCCACCGCAGAATCGTATCGTTGAGTGAAGACATTTGCCCAGTACCACTTATCGATCATCCGGTATAACGCTTCTCCTCCCCGCCGTTGTTCGACAAAATATAGGAGGACCGCCAGAGGAACGACTAAGGTTGTATATGGTATCCAGTTCTGCTCATACGCGCCGTAGCCACCCTGTGGCGCGGTCATGCGTTTATGGGCCTTGGCCATATATTCCGTAGCGACTTTCCACCAAGATTCAAACCGCTGCCTTTCGATGTTGTCCACGACATCCAAGAGGGTGCTTTTCTTGGGCTCCTTGCTTTCTTGTAGGGCGATGACTTTTAGAAGAAATTCCGGTTTTACAACCTCCGCCGCGTCTGGATTCTCCTTAGAAAAGCTCTCCCACAGTTCGCGGAGAAGGACTCCCTTAAGGTAGAGACGGGCAACGGCAAGATCAAAGAGTGAAAGCGAAACCCCAGTGCGGTTGATCCGCTCGAAAATATTAACAATGTTGTCCTTCCCCGCCTCCGGTGATAGCCCGATGACGGGGACCATGAACTTTTGGAATCGGTCAAAGAAACCCTCAATGATCTTTCTTTGCCCAGCAGTCCTCAGGAACTTCTGTTCACTGTAAAACCAGCGGTAGAATTCGCTGGTATCCCGCATCAGCGAGAAGGGGACAGCGCGATGTTCGTAAACCAGATTGTCCATCTCTGCCATTCGTCTCCGGTCGGCTTGTGAAATGCCGTAAACCGCATCATCGGTAGCCCCTTCCAGTAGCAGGTCGAGGCGAAGAAAAAATCGGTAGGGATTTTTGGTGTTCTTGAGGGCGATCGCTGGCTCATAGAGAACGTAAAAGAGAGAAGTGATGCGCTGCTGCCCATCAAGAACCAGTCGGACGGTGTTGTAGTTTTGCGGGTTGATACCGTTATTGACGCCTTCCAGTCCTTCAACCACTCGAAAAGGGAACATCGGTTTGTCGCTCGGGGTATCGAGTAACAAAAAAGTGCCAATAAAGTAGCCCTGGAGGATAGAAACGAGAAGCTCTTCTATGTCTTCACGTCCCCAGATAAACGATCTCTGGAACTCGGGAATCACCACCTTAGCCGCATGCGCATCGCGCATGAGGGATAACAGATTTTCTGGGTTTGCTTTCGGCGTTTCCATGACAGTGGTGCTCACGACCGTTTGGCGTGATTGTTCGGAATTCGCATCAGGTGACTCTTCGACAGATGCATCAGGTATAACCGATGTGGGGATTTGGGATTGTGGCTGATCTTCGCCGAGAGCAGCCAAGAACTCAGCGCGATGCTTCTTGATTTGAAAGAGCGTCATCGCGGATCCGATTTCGTGTAGCGCTCCCTTTGTAAAGCGCGAACGCGGATAGATTGCATCAAGCCACTCTACTTTTCGAACGTGCGGGAAGGAAAAGTTTGGATTAAATTCATAATCCCCAACGACTCTCCCTATGCGGATACCCGATTTGAGCTTGCGCGGGAAGACTACGAAATCACCCGGTTTCGTCTTGCAGACGAAGTTGTATAACATCCCGGCATGGATCGGGATAGTGTTGGCACCAGCTGTGGGATAAGCTTGTTGGTAACAATTTTTGAACTCCTGGCGGGTACTAAGACCCGACAGGTCACCAATCGCGTTCCATCCCAGCGCGAAGACGCTCTCTTTTTCAAAGAGAGTCTCGGCTTCGCCGTTCCGGCCGCCATGAATGCCCCAAAGCACCGTTTCTCGAGTCATGGGATCGCTACTTGATTAACGGTTTAAGTCTATCACTGCGTAAAACTCGCACAATGCAAAAACCTGTCGCCAATGCTTTCCGGTCATTGCCAAATGATGGAGAGTTGGAGCACGCGTTTTGAGGTCGGTGGGCATGGATTTCTTGAACACTCACCGTGCTATGCCGAGACCTCATATTTGGAATCTCTGTTTTTGAACGCTGGCCGCGTGCCTTCCAGAATGTCTACGATAGCCTTGTTGATAACAGGGTTCTCGATTGACCCGCTCACATACTCCATGCGGTAATTATTCGCCTTGTCCAAAGACGCGCCAACGGTCTGTTCGGCATCGCATACCACGGCCAGATTCGGGTTATGCGTCACGATGAATACCTGTCGCCGTTGTTTTGCCTCCTTCATGCAAGGCACGAGAAGTTCATACACGGTCTGATTATCCAAGTTCTCTTCGGGCTGGTCGATCACTAATGGGATATCATCTTTGTCGACGAGGAGATAGAAAACCAGCAGGAGAGTGCCGCGCTCGCCCGGCGATAGTTGATGCAATTCCTTTGTCCCCATGCGCAGTGCGTATCGCGGTTTTAGGTAGTCCAGGGAAAAGATCAAATCGTATAGGGCGACTACACTCTTGCCTTTTCGAAGCTGATCAGTCACACGGACGGATTCTCCGCCCGGCCGCCGGTCTTTCTCTAGTGAGTTTATGATCTCATTGAGAAAGGCCACTATTCCCGTTTCCGTATTGAAGTCGTGGCGCGCGAGCTCGCTCTTCAGCATTTTATGGCCTTGTTCAATGCCACAATATGTTCCTGCCACTCCCTGGCTGACGATATCGAAGAAGCTCTCCGTGAAGCCAGTGTCCACAATGCTGACCTCGAAATTGAGCTGGAACTTCTCCTTAGCAAGGGAACGACCTTCGATAAACTGGTGTACCGGTGCGTACAGTTCGCGATACGTGTCCGCGAGCTGCCGGATTTCGGAATAGATCTCCTTTGCTTTCGCAAAGCGTCTAGCCCGGGCATCTTGCAACTGCCCAGGAACGCCGTCGAGCAAGCCGAGTCGGGCCTCATGATACTTAATCGTCCCGCTGATGTTTTCGCTGCCGATGATACCCTCTCTTTGCTTGTCCCAAGCCCGCAGGGCCGCTTCATAGACTTGATATCTCCTGTGCGGTTCGTCGAGTCTCATTTGCAGACTTCTAATTCTTTCCTCAATCTGCTGTTTTCCCTGAATGAGGTTGGTCGGGGCGGATGGATCTAATAATCCGTCAACTTTCTTTTTCTCGACCACTAGAGATTCCCGCTTGCCCGAGAGAGGTTGCTTGTTCACCGTCGTGGTTACTACAGCTTCGGACGAGATTCCGATTGCCACCAGGTCCTCGGCACTATCCCTTAAGAATGTCTGGATTTGGCGCTCCAGAATGTCCACGCGGGCGATCAACCTATCCACGATGGAAATAAGTCGTGCAAATTCGACCTGCTCCTGGGTCGCCTTGGAAATCTTATTCTCGGCCTCGACAAGCTCATTCTTTGCTGCTTCGATTGCCCCAGTAACCTCCGAAATCTCTTTTTGGCGCACCGGGTCAGTTTCTGGCCTTGCAACTTCTGTCGGTTTCGTTCTTTCGTTCGCCTCAAGCTCCTGGCGCTTTATCGTGAGAAGATTCTCTATCTTCTGGCGGTACTCGGGCTGACTCCTATCTTCCAAAGCCACAATATCCATGTTGATCCGATTCAGTTCCTGTTTAAGGAATTGGATTCGGGTGTTTGCCTCAGAAGTCTTGTAGACTACGAGTTCATCGAGCGAATTCTTGCCTAGTCGGGCAGCCGAATCCACGTGAGAGAAAATGACCTTCTTTAATTCGCGATCGAAATCAGACTCCTCGATGTTGCCGAGCTGAGTGCAAATCTTTTCAAGAAAGTTCTGCGGGATGTATTTGACTAGTTCAGGCTGCTTTTCATCAACCACCTCGTCGAGCCCCTTTGTGATTGTCGACCCGCTCTCCCAAGTCAACGTTGCCTGAAAATGCTTCGCTTTGTTGTCTTTGGGCTGACGAAAGTTGTCAGGCGAGAGAAAAGTGAAATCTCCGTGCTGTCGGGTATTACATAGTAGGCCGATGGTGTCTGTGAGAGCGCTCTTGCCCTTTCCTTTGTTTCCGATGATTGCCACCAAGCCAGGATTCAGTGGAATAGTGTTGTCGAACCAGATCTCAGAAAGAGCAGCTGATGCTTTTCGTACGAGCTTTATTGAATTTATGTACTTCGTTGTGTTCTTCCGAACACGAATCAATTGGGGTGGCATGTCTCCGATAAAAACGCGCTCGTCCGGCTCGTTCAGAACTTGCAATAGGCCCTCAAATGTCGGATCGGCTTTTATCCAGGTGAAGCAGTTCCCCACGCGATCTTTCTCTGAGCTCGTGGTGTTTGAGTGCGCATCGCTACAGTCAAGCAGCCTGTCATTCACCCCGCTCTCTGTTAGTGTCTTTTTCGCGTGGGCCCACTCATCGGGCGAGGCCGATGCGATAAAGACGAGGTCTGCACTGTTAATGATGTTCTTCTTCTCTGCTATTGAATGGTCGTTCCACTTGATGTCTGCCCATTCCGTTTTCCCGACTGCCGTGAGCGCCTTCTTGTCAAAATAGTGCGGTTTCAATGCATTCCCGACGGCTTCAAGGCTCACACATAAGTTGTTAAATCCTTCCGACAGGGGAGAACCAAATTTCTCCTTCTCAGTGTCTGGAACACTTTCGATTATTAGTCTTCCCAAATCCTCAATGGCATTGCGCGTCGGCAAAGCTGTCCATTGTTTCCCGGCGGCTGCCGCGTACTGAGGACTCACTTGGTAGCTGCGGGTAAGCGCGTTCAGAAATTGCTGTTCGATGACATCCGGATCGAGCGCATTGGAAAAGATGACGTGGAAGTTGACCTTGCTAAGTACTCCTGGGCTGCCGCCAAACTTATCGAGCCGAAGCTCGATGACCGGAAGCAGCAGTTCGATGTTCTTCAACCTACCGTTTTTCTTCTCCTGCAGAAGTCGGCGGTAACCATCTAAGAAGATGTAGTCATTGATTCCCAATACTTTGAATTCGGGAGGGAGTGCCTCTAAGTCGTTCAAGAAAGCCGACCAAACATCCGGGGATCCGGTGTAGTTGTGTACGAACGATGCGGGCGTATGGACATGGAGGTCCCATTTGCGCCACTCGGATCCTCTTGGATATGCAGTGCTCATATTGAGATTACAGCACGAGTAACGATACAACCGACTACCTAGGTTGTCTAGAAGGGGAGGGAGAGGCGGAAGAGGTGGTGGGCGGTTTCTTGGAGGGCTGAGCAACCCGTCAGCCACTCGGCTTGCGACAGATCCGGAGGTTGTCCAGATTGTTATCCTTCACTGCGTCAGAGTGAGACCGAATGAATGTCCTTCGGCAGCCCGTGCACGTATATTTTTCCACCCTTGCAATCTTTCCTGTGCTCTCGCTTTTTTGTGTAGAAGCTGTCGCCGCTATCCATTGCCCGCAAGACCTCGTCAAGTTTCCACATTTGGCGAAGCCCGATCAGGGTCATCGCCGGTGCCTACTGCGACAATGTGTTCGTATACTGAGGGTTCGTTGACGCTCTCCTTGGTCGTGCAGACGATTCTATAGGTCGCCACAGTGCGATGCATAATAGCGCACAGTCGAGGCATTTTCCACAAGAAAGAAGTAAAAAGGTGATAATCACCCATCCGGTAAGAAAGTCAGAATGGAAGGGTCAGACGGGAGAGTTGGCGTTCGGTTTCCTTTGAGGGTTCGAGGTATTTTTGCGTGGTGTCGAGGGATTCGTGGCCGAGCCAGGATTGGACGGTGCGCACGTCGATTCCGGCGCGGAGCCAGCGGGTTGCGGCGGTGTCGCGGAAGCGGTGAAGGTGCCACTCCTTGGCCTTGAGTCCCGCGCGCGCGGCCACGGCTCTGCATACGTCGTGGAGGCGCCAGTTGAGCTGGCCGTTTGGCGAGGGAAACACGAGCGGGCAGTCCGGGATTCGCGGGTGCTTCTTGAGGACCGCGGCTACCTCCTTCGTGAGCGGCACGGTGCGCTCTTCCCAATCTTTGGGGATAAAGCCGTATTCCGACTTCGCGGTGACGTGCACGCGACGGTGCTTGAGGTCGAGGTCGCGCCAGTGGAGCGTCTTTAACTCGCCGCGGCGGAGTCCGGTTGCGAGGGCAAGCGCAAAGAAGGCCCGCTTCCAGTCATCACAGGCGGCAAAGAACTTCTTCAAGTCCTCGTCGGTGTAGGCGACGGGCTTTTTGCGGAAGCGGGGGAGACGCGGGACTTCTTTGACGGGGTTGTCGATTTTGAGCTTGGAGAAGAAATTGTGCAGGATCACCCGGTCGGTGTAGAGGGTGGTGCCGGGGTCGAAGCCCTGGGACTTGCGCCAGGAGAGGAAGCGCTTGATGTCCTCCGCGGCGATCTCACGGGCATCCGATTTGGGGGCGACGTATTCGCAGAAAAGCCCCAGGATGTGTTCGTACTTCTGGTAGGTAAGCGGCTTCCGGAAGGCTTTGATGTCTTTCAAAAAGTTGGCGAAGGTTTCGGCGAGCGATAGCTTCCCTTCTTCTTCGGGAAGCCCCAGGAGCTTGAGTCCGCTTTTCCTTGCCTCTAGCTCGAGGCGTTTGCGGCGCTGGGCTTCGAGCGCTTCCGCGGGTGTGGTGCCTCCTGCCTGCCGCCGGCGGTTTCCGTTCTCGCGCCACTCGATGAGGTAACGGCAGGAGCCGGAAGGCCACTTGATGCGACCTTTTGCATCGCGGTTGAGCGCACCAATGTTCCAGCCGCTGTCGGTCTTCACTTGCTTGACGATGTTGACGTGGGCCACCAGGTGTCCACCCTTTCGAAGATGGACACTATTCTGGACACTAGGCGGGCGGATGTCAAGCTAAATAGCTGAAAACAAAAGAAGAATGGCGGGCAGGTCTGTAAGCCGGATTCTGTCCGGCGCGCCGCCGGTCTTCCCAACGGAAACCGCCGGGGGACAGACGACGCTCCGGGGTGATCATTCCTCTGGGCCACGCATCGCTGCGGGGCTCAAGCGGCCTACCCGAGGGTCATAACGGGCCGGGCCAGCCCTCCCCTCCTATTTGGCCTTGCACCACGCGGGGTTTGCCGTGCCTCCGGTGTTGCCATCGGAGCGGTGGGCTCTTACCCCACCTTTTCACCCTTGCCTTGCGCAGCCAGCCTTTTCACGACGAACCGAAGGTTTTGCCTCCGGCCTGTCATCGAGGCCTTCTGCACCGGCGGTCTATTCTCTGTGGCACTGTCCGTGGCTGGATGAAGTGGCGGGATAAACCCGCCGCCACAGCCAACCCCCTGGCGTTACCAGGCGCGTTGCCCGGGGAGTCCGGACTTTCCTCCAGCCGGGCCGCCTTGCGACGACCAGACCAGCGATCACCCGACCTACCCGCCGCTTCGATTATACGCGGCGCCGCCCACCATCTCAACGGGCAACTGCCCCTCGTAGCAAATGGCCCTTCCGGAGTAATTCGATACTCGAAAAGTAAACTCGAAGCTCGGCGATGGAAGGTCGGGGCGTCCCGATTTGAGGGCGAGCAGCTTGTTGGACGCCGCTCCGGTGGTTGCGAACGCCCATGCGGGCGCGGCGGGAAGCTATTTGAGATTAAGGAGCTTTTCGAAAGCGGCTTCGTCGAGGATAGCGACGCCGAGCGACTTGGCCTTGTCGTATTTCGAGCCGGGATCGGCGCCGACGACGACGTAGTCGGTCTTCTTGCTCACGGTCGAGGACGTCTTCCCGCCGTGGCTCGAGACCATCTCGGCGGCCTCATCCCGGGAGCGGCGCGCGAGCGCCCCGGTAAACACAAACGTCTTGCCGGCCAGGCGCGAGTCCTTCGGCGCCTTGCGCTCCTCGGTGAACCGGAGCCCGGCCTTGCGTAGTTTCTCTACGACCTTTTTGTTCGCGGGTTCGGAGAAAAATTCGGCGATGCTTTCGGCCACCTTGGGACCGACCTCCGGCGCCTCGATAAGCTCCTCGGCACTGGCGGAGGCGAGCTTATCGAGCGAGCCGAAATGTTCGGCGAGCAACTGGCCGGTGCGCTCGCCGACAAAGCGTATCCCCAAGGCGTAGATGAGGCGGGCAAGGCTGTTCTTCTTGCTGGCTTCGATTTCATCCAGAAGGTTTTGCGCCGACTTCTCCGCCATGCGCTCGAGCCCGGCCAGGGTCTGCCGATCGAGTTTGTAGAGATCGGCGAAGTCCTTGACCAGGCCCTTGTCCACGAGCTGATCCACGATTTTTTCGCCCAGCCCGTCAATATTCATGGCGTGGCGTCCGGCGAAGTGCAACAGCAACTCCTTGCGCTTGGCCGGGCAACCGGCGTTGACGCAGCGGTAGGCGACTTCGCCCTCGGCCTTATGGATCTTGCTGCCACATTCGGGACACTTCTCCGGCATGATGAAGGGCCGGCGGCCCTTTCCCTGCTTGATCACCTTGAGGACGTGCGGGATCACTTCGCCGGCGCGCTCGACCAGCACGGTATCGCCGATTTCGACGCTGAGCCGGTTGACCTCGTCCATGTTGTGCAGCGTCGAGCGACTCACGGTAACGCCGCCCACCTGCACCGGTTCGAGGACGGCCACCGGTGTGAGCGCCCCGGTGCGGCCCACTTGCACGATGATGTCCTTGACGACGGTGGTCTCCTGCCGCGCCGGATACTTGTAGGCAATCGCCCAGCGCGGGGCTTTGGCCGTATAGCCGAGCTCTTCCTGGAGAGAGATTTCGTTGACCTTGACGACGATACCGTCAATCTCGTACGGCAGCTTCTCACGCCGCGTCTCCCAGGCATCGCAATACTTCACCACGTCCTCGAGCGAGCGGCAGAGCGCCCACTCCGGGGAGATCCTGAACTGGAGTTTGCGCATCGCCGCGAGTGCTTCGGAGTGCCGCTTGAACGGGACGCGGCCGCGCTCGAGCAGCAGGTAGCCGTAGAAATCCAGGCGACGCCGGGCGGTGATGGCCGGGTCGAGCACGCGCACGGCTCCAGCCGCGGCGCTGCGAGGGTTGGCGAATCTCTTTCCACCCTGCTCTTCCTGCTGGCGGTTGAGCTCCTCGAACGCCTTGCGGTTCATGATGATTTCGCCGCGAACTTCGAAATTGGAGGTCAGGCCGAGCTTCTTCAGCACCCCGGCTTCCGCCCACAGCGGGATCGAGCGAATCGTGCGGACGTTCAGGGTGACGTCTTCGCCGGTGGTGCCATCGCCGCGGGTGACCCCGCGGACCAGCGAGCCGCCCTCGTATTGCAGGGAGATGCTCAGGCCATCGAACTTGTGCTCGGCGACGTACTCGACCCGCTCGCGCCCGGCAAGCTCGCGTACGCGGCGGTCGAATTCCCCGAGCTCTTCGTAGGAGAAGGCGTTGTCCAGGCTCAGCATGGGGCGCTGGTGGCGGACGGTGATGAATCCTTCGCGGGGGCTCCCGCCGACGCGCTGCGTGGGCGAATCGGAGGTGATGAGCCGCGGGTTTGCGGCCTCGAGTTGCTTGAGGCGATTCACCAGGCGGTCGAAGGCTGCATCCGAGATCGTGGGGGCGTCCAGCACGAAGTAGCGATACTCATGCTCGCGGATCTGCTTGCGCAGGCGCTCGATTTGTGATTTGGCATCCGCTTTGCTTGCTGGCATCCGGCCCCCGGCGGCAACGATGGCGGTCAAAACCGGCGGCTATTATACAATGCGCCTCACCATTGGCCGCCAGGCGCGGAGGTTCGGGTGCTGGGCGAAATCCGCGACGCAGTGATCATCCACAACCCGCTCGCCGGCCGTGGGCGCAGGCAGCGCGCGCAGCAGCTTGAGATCGCGCGCCGCATTCTGGCCGGCGCAGGCATCGAAACCGAGCTTGTGGCCACCACCGAGACAGGCGCAGCCACGCCACTGGCGCGGCAAGCGGCCGAGCAGGGACGCCAGCTCGTTATCGTCTGCGGGGGCGACGGCACGGTGAACGAGGCGGTCAACGGCCTGGCCGGCAGGCAGGTCCCCCTGGCGGTGCTGCCTGCAGGAACCGCCAATGTGCTGGCGAAGGAGCTGGGCATCCCCTGGAACATCCCGCGGGCAGCGGCGCTGATCCCGCAGGGCAGATTGCAGCGGGTCGCACTGGGAATGGCCGCGCCACTCGCGGCTGGCGGAGCGCGAAGGTTTTTTCTGTGCGTCGCGGGCGCCGGGCCTGACGGCGCCATGGTGTACGCAGTCAATCCGGCGCTCAAGCAGCGCGCCGGGATCCTAGCCTATTGGCTCGAAGGGTTCGGGCTATTGTTCCGCTACCCCTTCCCCAGCTTTCGCGTCACCGCCGCAGGCCGCGAAATGGAATGCACGCTGGTGGTCGTCGGGCGCACCAAGCACTACGGCGGCCCGTTCCGCATCACCACCGGCGCCGACCTGCTCGAAAACGAATTTGAATTATTCGTCTGCACCACGAGCAGCCGCTGGCGCTACCTGAGCTACCTGCCGGCGCTGTGGCTGGGCCGGCTGCGCAGTATGCGCGAGGTCCACTTCTGGAAGACGACATCGCTGCGCTGCGAGCCTCTTGGCGACGCGCCCGTGTATGCGCAGGTGGACGGCGAGCCGGCGGGCAAACTGCCGGTGGAGTTCAGCATCGTGCCCGATGCGCTCACCCTGGTGTTTCCTGGAACGACGAGCGAGAAGTAGGACTTTCGACTCTTCACTGACGACTGGCATCACAGTGGACGCTGTCACGCACACAGTGGCATCGCTGGCACTGGCCCGAGCCGGATTGGACCGGGCGACGCGCCTGGCCACGCCGATGTTGCTCATCTCGGGACTGGCCGCCGACCTCGACTGGCTCAGCCTGGCGGGCGGCGCGCGCGCGTATCTGCACCTCCACCGCACGGCGACGCACTCGCTGCTCGGGACTGCGACAATCGCGTTCGCGCTGGCGGCGATGTTCTGGTGGCTCGGGCGAGGCCATCCGACGGCGCCGGTGCGGTTCGGGCGCGCCGCCGTGGTTTGCGCTGCTGGCGCAGGCCTCCATCTGCTGCTCGACCTTACCAACAGTTACGGCGTGCAACTGCTGTGGCCGTTCCGCACGAAGTGGTACGCGTTGGATCTGATGGACTCGATTGACCCGTGGGTGTTGTTCCTGCTGCTGATGGGACTGTTACTGCCTGGGCTGTTTCGCCTGATCAGCGAGGAGATCGGCGCCCGGCCGAAGAAGCGGGGCCCGCAGCGCGGAGCCATCATCGCGTTGGCTCTGCTCGCGGCATATGGCGGCGGGCGCTCGGTGTTGCACGAGCGTGCCATGGCGCTGCTACGCTCGCGGCTCTATCACGGCGCGACGCCTCTCGCCGCCGGGGCGTTCCCCCAGGGCGCCTCGCCGCTCACCTGGTCAGGCGTGGTGGAGACCGACAACACGCTCGAGCGGATCGAAGTCTCGCTCGCGCCGGGCAGCAGCTTCGACCCGGACATTGCCCGCACGCGTTTCAAGCCCGAGGCTTCGCCGGCGCTCGACGCGGCCCGGAAAAGTGAGCTCGCCAGGGATTTCCTGAATTTTGCGCGCTTTCCGATGGCAAGCGTGCAAAAAACCGACGACGGCTATCAGGTGGAGCTGCGCGATCTCAGGTTCTCCTCGCCGCTGCGAGGCGGCCGCGACCTGGTGGCAACCATTGATCTCAACCGCCAGGCGCAGGTGACCCATGAAGAGCTGCGCTTCGAGACGGCCAGACGATGAGTGCCAGAGGGGCACAAGGACTTGAGAATGCAGCAGGGTTTCTATCAACAGCCGGGGAAGGAATTCTTCGGAGAGATTCCCGGCCCGGCCCGCTTCGCGGAACGAGATTGAAGCGACCACGCCCGTTGTTGGCCGACTACGATTTAGGGTGTGAAGGCGGAAGAATGACCCGGGAGAGCAGGTAGCCTGCCAGGACAAGCGCCAGTGCAACCAGGCCGACAGTTACCCTGTGCCCGGCCAAGTATCGGATCGCGTCGGGCCCATAGCGTACCGCCAGGAAGCCTTCGCCGAAGTACCGGATGCTGCGACCCAAGAGCAAAGCCAGGACAAATGATTTCAGCGGCTCCTGGAAGACCCCGGCGGCGACCACAACAGGCTTCAGCGGGACCGGCGGCGGCATCAGCGCCACCGTGAGCACGGCGAGGAAGCCGTTGCGTTGGACCCAAGCGCGGATAGGCTCGGCGCGCGCGCCGGCGTGTTTCCGAAAGGCAATTTCCCCGCCCTTCCGCGCAAGGAAGAACAAAAAAACGCAGCCGCCGAGCGAGCCGAGCGTGGCCATCAGCGCGTAGTAAGGCATCTTCGCGGGAGTTCGGATCGAAAGTTCGATGACCAACAAGTCGTTGATCACCGGAAAGGTGAGCACCGAGGAATCAAGGAACGCAACCAGCAGCACTCCCACGCCGCCCAGCGAGGCAACTGCGGACTGCAGCCAGTGCGGAAGTTTGTCGAGGTTCATTTCCGCAAAAGAGTAAGCGCCAAAAACGCAGATTCTAGCAGAGAACCTTTCCGCAGCCTAAACTGTAAGCGTTTTGAAGCGGCTGGAAAAACAAGACACTTCGAGGGGCCTGTGGCGGATTTCTTGACCCCGAGGGGAAATCCCTGTTATAAGAGCGAGTTTGCCTGAAAGCTCCCATCACGCCTTTCACGCTTCCTCAGGGAATTCGCGAGCGGAGGAATGATGTCATTGGCCGGACGCCGATTCGTGGGGACATGCGCGGTCAGCGCTGCCCTGATCCTGGCGAGCGTCGCCGGGGCTCAGGCGGCTTCGGAAGCGGGAGGCGGTGAAGCCAGCCTGAAACTCCCTGATTTGTCGCGGGTAAATTTCCTCGGCGTTGACGGCCACAAGCTGCTGCTGTTCGGAATCCTGTTCTGCATCTTCGGGCTGGCCTTTGGCCTGACCATTTATCGCCGCTTGAAAAACCTGCCGGTGCATCGCGCCATGCGCGAAGTCTCCGAGCTGATCTACGAAACCTGTAAAACGTATCTCATCACGCAGGGCAAGTTCCTTCTACTTCTGTGGGTATTTATCGCCGTCGTAATCGTGCTGTACTTCGGAGTGCTGGCTCCCGTGCCGGGTAAGTCGATTGCCACCACGCTCCCCATCATCCTGCTGTTCAGCCTCGTCGGAATGGGGGGGAGCTATGGCGTGGCCTGGTTCGGAATCCGCGTAAATACCTTCGCGAACTCGCGGGCCGCCTTCGCGGGCCTGCGCGGCAAACCATACCCGATCTACCACATCCCGCTCGAAGCCGGCATGAGCATCGGGATGATGCTGATCAGCGTCGAGCTGCTGATGATGCTTTTCATCCTGCTGTTCATTCCGGGCGATTACGCCGGGCCGTGCTTCATCGGTTTCGCCATCGGTGAATCGCTCGGCGCGGCCGCGTTGCGCATCGCCGGCGGCATCTTCACCAAGATCGCGGACATCGGCTCCGACCTGATGAAGATCGTCTTCAAGATCAAGGAAGACGACGCGCGCAATCCCGGCGTCATCGCGGACTGCACCGGAGACAACGCGGGCGATTCGGTGGGCCCCAGCGCCGACGGCTTCGAGACGTACGGCGTCACGGGTGTCGCGCTGATCACCTTCATCTTGCTGGGCGTGAAGGACGCGGGGGTGCAGGTGCAGTTGCTGGTGTGGATCTTCGTGATGCGCATCGCCATGCTGGTGGCCAGCGCCACGGCTTACTTTCTCAACGGCGCCATCGCCAAGGCGCGATATAGCAACGCCCACGAAATGAACTTCGAGGCGCCGCTCACCTCGCTGGTCTGGATCACCTCGGGCGTTTCGATTGCGCTGACCTACGCCATCTCCGCCGTCATCATCCCCACCCTGGGCGGCGACGCCACGCAGTGGTGGAAGCTGGCCACGATCATCTCCTGCGGAACGCTGGCCGGCGCCGTCATCCCGGAACTCGTGAAGGTTTTTACTTCCACCGAATCGCGCCACGTCCGGGAGGTCATGAACTCGGCGCGCGAAGGCGGCGCATCTTTGGGAATCCTTTCCGGCTTCGTGGCCGGCAACTTCTCGGCGTATTACCTGGGCCTGGCGATGGTCTCTCTGATGTCCGTCAGCTATCTCTTCAGCCTGCTAGGACTCGGCAACCTGATGATCGCGGCGCCGGTGTTCGCGTTTGGACTGGTGGCCTTCGGCTTCCTGGGGATGGGCCCGGTCACGATCGCGGTGGACTCTTACGGCCCGGTCACCGATAACGCGCAATCGGTCTATGAGCTTTCCTTGATCGAGCAGATTCCGAACGTCAAGGAGGAAATCAAAAAAGAGTTCAACATGGACGTGAATTTCGAGCGCGCCAAGGATCTGCTGGAAGCCAACGACGGTGCGGGCAATACGTTCAAGGCCACGGCCAAGCCGGTGCTGATCGGCACTGCCGTCGTCGGCGCGACCACGATGACTTTTTCCATCATCATGGCTCTGACGCACGGCCTTACGGAAAACGTCCAGATGCTTTCGCTGCTGTACGCACCGTTCGTGCTCGGCCTCATCACCGGCGGAGCCATGATCTACTGGTTCACCGGGGCTTCCACTCAGGCCGTCACCACCGGCGCGTACCGCGCCGTCGAGTTCATCAAAGCGAATATCAAGCTGGAGGGCTCGGAGAAGGCATCGGTCGCCGACAGCAAGAGAGTCGTCGAGATCTGCACGCAGTACGCGCAGAAGGGCATGCTGAACATTTTCATCGCCGTGTTTTTCGCCACG